>WNFY01000023.1_pt1 | contig 101065 bp, 97 predicted proteins | sample 5400091 | NCBI WGS metagenome assembly WNFY01 (sample SAMN13153364, study PRJNA577476) | soil metagenome | isolation source: 60 cm soil or saprolite under grassland replicate 1 | place: USA:California | collected 2016-06-15
ATCTCCAACATGGCTTCAACCGAGCCGGTCTCATCGGAATGCAGCCCGGCGTTGAAGTAGTACATCGGCCGGGCCGTAGCAATCAGTTTGTCTGCCGCGACCTGGTTCGTTTGCCGCGGATCGGCGAGGGCTGCGGTGGCGGCTTTGAGGCGGTCGAGATCGCGGATGCCGGCTTCATCCGCAATCGCCAGCATGAGGATGTCGCGCCGTTCTTCACTGCGGCCGATGGTGAACACCCGCACTCGGGGAGACGCGGCCGCCAAAGCTTTGCAGTAGGCATATGCCTTGGCGCTGTCCACAAATTCTCCCGCCGCTCCCATGATGCGGCCATAGAACTTCATGGGCGACGGTACCGTCTTCGACTCCGGGAGGTACGACACCCATGGCGAACTGTAATGAGGATCGGTCGTGAATTTGGCGATGGCCTCCGCCGAACCAGGTTCAGCCGTATCCGACGATGGCAAAAGCTGGGCGGTCAAAGCAGCCGGCAAAAGCAAAACCAAACCCAAAATAAAAGTACCCGTCATTCGTCCTCCACTTCTGGATGGCAGCCCATCAACATGGCCGAAGGTGGAGGCAGTTTACTACGGTCGCGAGGAGCGCTCGTTCGAGCGGCATGACAAACCAGGAGTTGTGCATCGCCACCCGGCCTGCTATCATCTAACTAACTGGTTAATTAATATGAGCCCGACCAAGACCACCTTCGCCAAACCCCGCTTGGGCAGCCGTGGGCGTCCCGAAGAGAGCCGGGCCGCTATCCTCAAGGCGGCGATCGCGGAATTTTCCCGCGAAGGGCTGGGTGGTGCACGCACCGATGCCATCGCTCGCGCCGCCCGCGTCAACAAGGCGCTGCTTTACTACTACTTTAAAGACAAAGACGCACTCTACGGAGCCGTCCTCGATTTAGTTTTCGGTGGGCTTATCGACAGCGTTTACCCCGTTCTTGCGCGCGACCTGCCGCCTCGGGAAAAAATCATCGCCTATGCCGGCGCGCACTTTGATTACATTGCCCGTCATCCTCAATATCCCCCCATCGTACAAGGGGAGATGATGAACCTGCGTCGCCGCCGGAGCCTTCATATCGAGCGCATCGTCGAGCAATATTTCCGTCCCTTGATGGGCAAGATTGCCGCCGTGATCCAACAGGGCGTCGACAGCGGAGACTTTCGTCCTGTTGACCCGATGCAGTTTGTCCCCACCATGATTTCCGCGATCGTGTTTTATTTCATTAATGCGCCGGTGATGCGCCTGATGACTGGCATCGATCCATTGTCTTCGGAACCGCTGGCGGCGCGGCGCGCCGCGGTTCTGGATTTCATTTCGGCAGCCCTCTTCCTCCGTCCAATACCTGATTCCAAGGGAGCACAGCCGTGAGTGTACGCAACAAAGTCACCATCTTTCTGGGCGTGATTTTTGCCATAGCGCTGGGCTACTATCTTTTCTTTACTCCCAGCTCCAAGGACCTGGTCCTGATTGGCACGGTGGATTCCAACCAGGTCATCGTTAGCCCGCAGATATCGGGACGCATTGCCAAACTTCTGGTGGATGAAGGGACGCAGGTCAAGCAAGGAGACCTGATCGCGCTCATCGATCCAGCCGAGTTGGAAGCTCAGGCGCGGGCCGCCGCCGCGATGATTGATAGCCTGCGCTCGCAGGTGACTGCGTCGCAGTCGACTAGAACAGCCACCCAAGGCTCGACTTCCAGCAACGTGGCCAATTCACAGGCGCGCCTGCAATCGGCCCGTTCGCAGTTGGCGCAGGCAGAAGCAACTTTGGTTCGAGTGCAAAGTGATAGCCAGCGCATGATTGACCTGGCTGAGGCGCGGGTTGCCTCCGACCAGGAACGAGTGCAGGCAGAAAGCAATCTGAAAGCGCAACAGGCGACGGTGCAGGCGCTCAAAGACCAGGTCACAGCCGCCGAGGCTGATTTGAACACCTCCATTGCCAACACTCATCAGGCCCACGCTGCCGAGAGCACAGTCCGGTCTATGCAAGGTCAACTCGCCAACGCCGAAGCCCAGCTGAAGCAAGCGGAAGTACGACTTGGCTACACGAAGATCTATGCGCCGGTGAGCGGGACGGTCTCGGTGCGGGCGGCCCGCGAAGGCGAAGTATTAAATGCCGGGCAGCCGATCGTGACCGTAGTGGATCTCGGCGACACTTGGGTGCGCGCCGCGGTTCCGGAGACCAACGCCGACCACATTGGCCTGGGAGACACGTTGCGTATACAGCTCCCCGGAGGCACCATCACATCCGGCAAGGTGTTTTTCAAAGCTGCCGAAGCCGATTTTGCCACTCAACGGGATGTCAGCCGCCGCAAGCGCGACATCAAGACCATCGTGCTGAAAGTACGTCTGGCCAATCCCAAGGGAGCGTACGTGCCCGGCCTTACTGCCAATGTGCTGATTTCGCAAGACCAGCTCAGTGGGAAAGCCGAGAGCGCAAGCGCCAATGCGGGGCAACAGTGATCACCGATCTCGAAACCCGCGGCAGCGCAACTGGGGGCTCGGCTTCCTTTGGCGGCCATGCGCCGGCGCCGAATGCCATCGAAGTCCAGCACATCGTCAAAAAATTCGGTGACTTCACCGCCGTGGATGATGTCTCGTTCGCCGTGAAGGAAGGAGAAATTTTCGGTTTGCTGGGGCCGAATGGCGCCGGCAAATCCACGCTGATCCGCATGATGACGACCCTCATCCCGATCAGCGGCGGGAAAGCCTTGATTGCGGGTCACGACGTCTGCAAGGAGGCCAACGCCGCCCGCCAGGCGATTGGCGTGATTCCCCAAGCCATGACCAGCGATATCGATTTGACGGTTGAGGAGAACCTCAATATCTACGCCAAACTCTATGACGTTCCCGCCAAGCAGCGCAAGACTGCTATCGATGAATTGCTGGAGACGGTTGACCTAACCAAATGGCGAAACGCGCAGACCAAAACCCTTTCCGGCGGGATGCGGCGCAGGCTGGAGATCGCACGCGGCCTGGTCCATAGTCCCAGCATTTTCTTTCTGGATGAGCCGACCACTGGGCTTGATCCCGTCTCCCGCGTTGCCGTCTGGGAGATGCTCACCAAGATCAAGAGCAACCGCAAGCTGACAATTTTGATCACCACCCACTACATGGATGAGGCCGACCGGCTGTGTGATCGAATCGCCATCGTGGACCATGGCAAGCTGGTGGCGCTCGATACTCCCGAAGCCTTAAAGGCCAGTGTCCCTGGATCCAACGTAATCGAAGTGCAGTTTGGCAAAGTCCCCGCTGAGTGGGAACAGCAACTGAAACAGCTCAGTGATGTCACCTCGGTAAAACATGAAGCGGCCAACATGTATCGCGTGCTGACCGGCCACGGATCGCGTACTACGACTCAATTGGTGGAAATGGCGGTACAGGCTGGGGTGGACGTGAAATCCCTCTCTGTGCAGAACACAACTCTGGACGACGTTTTTGTCCACTATACCGGGCGGCAGTTGCGCGACGAGCTGGTAAAAGCCCATGCCTTCGTCATGCCGCCCAGACCGGGAATGCAGCCATGAACCGGATGATGGCCATTATCGAACGCGAACTGCGCAAGTTCTTCCGCTCCCCTGCGCTCATGATGGTAGCTATGATTTTTCCCCTGGTGCAGCTCATTATTTTGGGCAACGCTTTCGGGGGAAAAATTGTGGATGCGAAGATGGGCTTCGTGGACCAGGACGGAGGTACGCAGGCCCTCAAGATCCGCGAGGCCTTTGACTCGGTGCGGGCGACCGTAAAAACCTTTGAGACTGTCCCTTACGATAACGAGCGCCAGGCCATGGAAGATGTGCGCAACGGCAAGATACAGGGAGCGGTCATCATTCCTCCGCAGTATTCGCGCCGGGTCTATGAGCAGAACCATCCGCAGATCGCACTCATCGTGGACAACAGCGACAACTTCATGAGCTCGACTTTGGAACAGAAGATGACCGAGCTGACCCAGGCGCTGAACGAGCCCACCGTCGAGCCTCGCCTATTGCAGAAGACTGCGCTTGAGACTGTGGAGCTCTACCCTTACATCGAGTACATGAAGTACCTGCTGCCAGGGTCGATTGTGCTGGCCATGTTTGTCTCGGTTATGATCGGCGGCGGCATGCTGTACATCGATGACAAGGCGCGCGGAGTGCACGAAGGCTACCTGGTGACCCCCATCACCAAGGCCGAGCTGGTTTTCGGGTTGAACGGGGCGGGAGCCATCAAGGCGGTGATGACCGGGGTGATCATCACTGTAATCGGCTCGCTCATGGCCGGAGTGGGAACACTTTTCAATCCCGCGATTGCTTTCGGCCTGATCATCATGATCGCGCTGACTTCGATTGGATTTAACACCATGATGTTCCTGCTCATGGTGCGAGTTGAAGATCCCCTGGTCCCACGGGCCATGTTCGGCATCCTTAATACGCTGCTATTTTTCCCCAGCGGGTCGATCTATCCCATACAGGCTTTTCCCTGGTGGTTGCGCGCCATCGCGCGGGTGGACCCATTCACCTATGCCGTCCACGGATTCAAAGCGCTGCTGCTCAAGGAAACCGGGCTGGCGGCCATCGGGCCGGATGTGCTTTACCTCTCCATTTTTGCGGTGGTAACACTAGGAGTCGCCATCCCATTGTTCAAGCGGACGCTCTAACAAGCTGCTGAAAAACGCACTGTGAGCTCAGCTCGATTCTCCTAGGCGAACTTTGCGTGTCCTTCCTTTGCGGTCAGAGGTGATGATTTGGCTCTGAGAGTCAAAGGCTCTCCGCAAAAAGCGCGAAGAACTTCCGCAAAGGCCGCAAAGAAGAAGACTTAAGCTGCAACCTGGATTCCGGAAACTTTCCTGCGGTGTCTATTATCCATTATGCTTAAGGACGACATGACCCTGCTCGACGCCCCGCAATACGACCCTGCCCGCGATCGCCGCCGCACGGTCCTTATTATCGGCGGCATCATCGTAGTTCTGGTGCTGATGGGACTCGGCTGGTATTTCCGTTATTGGCCGGAACAGCATGTGGCCGACAAGTTCTTCGCCGCGGTCCAGAGACAAGACTATGAGACCGCGTATGCAATCTGGATGCACGATCCACAATGGAAAGAGCACCAGGACCGCTACTCGCGCTATCCCTATTCGGAGTTCTATACCGACTGGGGCCTGGGCGGGGAGTGGGGAAAGATCAATAGCTACAAGATTTTTTGGGCGGGAAACTGTCCTAGGCCAGGAAGCGGCATTGTTGTGGATGTCATAGTCAATCAACGTGCGCAGCACGCACAAGTTTATGTGAGTAAGGACGATAAATCTCTGGGTTATGTTCCGTGCGATATCGAAGTCCGCTAGGCTTGCGTTGCTACTTCCCCTTCCTTGCCTTGGTCAATGCGTTGACCTGTGTGAGGGGAATTCCCAGCGTTCCGACTTTCCCGGATCCTGAATCATGAATGCCGGTGCGCAGAAAGAAATCTCCCTCGGTGACGTCGATCTCCTGGTGCGTTTGCAGGCCGAACTTTAGCATTTCAGCGTAAGCGTCGGGCTTTATGGAAAGTGGGAACCTCCGGATCACCCAGTTGGCGGGTATCCCCTCCGGATCGTAAGCTACGAGGGCAACCTCCAGCGTGCCGTGGCGCGAACCATCAGCGGTAGGGTCAAGTTTCAGGTCCTGCACCGCGACCGCAAAATCCACCGCGTAGCGCGTAGTGGGATGTTTCAACGAGGAATTACCCCCGGCGATTGGGGCATCTGATTTCGGCTGTGGCTCTAATCGCGCTACGTGCGCTTTATAAACAATTTCAGTGAAATCAGGCAGTCCGCGCACCATCAGCGGCAGAAGCGAACTAGCCGGCTTTTCTTCGGTGGGCGTTGCGGCTTCCCCTTTCTCGGCATAGTAGCCGCGACGGTAGGCAAGCTTGTAGTTCGCTTTCTCCAGCCTGACCTGAATGCGCCGGAAACTGCCGTCCGTTTTCGGATCGTTTGGTGTGTAGGTCAGGGTGTAATAGCGCGTGCCATGATCGATCATCCTGGCTAAAGCGCTATTGAGTCCATTGGTATCGTAGATGGCTTCGCCGCCGGTGTCTTTCGCCAGCAGTTCCATAGTATTGTGACTCGCTGCTCGCTCGTGCAACCTGTTTTGCCGGTCACGCTCTTGCTCGCGTGTCATGAGTACCTCATCTACGGTGAAGCGGGTTTGCGTCGAAGCTTCCAGAGAACTGGTAGACAATCCCTCGGCTCCCAGCGGATAGACAGCCACCTGGGCGCTGGTCAACAGATCGGCGGTCTTTTGCAGTTCCTGTCCGTACTGCCTCACTCCATTCATCTGATCGGGAGTGTCGCTGTCTGGAAAAATACTGATGGGAAACGAACTTGAGAACCACATCAAATTCTTCCGGCCTGGTATCGCGGAAAGATAACGCCCTAGTTGCTGCAACGCCTCCAACGTAATTCGGACGCGGGAATCGGTTTGAAAGGCCGAGGACTCCGACTGGAACTGCTTCATGGCGTCGATGGCTTCCTGTACCCGGCTTTCTGTTTCCAACCAGTTGACGAAATCCCTTTCCGCCTGCGCCTCATCTCCGGTCTTAAGCAGTTGCGAGATTTCAGGTCTGTTTTTTCGGGCCTCGAGGGCGTCCAGCAACGCCGAAGAATCCGCCGTAAACCCCTGGAGCATGCGCAATCTCGAGCCTAGCGTGAAAATTGCCAGCCGTGGACCGGGTTTCATGTCCTTGAGATACCGGATCATTTGTGATCGGACAAAGGTCTGGTCGGCGTAGCTAGTATTCAGCGCGTCCAACAAAATCACATTTGCGGAATCAGCCGTCGCAGTGGAAGGGAGATTGGTGAAGTCGTTCGGGGCCATAGGAGGCAACTTCACAAATGTCGGTGCAGCACCTTTATGTTCTTCGAAGGATGCGATCTTCTGCGGCTGGCCTTCTTCTAAGACTTCGAAATCCTCGTTGTGCAGGTCCGGCACCAGGTCGCCTCTGCCATTCGTCACAACGACATCCACAAGCACGACACGCACTTTGGATTTGAAAGTAGCGATGGCTGGATCTTCGCCGGCCGGTTGCGATTGCAGTGGCGCAACCAAGAACAGAAATAGCGTCAGCCAGGCAGAGACAAAACCGCGAAAACCCATTCAAATGCCTCGATGAGAGAATGATCGAGCCCGAAACGTGATCAAATATTAACCCGGCGAGGCGATAACTGCGGACAGTGTCTTTGTAAAGAAGAGTCATCGCAGACGAAATCGCTTGCGGATGCAAGACTCTATTGCAGCGCCTTCTGTAAGGAAGCTTCATCCCCGACAGGGATGCATTTCTTTGCTCGATCGATTTGCCGCATCAGTCCAAATAGGACCTTCCCCGGTCCGACCTCAAGGAAATTCTCCACGCCTTTCTCAACCAGGACGCGGATGGATTGGTTCCATTTCACGGAACCCGTAACCTGACGGATCAAAGCATCGCGGCTTTGGTCACCGTCATCTACGGGAGCCGCATCGACGTTGCAGACCAGCGGGCAGCCTGGCGTGTTGAAGAACAATGCCGCCAGATCGGCGGCGAGCCGATCCTGCGCCGGTTTCATCAGTGAGCAATGAAAAGGCGCGCTGACCGGAAGAATCACAGCCTTCTTTGCCCCCCGTTCACTCGCAACTTTGGCCGCCCGCTCTACCGCGGTTTTGTGCCCGGAGATTACGATCTGCTCGGGCGAGTTAATGTTCGCAGGTTCACATACTTCGCCGTTGGCGACATCGCCACAAACTGCCGCAACCGTTTCCGCATTCATACCGAGGATCGCAGCCATGCCACCTTCTCCAACCGGAACGGCCTCCTGCATGTACTTCCCGCGATTGCGAACCGTAGTGACCGCATCGCGGAACGAGAGCGTCCCAGCAGCCACGTGAGCCGAATATTCGCCCAGGCTGTGCCCGGCGACAAAAGCTGGCTTGATACCCTTTTCGTCGAGTACCCGCCATGCGGCGATCGAAGCGGTCAAAATTGCAGGCTGGGTTATTTCGGTAAGCCGCAGCTGGCTTTCCGGCCCTTCGAAGCAAAGCTGTGAGAGTTTGTAACCCAGGGCGTCGTCGGCTTCTTCGAAGGTTTGGCGCGCGACTGGATATTTGTCAAACAGTTCCTTGCCCATGCCGACAGCCTGGGAGCCTTGACCGGGAAACAGGAATGCAATCGGAGTAGTCATGATGTTGTAAGCAAACACGGCCGTGTGGTCACAGCCTCCTTCGGCTGTCAGGACTTCAGTCCGAGTGAGCTAAAGCTCACTCCCGGCTGAGGCCGCCGGAACCACGTGGACATTGGGCCGTACTGCAGCCAATTCCTTCTCAATCTTGTTATTGATTTTCCGCTCCGCAAACTCCGCCGCGACGCGAACCGCATTCTTGATCGCATTCGCATTGGAAGAACCATGCGTGATAAAACAGACGCCTTTGACCCCAAGCAACGGAGCCCCGCCATACTCGGTGTGGTCCAAACGCTTCTTGAAATCCGCGAACGCGCTGCGCGAAAGCAGGTATCCAACCTGCCGGGTAATGGTCGCCCTCAAAGTTTCCTTCAATGTGTAACGGACCAGGTTGGCGACGCCTTCGGAGATCTTCAGAGCCACGTTGCCTACGAATCCATCGGCCACGATCACGTCGATCTTTCCGTTATACAAATCCCGGCCCTCGACATTGCCTGCAAAATTAAGGGGCAATTGCTTGAGCAGTTGAAAAGCGTCCCTCGTCAACTCGTTCCCCTTGGTTTCTTCCTCTCCAATGGAAAGCAAGCCCACGCGCGGTCTCCGGGTGCCAAACATGCTGCGAAAATAAATCTCGCCCATTACGGCGTACTGGACCAGATTCTCAGGATTGCTGTCCACGTTAGCGCCGACATCCAGCAGGCAAGCGACCGTTCCCATGGCGGTGGGGAAAACGGCAGCTAGCGCCGGACGGTCGACGCCCGGAAGCATCCCCAGCACCAGTTTGGCCGTGGCCATGGCCGCACCAGTGTTTCCCGCACTCACAAATCCCACCGCGCGGCCTTCGCGCACCAGCCGCAATCCCACGCGCAGGGTTGAATCGCGCTTGCTCCGTACCGCCTGAGCAGCCTTGTCGTCCATGGTAATGACTTCGCTGGCGTGGACGATCTCAATCGGCAGTTCGCCTGCGGACGGATGGCGCTGCAACTCCGCAGTCAGCACAGGCTCTGGCCCAACCAGCACGACGCGCACATCATGATGCCGTGCCGCCTGAATAGCGCCCTCGATCTCAGGCTTGGGAGCCCGATCCGAACCCATCGCGTCCAGAGCTATGACGCTTGGCATGAAGGATGGCTAGCTGGCTTCTTTGACTTCCAGAACTTCGCGGCCCTTGTAGTAACCGCATTTGGGGCAGGCTCGGTGCGGCATCTTGCGCTCGTGGCAATTCGGACACTCGGAGAGCGAGTGCCCTTTCAAGGCATCATGGGCACGTCGCGTGGAAGTGCGCTGCTTGGAGTGTCGCCGTTTCGGGTTAGGCATTGGTTCCTCTTGAAATTCGATGTGGCCCAGCCGCCCTCGGCTGGGCGCGAGCTTCAGCTCGCTGTTTCTTGGTCGGAGGCTAAAGCTCCAGAGGCAGCCGAGGGCGGCCGCCACGACACGTTTCTTTCAGCCTTCCAGTTTACCGCGAATTTCCTTTAAAGGGTTCCAGCGCCGGTCTTCAACCGGCTCGGCACAGGAACATTCCCCGCTGTTCAGATTCTTGCCGCAATGCGGGCACAGGCCTCGGCAGTCCTCTCGGCAAAGAGCCTTCAGCGGCACTGCCAACAAAACCTGCTCCCGAACAACATCTTCCAGAAGCAGCCCTTCGCCCTCATAGTAGCTAACTTCCGCCTCCGCCGCAGTGACTGAGAGCTCGGCTCGACCCGCGTCAGCCCCCAACGGACGATACAACAGATCGAAGCTTCGCTTTACGTCCAGTATCACCGGTTCCAGACACCGCGCACAGGCCCACTCCAGCCTGGTGGTCAGATCACCCTTGATCCTTATGTCTTGGATTATCTGATGCTTGCCGTGATGCTCCTCAACCAGCTGCGCCCGCCCCACCGCATCCAGGGCCGAGATCTGGCGCAATTCTTCCCCCATATCAATCGCACGAGGGGCGAACTCCTCTTTGAAATCAACGGGGTGGCGTTCTAATTCCTGAATTTCGAATCGCATCGGGAACCTCCGCCGCCCCCCACTCTGATGAAAGATACCGCGACGGCCGCGGAGCACGCGCGTAAGGCGTAAGTTCTCCAGGGAGCTGAAGTTAGGATAAAAGCCTTAGGTACAGAGTGTCAAGAATGAGAATCTAAATAGGTGCATTGGGTTATGCTATTCTATACCTAGGGTAACACTATGGCGACGCTCTATGTGGAAAATATCCCTGACGACCTCTATCAGGGCCTGCGCAGACGGGCCAAGCAGCATCAGAAGTCAATCGCCGCGGAAGTGCTGAGCCTGCTCAAACTGCATGTATCCACAGAAGAAGTGCGCAAGAAACGTCGCCGCGCCGTCAAGGAACTGGCGCGTCTGCGCAATACGCCGCCGCTCGCGCCCGGTCCTTTCCCCAGCGCGGAGGAGTTGATTCGCGAGGACCGCGAACGTTGACCGTATTAGTGGTGGACGCAAGTGTCGGACTGAAGTGGTGCCTGCCACAAGCAGCCGAGCAGTTCATTCCACACGCCAGTGCATTGTTAGATCGATTCATCCGTGAAGAGATTGATTTCCTGGTCCCAGACCTGTTCTGGATAGAAATTGGAAATGCGCTTTGGAAGCTTTCGCGGCGCAATCAGCTCTCCCCGGAAGCGGCGACCTCCTCGCTGGCAAAGCTCAATAGCTTGGAAATCCCAACCGTCGCTTCAAACAGCTTGGTGCCGCGAGCACTAGACTTAGCAATACAATACGGCCGCACCATTTACGACAGCTTATATGTGGCGTTGGCCCGCGAAACGTCGACGGAAATGATTACTGCGGATGAGCGCCTGGCGAATGCGCTAGCCGCGTACTTGCCAGTAAAGTGGTTGGGAGCAATGCAATTTTGATTCTGTGAATCCTGGGTAAACTATGCGACAATTCCCCGCCATCGTAGGAAGGGAGAACTAATGCGCAACCGCATTTTGTGGTTACTGCTCTGCAGCCTCGTACTCAGCCTTGTCAGTGTTGCTGAATCCAAAAAGACTGCCGGCTCGGCGCCCGACCAAGCCTACTTGCAAAAGATTCTCGACGGTTGGAGCGCGCTCAAACCGTCGGAGATGAAGCAATACTACGTTCAAAGCGACCACCTTTTCTTCGACATTGCTCCCGTCAAATACAGCAATTGGACGGAATATGAAGCTGGCGCCACCGACCTCTTAAAAAGTTACAAGAGCCTCAAGATGACTCTGAACGATGACGCCCAGATTCACCATGAAGCCGGCCTTACCTGGGCTGTCGCCACCATCAAAGAAGAGGCGGTGACCGCAAGCGATAAGCACGAGATGGGTACATTCCGCTGGACGGTCCTTTTTCAGAAGCAGCCCGACGGCAAGTGGCTTATCGTGCATGAACACACATCGGTGCCAGCGCAGTAAAGCTTGGCCACGGATTCACACGGATTTTCGGTGAACGAGCCTATCCATAAGTCTTGGCAAAGAAGTAGATCGTCATTCCTATTGCTACCAGCATGACAAATCCCCGCACCCATGATTGGGGAAGCCTCTGCCCATAGTGTCCGCCAAGATATCCTCCGGTAATGAATCCGGCCATCATCAGGACCGCCTGCGGCCAATAAATGACTCTGGCAATCACAAAAACCAATATCGGCGGCCCGTTGATGGATGCACTGAGCACGGTCTTGAATGCGTTCATGGCGTGCATGTCGGTCATTCCCAGCGCGGCCAGCAGGGCCAGAAGCACAATCCCCAGGCCTCCCCCAAAGTAGCCACCGTAAACCGAAGCCAGAAACAGGAAGAAGGATGCCGCAGCCAGTGTGCTCGCTTTCGCATCATGCCGCACGCTTGATTCGCGTTTTCCAATCAGCTTCTTCCCAAAGATGAAAAGCAGGGTCGCCGCCAGCATCAGCCAGGGAATCAGATGCCGAAACGTGTGGGCTGGAGTTTTGAGCAGCAATAACGCACCTAAGGTCCCCCCAGAAACTGCGACCAGCAACAACGGAACAATGACTCGCCGTGGCACGTTCAGATGATTGCGGTACGCACCTGTGCTGGCCATCAATCCGGCCCACGCCCCAATGTTGTTGGTGGCGTTAGCGGGGATTTCCGGAACTCCGGCAAATACCAGCGCAGGGAAACTGATGAAGCTGCCTCCACCAGCTATGGCATTGAGCCCGCCGGCGACGGTGGCCGCGGCAAATAAGAAGATGGCGTGCGCTGGATGCAAAGATAAGGTGTACCACAAGCCAGGACTCAAACAGGTGAAGGATGGATCGCGATGTAAAAATCTGGCGGAGAGGGAGGGATTCGACTCGCCGCTCATTCTAAAGAACTTTGGTAGTAGCCAAATTCGTACCCAGCAATAGTTCCATTTTTCATGGCAAAAAACAAGGCTCGAAAGTGTATAGCAGCGAGAAAAATACCAGGGTTCGCCTACGGGGAGAGCCGACCGCATCTGCATCTGCGGCTACAGTCGGTGATGGTCTATTTGCTCAACAGCTTGGCGACGAGTTCATCAATCTCTTCCATCTCGATTTCCAGATGGGTGCGGATGAACCCACGCTGCTTGGCAATGGATGCGTCTATTGGGAACTCGCCTGACTTTACTGCTTCTGCTGCCGCTTCTCTCGCCTTGGCTCCGAGTTCGGAAATCTTTACATGCTTCTTGTCTTCGTGGTTGTATGTAGGGATCGGAAGTTCAAGCAGTTTCTTGTGGATGTCTCGTTCGCCAAGAAGACCTACCGATTGGAACGGCTTGATGGCGGCATTCACAGTCTCGGAATTCAGGATGGCGGCGACGTAATCTCCTTCTTCACGGGTGTTGAAAGCGGCCCAGTACAGCTTCACATCCACAATGAACGGAACCTTCGCCGTGCCCCGATCGTAGAAGGCAGCCGCTACGTTCATTCCAGAGTGGTTGTACAGAACCAAGTACCTCTGCTTGAAATGTTGCCGCGTGAGTTCCTTCTGATAATCCAGCCGCTCGTACAGATTTTGCCTGTCGGCTTTGTCCTTCCGCTTCGTGTTCCAAAGCGTCTCGGCTTCTTGCATCCACTTGCCAACGTTGCGGTATCCCTTCTTCGTTAATTCGTCAGCGGTAACGACATGCAGCGTTCCGTGTTCTTCCTCTAATGGAAGCACGACGTTGACCGTACTAACCAGAGAGTAGGGGACTAGGTGCCGTGACACGGCGGTGCTGTATTAAACTTGCCCTCCACGAGTCCGCTCATCTTCACGTCGTCGTAAGGCTTTTTCGCCTGTGCCGCCTGCTCCGGTTCGGTTTGCGCCCAATACGTCGTGTCCGGGTCTGCTTTTCCGTTCAGATCGGTGACTTCCACGAAGTAGACGCTTCTTGGAACGATGGTCGCCCCTTGCTTGAATACGTCCTGATACTTGCTTGGCTTTGACGGTGCGGTCGCACCGGGAGCGGTGGAGAGTGCTGCTCGACTGCCAAGGTAAATGACTCGTCCTTCCTTCTTCGCCGTAGTGAGTCGAGTCTTCGCTACTTCCCAGTTCACGTCACGAGACGGAAGCGTTCCGCTCCATTCAAGAACAGGCAGCACGTCCTTCGGACTTCCGATGAGCGGATAACGAGTGGCAAAGAGTACACACGCAGGAACGTTGAAAAGCGGCGTCACATCCCACAAGTCCCAATAGCCTGTGAGCTTCAGCTTCGCTTCCGTCGAATACCTTCTCAGGATGAGGTTCTGGTGTTGGTCTGCGTTCAGGACGCCTCTGGGCATGACGAATGCAAGGCTTGCTTCCTTCTTGGCAAAGGTCGCCATGCTGTGCGCCAAGAACACGGTAGCCAGTTCCATCTGTGTAAAGAGTTTCTGAGACTTCGGGGCGATCCTGTACTTGTCCAAGGCACGCCGCTTGATTTCGTCTTGGTAGTCGGGGTCACTAATGAAGCGGTACGACAGCCACGGCGGATTGCCGATGATGAAATCGAACTGCTGCCTGAGCATCGCAGGACGGTAGCTGTTTCGGATGATGAACGACCAGATGGAATTCTTCTTCTGTCGAATCAACTCCGCTAGAGACTCCGTGAATCCCCACAATGCGGTGAGGATGTCGGGGTATTCAAGCACCTTGTGCAGGTCGGAAACGTGGACGGAAAGGTATTTGTCCAAAGAGTTCTTGGTATCTCGGTTACTTTTTGCGTGTTCTTCGGCGACCTTCGTACAAGCGGAGATTGCTGCGTCAAACAGGTCGGGTGACTGGATAAGCATATCCGGTATGACGACCTGCTTCTCATTCTTCTTGCCGCCGAATGTGATCTCCACACCGCTTAACTTCTCATAGAGGTTCTGCTCGACCTCACGGGGAAGGAATAGTGAGTCCGCCAAGAACACAGGGATGTTGATGGGACTACGTGCGAAGTTGACGAGCTTGCCAAGGGCAAGGACGTAGGTAACACGGGCTATGGTCACCGCAACCGGGTGAATGTCGATACCCTGCACGTTGCTCAATATCAGCCGCAGCCTATCGTTCTCCGTACCAGTGGTGTTGTGCTCCAAGAAGTGGTTGATCGCCGCACGCAGAAAACTGCCAGACCCGCAGCTTGGGTCGAGTACCGTGTTGTAGCCGTGCTTGGGAAGAAGTTCCCGCACGATGCGTTCGCACAGCCAGTCGGGTGTGTAGTATTCGCCAAGGTCGTGTCGATCTTTGGGGTCGATCAGCTGCTGGTACACACCCTTGAGCACATCTTCCTTGATGTGCGAGAGGTCATACTCTATAAGGTGCGAGAGTATGCGTTCCCACATTGGTGCGAGAATTCTCTCGGCATCGTCGCTGCGAATCCAGTGGAAGAAGTCGTCGTCCACGAGATTCGCAAGCCTCTTGGACTCGAAGTACCGACCGGACAGCACGTCCTTGGCAACTTGCCGAAGGTCGTTAGCATTCTTGCCCTGCGAGAGTGCGGCCCAAATCAATAGCCGTGCGATGCTTGCCAGATACGTATGGCGCAAGAACAAGCTCTCAAGTTCGGAGATTTCCTGTGCGGTCTCTCTATCCTTCACCGCCGTGGTGTCTTCCGTCAGGCGACCGTAGGTGACAGTGAGATACCGTTGCCATGTCTCGAATGCCAGCTTCGCCTCGGAGCCGCCGCTCACCTTCGCCCACGCACGCTTGAGCGCAGCCATTCCTTCACGGTACTGATAGCTCTGGCTACCGAACTCAAACCGAAACTGCTCGGCTGTCGCATCAACTTGCTGCGGTCGGAAAAACAGGCTGGTCAGCCACAGCCAGAACTCGCCAAGAGTGTCGTCGGTGAGCCGGAAGTCGCTCAACTCGTCCAGCACGACGGCATCAGGCGTCGGCTTCTCGCCTTCGGGCAACACCGGTCGGTAGCGAATCCACCGAATGCCGTCCGATGCAATCGCCAATAGAGGACGTAGAGATTTGCGGTCTTCTTTTTGCCACGTGCCTGCCACATACTCGCAAAGCTGCCGCTTCGCTTCCTCCAACGTGGCGGACAGTGACTTCTCGAACTCGATGATGGCGTTGCCGTAGTAGGCGTCCGCTCGTCCCCTCTTTTGTTTTTCTCCGGCTGCTTGGTCGATGCGGATGAGCTTTTCGACCCCACGGGAGTAATCGGACACTGCCTTGCTGCCGGGGAAGAGTTCGGCGATGAGGGCAGCGAAGCGAGACCGCTTCGCCGCTTCATTGGGCAGCGTCTTGACCTCACGAGCGTAGGCCCGTAGGGTCTCCCTTACCTTCGGCTCCAGAGTTTCTGGCATCGGCGTGACAGCAGATCATACACTCCGAAGCCGAAGGCGAATAATACAACGGCGGGTTCTATCCACAGAGCAGTTCAAGCTCACGCTCGATGCGCTTCGCCGTGGCGTCGGAATGGTTGTCAACAGTAAGTGTTTCCCAAGTCGAACCATAACGAAAAGGACGTAGCTGATGCCGCTTGGATAATTGGCACTGCGTTTGACTGGTTTGTATCGCCGTGTGCCGGCCCCCCGCGCGTACAGGCTGGCCTGGATGTGCCGCATGGTTTCTCCCTATGGGCTAATACCAAGTCGGCAGGGAAAATCAGCGAAAATGTAGCCGCTGATCTTGCCGCTTTAAGTCCTTTGGAATGAAATCTGGCGGAGAGGGAGGGATTCGAACCCTCGGTACAGGTTTTAGCCCGTACAACGGTTTAGCAAACCGCCGCATTCGGCCGCTCTGCCACCTCTCCGCGCGGTCGGAGATATCAGTCTATCATCCCTCGGATGACGCACGACGCCCCGCCTGTTCCCGCTAGGCGCTGCGTTTGGCGGTTCGAGCCCGAACTTGGGTAGCCACTTCCACGCGGTTGCGGCCTGATTCTTTGGCGCGGTACAGGGCCTGGTCGGCGGAGCGGATTACGGTGTTGGCGTCGTCGGTGTGAATGGAGGACTCGGCCACTCCGATACTCACGGTTACGCTGAGTTCGACTTCTCTGGATGTCTGTGGCTCCGAGCGCCGCAAAGAAATTCGCTTGCGCTGTGAGCGGCGTCGGTCGGGGCCCTGGCGGACACTGCGCCGGTCGTCAGGACGGCGCACATGGAACGAAGAATTCTCAATCGTCAGCCGCAAGAGTTCAACATGCTTCAAGGTTTCCCCGGCCGGCTTGCCGGGAAACAAGATGCAAAATTCCTCCCCGCCGACGCGGTAGGCCTGGCCGCTCCCGGTTACGTGGGCTAACCGCGAAGCCACCATGCACAAAACCTGATCTCCGATGTCATGCCCGTAAGTGTCGTTAAAACTTTTGAAGTGATCGATGTCGACTACTGCGATGGTGTACGGATTCTGCAACCTGAGTATTGCGTCGTTAAAGGAACGGCGTGCCGGGAGGGTGGTGAGCTCATCGTGGTAGGCGAGGACATAAGAGTTCTCGATGATGGAACCCATGAGAATTAATCCGGCGCTGGCCACATAGGCGCGTGGAATAGGGCCGACGGCGCCCGCTTGCAGTCCCAAAAAAGCGGTGGTCAATGCCCAGAACAACCCGCTTTCTACTTGATTGCGATAGAGCAAAAACCTTGCCAACAACATGGCTGCCACCAGGAAAAATAGAAGCCAGGCAAACTGCGGAATTTTTGTCCACTGAAACAGGTGAGGACTGAAAACGATTGGATGAAGGAAGAACGGGGCCGTCGCATCAGACCGGCAGATTACGGCGACGAAAACTGATTCCACGAAGAGAAGCCCCAGACGTGAGGTGATGGAGTTGAGGGCCAGCCCGCGTTCCCGAACGAATGAAAAAAGTGCGAAGTTTACTGGCCAGAGAAAGGCTACGGCTTCAACCGCGATGCGCCCTGGACCGTATGGAGTCGCCGGAGTGGCGAAAAATTCTATGGCGCGCTGTCCTAGAAAAAGCGCCAGCAGGGCAAACAGGACCCGGCTGGAATGAAAGCGGCTGGCCACCAGAATGCCTCCGCCAAAGACTGCGTAGTAATAAAAAGTGATGGCTGAGGGAGCAATGGGGACCAGCCCGCTGCGCAACAGGAGCGCCGTGGCGGCAAGGATCAGCGCTCCCGGGATGAGAAGCGACCTGAACGTTTTGCGGTCCCAGATCTCCACGCTGTAAGGGCTCCCAACTTTTAAGCGAGAATGAGCCATTATCTCCGCTGGCTGGGCCGGTGTTGAGTGACCGGCAGGGTTCCCGCGTCGAATCCCTGGATGGAGTAGGGTGAGGGCAAGCTAACCGCGATCTTGCAGATGCCAGTAGTGCCGATTTCCAACTCCTTCCCAGGATAGGAACGATAGCCCTTCGTGCAGCCGCTGCCATCTTGCTCTTCGGCGCCGGGTGCCTAACAATCGGAGTGTTCATTAGAGCGATCTTATGCGAATCCTGATTGCGGAAGACGACGTCGCCTTAGCGAGTTTTGTTAAAAAGGGCTTGGAAGCCGAGCACTACGCCGCCGATGTATCGGCCGATGGGGAACAGTCCCGGGCCATGGCGACCGAACTCGACTATGACCTGGTGGTGCTCGACCTCAACATGCCCCGCCTGGACGGGGTAGCGGTGCTGCGTTACTTGCGCACAAAAAAACCCAGCGTGCCGGTGCTGGTGTTAACCGGGCGCGCGCGAGTCGAAGACCGGGTGCAGTGCCTGGACCTGGGTGCAGACGATTACCTGGTGAAGCCATTTTCGTTCACCGAGCTTTCCGCGCGCATTCGAGCGCTGCTGCGCCGGAGCCATCTACCGGCCGAGTCAGTATTGGCGGTGGATGATTTGAAACTGGACCGGGTGGAACGCAAAGTCGAACGCTCTGGCAAAAGGATTGAGCTTACCTCCAAGGAGTACGCCTTGCTCGAGTACCTCATGCGCAATGCCGGGCGGCGAATTACGAGGGCGATGATTATTGAGCATGTGTGGAATCTGTCCTTTGATACCTGCACCAACGTCGTGGATGTCTATGTCGTGGATGTTTCCGCCATTCAGAGCGATAACGGGCTGACCCTGACGACCTCCAACGGCACGGCGTTGGTGGCGGGCACCCGGAGCTTTGACTTTTCCACCCAACTGGATATTTCCGGCGTGCAGCACATCTTTTCTCAGGGCAATGACATTACCGGAAAGCTGACCGGCGGGAAGCTCGCCGGGCTGATCCAGGTGCGCGACCAGAAGATTCCGGGACTGATTTCGCAGCTGGATAGTCTGGCTTCCGGCTTTGCCACCGCTGTAAATACGGCGCACCGTGGGGGCTTCGATCTGGATGGGACCGCAGGTGGAGATTTCTTTGCTCCTCCGCCAGCGGGTGGCGCCGGGGCTGCGGCCGCCCTGCAAGTCGCGATTACCGACCCGGCCCTGATCGCGGCAAGTTCGGACGGCAGTGCGGGCAGCAATGGCAACGTGCTGGCGTTAGCTGCGGTGCACGATCAGGCTGTAGCCGGCGGCCAGACTCCTGCCGACTTTTACTCCAACCTCGTGTTCAGCGTGGGCAACGATGTTTCCAACGGATCAGCCGAACAGGATGCGTCGCAACTGGTGCTGCGTCAACTGCAAGACCAGCGGGGAAGTGTTTCCGGAGTTTCTCTGGATGAAGAAGCCACCAACCTCATCCAGTTTCAGCGGGCCTTTGATGCTGCCGGACGTATGGTAAGTACGATCAACGAAATGTTGGATGTGGCCATCCATCTTGGACAATATTGATGACGCTACGAGTCAATCCCAACCAGACGCCAGATCTTCTTGCCGCCTTGCAAACCGCGCAGAAGCAGCGCGATGCTTCTTTAGAGCAAATGGCAACTGGACGCCGTGTCAATCGGCCCTCGGATGATCCCGCCGCTTCGGCCCAAGTCGTCGTCAACCACGATCTCAGCACCCAGATCGATTCCTTTCAAAGTTCATCCAGCAGCATCACCGGCCAGCAACAAACTGCGGACTCTACCCTGAGTTCGGTGGTCACGGCGCTGCAACGGGCGATTACGTTGGGAGTGCAAGGGGGAAACTCGGGCACTCTGTCTGACTCCAACCGGGCCGCCATCGCCGACGAATTGCGCGCCATACAGACCCAACTGGTGAGCCTGGCCAACGTCGCCTACCAGGGCCGTTTTATCTTTTCCGGAACCGAACAAGGAACCGCGCCCTACGTTGCGGATACGACCGCGCCTTCGGGAGTCCGCTACATTGGAAATGACGGCGTAAACACCGTCTCGATCGGCAACGGATATCAACTGCAAGTCAATGTTCCCGGGTCGCAGCTGTTCAGTTCTACCCGCGGGGACATGTTTCAATCGATTCAAAACCTCATCACCGCAGTCAGTTCCGATAGCGGGATTGACACCGCGGTCAGCGGCGTGCGGCAGGCGTTTGATTTTGTTACTGCCCAGCGCGTGTTCTACGGAAATGGGTTGAACCAGATCCAGTCCCAGCAGACTTTTCTGGACACGCAAAAGACCCAGCTCAGCAGCCAGGAAAATGCCATCGCCGGAGCCGACATTGCGGCTGCGGCCAGCCAGGTCGTCAATAGCGAGAACGCGCGCAACGCGACCCTGGCCGCCATCGGGCGGGTTTCCCAGACTACTCTGTTTGACTTTCTGAAGTAGCAGGGTCTCCATATGCAAATTGAAAGCAAGCATCAGATCGGGCTCGAGCAGTTTAAAAAAGGCGCTTACGACAATGCCGTTCACCTGCTCAGCGAAGCCCTGCTGGAACGTGAGGACTCCGAGCTGTGGAACGACTGGGCAACGGCGCAGGCGGCCGGCGGGCACATGGAAGAAGCCAAGAAGGGCTATCAACGCGCACTACAGCTGAACGTCAACCACAGCCAGAGCGCTGCGAACCTCGGTGTCCTGCTCTATGGAGAGGGAAAAATCCTCCAGGCAGTTCCTTTGCTGGAGAAAAGCCTCCAGGGGCTCGATGAAAAGCAGCGCGGCACTGTACTGAATCTTTTGCAACAGTCCCGGACGCAGCCGATCGGGTAATGGGCCAATTTAGCTGAAGTCTTGTAAGTTACAAAATTGCCATCTTCTTCCCCACCGCCTTCAGCACCGCTAAAGCCTGCTCGAGCATCTCCTGGCTATGTGTCGCCGTCACAATGGTTCGGATACGCGCCTTCCCCTCCGGAACCGTGGGAAACGCGATCCCGGTTCCCATCACTCCCTGGCCGAACAATTCGCGGGAGAAATCCATGGTCAATTTTCCGTCGCCGATAATGATGGGCGTGATCGGCGTCTCACTGGCGGGAGTATTCACTCCGCCGATATTGAATCCCAGCAGGCCGAGTTCTTTTTTCCAGAACCGCGTGTTCTCCCACAGCTTCTCGATCCGTTCGGGCTCTTGCTCCAAAACCTCAAATGCCGCAATGCACGTCGCTGCTACTGACGGCGGATGCGAAGTCGAAAACAAAAAAGGCCGCGCCCGGTGATAGAGAAAATCAATCAGCTCCCGGGAGCCGCAAACATATCCGCCCAGCGCTCCAATCGCCTTTGATAAAGTTCCCACCTGAACATCGACGCGCCCGTGGACATGAAAGTGATCGATCGTCCCCCGACCATTCCGGCCCAGCACGCCGGACGCGTGGGCATCGTCCACCATCATGATGGCGCCATACCTCTCCGCCAAATCACATAGCGCGGGCAGAGGCCCAATGTCTCCATCCATAGAAAACACGCCATCGGAGATCAGCAGCTTTTTTCCTGGCTGGTCTTTCACGCCGGCCAGTTGTTCCTCTGCATGAGCGGCGTTTTTGTGCTCAAACACCAGAATCTTCGCCCGTGACAAACGTGCGCCATCGATGATCGAAGCATGGTTTAACTGATCCGAGATAATGAAATCATCTTTCCCGAGGATTGCTGAAACCGTCCCCGCATTGGCGGCAAATCCCGATTGGAAAACAACGCACGCTTCCACATTCTTGAAACGCGCGATCTTCTCCTCCAGTTCCATGTGGAGCTTCATGGTGCCGGCAATCGTGCGCACCGCGCCTGAGCCAACTCCATATTTGCGCGTGGCCGCGATTGCCGCTTCTCGCAATTTCGGGTGGGTCGTCAGCCCCAGGTAGTTGTTGGATGCCAGGTTGATGACTTTTTTCCCATCGAAGGTGCATACCGGCTCTTGCTCATCTTCAAGTACGCGGAGGTGGAAGTACGTTCCCCTGGCTTTCAAATCGCCCAGTTGATCACTCAAATAGGAGAGGGGATTAGAGCGCGCTGCGGTCGTCATAGGTCGTTTCCTTGAAATCAGTCTAATACGCGCGGCGGGCGGAAGAATCGGTTCCCAGTTCTTGGATGTCAGTTCTCAGACAAAACTGGCCAATGTTTCGAGGTTTGGGACTTCCATGTCAGGACGGCCGGAGGCCGCTTTGACCGCGCCGACTCCCGCTCGCGGTGAAGGACGGCGGACCCAAACGGTTGACATCCCCAGGGCTTGTGCAGGAATCACATCGTGATAGATACTCTGTCCGCAATGCAGGATTTGATCCGGCGAAAGGCCGATTGTCTGCAAAGCTAAATTGAAGATCTTCGTGCCGGGTTTGTAGCACCGAGCTTGCTGGGCCGTGATCACATGGTCAAAGTGAACTTTCAGCTTTTGGGCGGAAGGCGCGAACAAGTCGTCATCCACGTTGGAGATCACGGCCAGCTTGAATTTGGATTTCAGCCGCTCCAGAGCTGGCACCGTATCTGCAAAAGGCAGCCAGTTGTGCAATGATTCCGGAAGCGAGCTTTTCTCTTGCTTCGAAGGCTCAAAGCCCAGCTGCTTTCCGAATCCAGTCACAACCAGTTGCAGAACCTCGCGGTAGGGGCGGAATTCGCCTTGTTCTGCTTGAGCTTCCAGGTCTCCATACAGCTCCAGTAGTTGCGTATCGGAAATTGATTTGCCATGCGCGGCCAGGATGGGACGCAATGCGGAAAAGATCCCAGCCTCCCAATCAATGAGGGTGCCATAGCAATCAAAAGTTAAAATCTTGAAGCGGCTGAAATCGAGAAGAGCCATAGAAACAATGATGCTTCAAAACAATCAGCCCTCGGGAGAACGCGCCCCCCGAGGGCGGGTGTTTCAACAGCCGGCTATTTCTTGATCTCCAGCTCCTTTTCCAGTTTGAAGCTGACAGCAGATTCTGCCGGAAGCACAACATCCTTGTTGCCGGTGTAGGCGGTCCCAGCGGTTCCGGCCCCCGCGCCGGCGATGGCGCCGATCGCAGCTCCTTTACCCCCGCCTGCCAGACCACCAATGAGAGCTCCCAAGCCAGCTCCTCCGCCCACCATGGTTGCCGTCCGCTTGCCTTTGCCCTTCTGGGTGCGCACCACGGAGGAAGTCTCCACCGGCAGGTCAGCGACTGAATTTAGCCTCAGTTGCAACACTGCGCCACCCTTGAACCGGCCCAGCGGTTTCGCGTCCACTACGGTGCCCGACGCCGTTGCGCCCTTGGCGAGCGCAACCTCGCCGCCAACCATCACTGGCTGAGCCAGGGTTGCAGAAAAAGACTGTCCGGTTTCACTGATCTTCGAGCCCACGGCCTGTCCCAGCCTGACCGTAAGGATCGTGCCTGCGGGCACCACGATGCTCTTTGGCGCCTCAGCTTTCTTCGCCGGCTCAGAACTGCTGGCACCGGGGCTGCTGCTCCCCGTAGCGTCGTTGGCTTGGCTGCCGGACTCGGTCGACTTATTGCTGCATCCGAAAAGCACAAAACACAGGCTCAAAATCACTGCTACTAAGCGTGATCTCATAGGTTTTCTCCGTTGACAGAATGACTCGACAAAATTACCAGGGTTTAGGACTTCGATAGATTATCAGCGGTTACGGGATTGGAGTCAGGTTTCTCATTCGCTACTTCCGACTCTGAAGTACATGGCTCTTCCTCTTTACCTTCCTGCTTCCCGGCCACCGGTTTGCCGGCCAGGAATTTTGCAGAATTGAGAAGCGGCCTCCCCAGTGAAGGATTGTAACCGGCCCAAGCCGCCTCCGATCCGATTTCCCGCTCGAAATGCGCCCGCATACTTTCCATCTTCGAATCCAGATCATCGAGATAGTGCAGCATGAGCGCCTCGGGAAACATGGGAAGCTTGGGTGACCCAAATTCGTATTGCCCGTGGTGACTGATGATCATGTGCTCCACTAATGTCTTCAACGGATCAGGGAAGCCGGGGATTTGCGCAACCTTGGCCTGCAGCATTTCCAACTCGATGATCATGTGCCCCAACAACTGACCCCGCGTCGTATAAGTAAACGCCCGGTTGTAGCCCAGTTCATGAATCTTCCCGATATCGTGAAAGAATGCGCCCGTCAGCAATAAATCACGGTTGATCGAGGGATAATTCCGGCAGACCAGATCGGCGGAGCGGAACAGCGAAACCACATGGTCCAGAAGCCCGCCGATATAAGCGTGGTGCAGGCTCTTTGCCGCCGGAGCGGTTCGGTACGCCTCGGCGATTTCGGGATCCGCCATGAAAGACTCCACCAACGCCTTCAGGTGCGGATCGCGAAAGCCGGCTACAAAACCGGCTAGGGTTTGCCAGAGCTCGCCAATATCTTTGGTGGTCTTCGGGAGATAGTCGCCAAATTCGACTTCTGAATCCTGCAACTTTCGGATTTTGTGGATGGTGATCTGGAAGCGCTGGTTGTACTTGTTGATCAGCCCCTTGACCTTGATGAAGTCTTCTTGCTCAAAGGTTCCGATGGCTTCTTCCACGTTATCCCACATCTTGGCTTCAATGTGGCCGGCACGGTCGCCCAGAGTGAGAGCGAGGTATGGGTCTCCGGATTTCTTGGGTTTGACCTGCTTGGAAACGACGACAAACGTGGAGGTGATGATCTGGTTTTCGTGCTGGGCGCAATCGCAAAGAAAAAATTCCTTCATATTCGTCGCAGCGCTCCACAGCCAGGTTTCTAGAACAACCCGAACTTCTTTTTCTTTTTCAAGGTCTTCGCCCCGGCTTCTTTGCTGGCGGTTTCCACCGGTTTGGACTGGTTGGGGCTTGCACCCGTATCCACATAACCCTGCTTGATATCGATATAGGCGTTTTCTCGCAAGCGGGTCAAGTACGCGCGCAAAGCTGGCTCCATGCGCTCCATATAAAGCGCGTCCTGTACTTTCGCCTCAATTTCATTGAATGCTGGTATGCCGGCCTGGTGATGCTCGACCACCTTCAACAGGACAAACCCTTGCTTGGTGCGGATCGGCTCGGAAACGTCTCCCGGCTTCATGGCAAAGGTTATGTCTTCCAGTTGCTTGGCCAGCTTGCCACGCGCGAAATATCCCAGATCCCCACCCCGCTTAGCAGTCGGCCCTTCCGAGCTCTTTTTGGCAACATCCTCGTAACTCGTCCCCTTGCGTATTTCGGCCAGCATCCCTTCCGCTGTGCTTTGCGCTGCGCTGATGGCCTGAGGGTCTTCGCCCTTGATTCCCACCAGGATTTCGCTGAGCCGGATCTCCTCCGGCCGCGCCAGTTCACTCTTATGCGTCTCGTAGAACTTCATCTCGTCTTCTTTGGTCAGGTTCATGCGCGAGCCGATTTCCCGCCCAATGACCTGCTGCGTGATGATCTGGTTCTTGAGGTTTTGGCGGTACTCTTCAAACGAGATGCCTTGCTTGCGCGCTTCTTCTTCCAGTTCTTCCATGCTGCCCAGGTTCATCTGCTTGCGCATTTCGTCCAGGCGCTTTACGACTTCTGTGTCCGGATTGATTTCCAGGTCTTTCCCTCTTTCCAGCAATAGTTGCTGGTCAATCAAGCCGCGCAACACATCCTTTTCGTGCGCCGCAAAGGCCTTGTCCCCATTGACCGGGTCTTGCTGCTCCGCTTCTTGACGGCTCTGCTGCTTACTCCGTTCGTATTCACTGCGGGTGATGATTTGATTGTTGACCCGCGCGACGATTTCCTCGACTACGCTACCGGCATGCAAGTCGACCGCAACCGCCGCCAGGACAAGAGGCAGGACAAATGGAAGTTTTCGCATAATCACCACAAAAGCGGAGCTGAGACCGGTGCCTCCGCAGCATCTATACCTTCATGAGATTGTAACCCCGGAGTGCGGCTTGTTCCAGTGATCTGCCCTGCTATTATGGGCGGCTCCACTCCACCTCCAGGAGATCGATGAATGAGGATTGCAGCCGGTTGCATCGTTCTGTTGCTGCTGGGGCTCCTACGTATGCCGGCGGAAGCAAAAAAAATCAAAACTACACCGTTGCCCAACGAGGCGCAGTTGGAAAAAATGGCTGCCCGCTTCGCTCCCACGCCATTACGGATCGATACCTCGAAGCTCTCTCCGGGAGACCAGCAGGCCCTAGTGAAGCTGATTCTGGCGGCGCGAATCCTCGACGATGTTTTCTTTCAGCAGTTTTGGAGTGGGAATACCGCTCTTTATGCGAGGCTTCAAAAAGACAGAACCGCCTTGGGCAAAGCCCGCCTGAACTATTTTTGGATCGATAAAGGACCCTGGTCATCGCTCGATGACAATCAAGCCTTCCTGCCCGGCGTTCCCCCCAAGAAGCCCTTGGGCGCCAATTTCTATCCGGAAGACATGAGCAAGGAGGAATTTGAACACTGGATCTCCACCCTGCCCGAGAAAGATCAAGCCCAGGCAAAGGGTTTCTTCACTGTCATTCGCAGAAAAGACAAGGAACTTCAAATCGTCCCCTACAACGAAGAATACAAAGATGATCTCACCAAGGCAGCCGGACGTCTTCGCGAAGCGGCCGCGTTAACGGATAACGAGTCTCTAAAGACATTCCTTTCCACACGAGCTGACGCCTTTGTTTCCAACGATTATTACGAGAGCGACATAGCCTGGATGGACTTGGACGCGCCTCTCGACATCACCATCGGCCCTTACGAAACCTATAACGATGAACTGTTCGGTTATAAGGCGGCATTTGAAGCCTATGTCAATCTGCGGGATGAAGAGGAAAGCGCCAAGTTATCTGCCTTCACCCAGCACTTGCAGGAGATCGAAAACAACCTTCCCATCGATTCGCAATACCGCAATCCCAAGCTGGGCTCTGCTGCCCCGATTCGCGTTGTGGACCAAATCCTTAGTTCTGGCGACGGCGCCCACGGCGTGCAGACCGCCGCATACAACCTGCCCAACGACGAACGGGTCGTTCAACAGAAGGGCAGCAAGAGGGTGATGCTGAAGAATGTGCAGGAAGCGAAGTTTCGCAGTGTGCTGCTGCCCATTGCCCGCCGCACCCTCACCCAGCAAGCCATGGTGGACGTCAGCTTTGACCTGTTCTTTACCCACATCCTTGCCCACGAGCTCATGCATGGCCTGGGACCGCACCAGATCAGCGTGCAGGGACGCGACACCACTCCGCGGGAAGAACTGAAGGATGTTTACAGCGCCATCGAAGAGGCGAAGGCCGACGTCACCGGACTGTTTGCACTGCAATACATGATGGACCATGCCAAAGAAATGGGCTTAAATAAGGTGCTGGCTTCCGATGATGCCGCGCGGCGGCAGCTCTACAACACGTATCTGGCGTCTGCATTCCGCAGCCTGCGTTTCGGATTGAACGACGCACACGGTAAGGGCATGGCGATCCAGTTCAACTATCTGATGGACAAAAGAGCGATTGTCGAAGACAAGACCGGCAGGTTCAGCATCAACATGCAGAAGATCGCCCAAGCGGTGACCGACCTTGATCACGACCTGCTGACAGTCGAAGCTCTGGGCGATTATGCGGGTGCGAAGAAGATGCTTGACGAGCTAGGCGTGGTGCGTCCGGTACTGCGCCGCGCTCTCGATAGGTTGCAAGGGATTCCCACCGACATCGCGCCAGTTTTCGTAACCGCGGAAGAGCTGGCGCCGTTGGCCAAGAATGACTCTGCTCCTTCTCCAACCCGACGAAGAAGATAGCACGAGTCACTTCCGGACATTCCGCTGGCTATCTCGGCAAAGGGTTCCGAGCCAACGCCAAGGCAGTCATGTCATTGTGAGTCGGGGGAGTTCTCATGAATTTCCGCACGTCTTCAATCGCCGCGCGGCACAGGTCCTTAGCCGAACCGGCCGTCCGTTGCAGTGTTTCCTTTGCTCGTTCCAGCCCAAATTCTTGTCCTTTGCGTTTTCCTTCCACCACTCCGCGAGACACCAATAACAACGCTCCGGCCGGAGAAATGGCCGCCATCGGCGCATCGCACGTGGCATGAGAAAACAAGCCCAGGGGCAACCCGGTTGCCGGCAAATCGGAAATGCCGGCGCCATCGCGGAGCAGCGCGGGCGTATGCCCGGCATTGAAGTAGCACAAGATTCCCAGGTTCTCGTTGTAACAGCCCGCAAACGCAGGGCAAGAACGCACGCCACCTTCAAGAATGGTGTGGTTGAGCCGCAGGCAAAGCTCAACCATGGCATCCGCCTCATTTACGTCTTCGCCGCTCAATAGCTCGATCGACTTCTCGCGGAATGTCCTTTGGGCAGCCATAACAATGTCCCGGTTCTCCTCCGACCGTCCGGCAACATCGAGCAATCCAAAAACCACACGGTTGGGGCTGACGCGGACAAAATCATAAAAATCGCCTCCCTGCCGGTCGCCATAGTACAGGGCCGCCAATTCCGCGTCACGCAGCTGCGGCACGTGCGCATCTATTGGTTCCAAAGCCTTGGAGCCGTTTCTCTCGTCATGGAAAAGAGAGGGCATGGGATTTCAGCGATTGGCAGAAGGTACCACGGAATTCCGCGCAGACCAAGACCACCCTTTGTTGGTGATTTCGGCACGGGAGCAATATTGTGGAATCTGAGCTCCTGGCCCATAGCAGATTCCTGCTGTGTGCCAATGCGCATAGGCCGGAGTGACAAATCAGTCTTGTGACCGCCTATTTGCCGTACTTGTCCGCTAGATACTTGGCCAATTCGATTTCCAGCTGGCCATAGTCAGAATGGATCGTGGACCGCAATGCAGCCTCGGTAGAACTGCCCTCTGCCAATCGCTGCAAGATACGCCTCAGATCAGCCCTGCCATGGGTATCGTCAATGTAGAGCACCGCCGCCAGAGATTCGTCGTAGGCCAGGACCGCTTCTCCAGATGTAAACTGCATGAAGCTGCTTTCCAGCATGTTGAAAGGAATTTCCTTTTGGACGGCATAGAGCTGGGCCAGCCTCCGGCCGTTCGAGCCCAGTGGCTTGGGTTCCATCGCCTGGGCGATCCCTTCATGCAACCACTGCGGACAACGCCCCGCCGAAAGTTGATTAATGAACGAATGAGCCAATTCGTGCTTCAGTACCCGTGCTAACTCTGGCGTGACCGAATTCAGCCCCTCGATCGGGATGCGCAATTTCCCATCGTTGACGGCCCCGCTCCACGACGGCGCTTGCGTCACATCGAAGAAGGCCTGACCGGTATAGAGAATGACAGGGATACTTCCCCGCGGAGTGTTGCCGAGCTCGCGCTCCAGGTCTTCATATTCTGATTCCAAGGTGGCCAGCAACTGGCGGCGGAGGGGTTCCGAAGTCTGGCCGCCTTCATACCGCAAGGTGAAATGGCTGCTCTCTTTTTCTGAGAAAGACGCCTCGGCTTGCGCGTCACGCTCGGCTTTTGCCAGTAACGCCTGGATATTCGCGTCAGGGCGAATCCGCAAGGAATGCTTCCAGGTTCGTATGGCATCCTTGGTGCGGTCGGCGGCAAATTGCGCATATCCCAAAACAGCCAGAGTATCGGCCGACTCAGGGGCCGCGTTGACCGCTCGTTGCGCATAAGGCAGGGCCTCTGCCGCATTCCCTGTGCGCACTAGCAAGGCAGCGTAAAAGTTCAGAATGGTGGGATTTTGCCCGTCGAACCGTAGCGCAGTGTCGAAGTAACTCCGGGCCTTGGGAAAATTGCCGCGGTCAAATTCAAATTTTCCGGCAAGAAAATATCCAGCGCCAGAAGTCTTGGCATCGCCCTGCTGTTCCAGGGCCGCCAAAGCATCGACCTCCACCCGGCCATCGCGAATGATCTTGCCCGCAATTTCCGACTCGTTTCTTACCGTGCCGGGCGGGGCAAAGGCGGGCATATCCTGCTTGGAGACCGATCCTGCCGACGCATATTCCGGCGGAACCCCGCCCGCTTCAATTCGTTCGACTGAAGATTTAGGAATCGCGTAGGAATCGTCGCCCCGGTCATATTCCACGCGCGCGCCTGCCTCCCGCACATGGTCGGCCCAGATGCTGCGGCCATTCTTAAGGTGAATGACCTCCGCCGAGGCGCGAACTCCGGACTGCGCCCAAAGGAAGACGAAGAGCGTGACAACCGTACGCATTATGGCGCATTCTAGCAACGAAACGGCGGGCCTACGTAGGTGACAAAGGTAATCCCACGCGCCAGAATTGTGCTCCCGGTTGCCCTCTATTTGGCAATCAACCTTATTCCTGTCTCCAGCGCCTGGGCACAGGAGAATACCTCACCGCAAAAGCCGGCCGAGACTCTCTATCTGCAACTGCGCAGTGTAGGGCTCGATAAATCGCGCGTGTACCACGTACGCGACGCCGCCATTGATCGATCCTCCATCCACATAACGTTGGGCGATGGGACCATCGCCTTTGCTCAGGATGTCGCCGGACATGTTACCGGCGCTTTCTTTGAAGGTGATGCAGAGGTGCTGCTGACACCACCGGACCGGGCAGAACGGGCTTCCATGGCGCTGTTCACCGGGGCCGCGATTCTGGAAGAAAGATTCTTTACCGCCTACTTCCGTTTTGATGACAACACCTTTGCCGAGTTACAGCCATGGCTCAGACAGGCTGAAGGCGCAGAAGAATTTATCCAGCAATGGGAAGAGACCGCCCGCAATCTGGCGCCGATGGATGCCCTGCAAGTATTCGCCGACCTCAGCAGCTCTCTCCCAGTCAAAGGGAGCCCCTCCTTCACCAGGGAAAAGAATCAAGCCAACATACTCTGGCATGCCCGCATACTGGGAACCAAGCTGGGGACATTCGATCTCTATTACAACTCGGGCGACGAGGAACAGATTTGGGCCGGCCAAAACAAAACCCTGGAAGGCACTACATTCTTTGATATCTGGACATCCTTTACATCGCCCGAACGCGCCAGGAAATCCGAGGCGCGCAATTTCGACATTCGACATTACAAGATTCGCGCCACCATCACTCCCCCAACTCAGTTGAGTGCCGAAGCATGGCTCCAGTTAAACGCTGGGCAGGACTGTCCGCGCGCCCTGTTGTTTGAACTTTCCCGCAACTTGCAGGTCAAAGAAGTTGATGTTGATGGGCAACCGGTCGAGTTCATCCACAACCAGGCGCTTGAGGGGACAGAGCTATCCCGCTTAGGAAACGACCAGGTTGCCGTGATTCTCTCTGGTCCCTTGCCTTCCGGGAAGCAGGCCGTTCTGCATTTCGTCTACGGAGGAGACGTCCTTTCCGATGCCGGTGGGGGACTTGTGTATGTCGGCGCGCGCGGCTCGTGGTACCCCAATCGTCGCCCTGCGATGTCGAATTTTGATTTGGAGTTCCATTCCCCAGCCGCATGGACCCTGATCGCAACCGGAAAGCGCGTCAAGGAGGAAACCAATAATCCCGAAGACGAGCAAGTCACTCGTTGGGTTTCAGAGCGCCCCATCCCCATGGCGGGATTCAATCTTGGCAGGTATGAACGCGCGGTTGCCCATGCCGGAGAAGTTCTAGTCGAAACTTACGCATCGAAGCAGGTAGAAACTGCGTTTCCCGCTGCGAAGACTAAAATGGTAACCACAGTTTCTGGAGTGCCGGGAGCCCATCAAGAAACCCGGATCGTTGAAGTCATCGCCTTACCGCCCCCTTCCCCGGCCCGCAATGCGCAGGCTGTGGCCGATGAAGCGGCCCAGGCAATCGATTTCTTCTCCCGCGCCTACGGCCCATATCCCTACAGTTCACTTGCCCTGACACAAAAACCAGGCGCGATCAGCCAGGGATGGCCAGGCCTCACATTCCTGTCCAGTTTTTCTTTTCTAAATGAGGGAGAGAAGTCGCAGCTCAACATGGGGAGAGTCACGCGGACCATGATCAATTCGGTGATTGCCCATGAAACTGCGCATCAGTGGTGGGGCGACCTGGTAGGTTGGGATAGTTATCGCGATCAATGGCTGAGTGAAGCCCTGGCGGACTACAGCTCGCTCATGCTTCTGGAATCGCAAGATCCAGCTCGGTTTCATGCCGTTCTAGAAGAGTATCGCCTCAATCTGCTGCAGAAAAACAAGGACGGCGAGCCGCTCATGACGGCAGGCCCGGTGACCTTTGGCAGCCGTTTATCTTCTTCACATTTTCCTTACGGCTATGAAGTCATCAGCTACGAGCGCGGTGTCTGGCTGCTGCACATGCTGCATAACATGCTGCTCGATGCGGAACCTGGGACGGGCAAATCAGGTCGGGGCGCTCTGTCCAGCGATCCTTTCCTGCGTACCCTGCATCAGGTCAGGAATCGCTATGAAGGACGCATGATCAACACTCGCGAGTTGTTGCAGGCGTTTGAGGAGGACCTGCCACGTCCGTTGTGGTACGAAGGGAAAAAATCGCTGACCTGGTTCTTCGACAGCTGGCTGAGTGGAACCGCGATGCCCCATTTTGAACTGAACGACCTCAAGTTTGAAGGTAAGAGCGGAGCAACGGTGACAGTAAGCGGCAAGATCAAACAGAAAGACGCCCCTGATAACCTGGTCACGCTTCTGCCAATCTACGCGGTAGTTGGGGGGAGGAACGTATTGCTCGGGCAAGTCTTCGTCGACGAAGAGGAAAGCCACTTTCGACTCACAGCGCCGGCTGGTACACGAAAGGTCGTACTTGATCCCAATCACACCCTTTTGACCCGGGAAAAGTAATTCGCGTACCACTCCCGAACACAACTCCCAGGCTGCTCCCAAAACGGTCACACAGACTCGTTTCTCGCTTCAATGACATCGCTAGGATCAGGTCCATCCCATGCTAACCACTAGCTTTGCCTCCTATGGACCTTCGATGGGCATGTCTCTTGCGATTGGCGGCAGAGGTGCACCCGTCATTTTGTCGAGGTGCCCTGTGATTCACACAAACTGCTCCAACGACCACAGCTACTCTGCCCTTTGGCGCGGACATGCCTCCTCTTCGCGGATGTATTCTCTTGGTCGAAGACGAGAATTTTGTGCGCGAAGTGACGGCGGAGATCCTCGAGGCAGCCGGGTATCAGGTTCTAACCGCCCGCAGCGGGGTTGAGGCAATTCGCCAGTTTCGGCAGCACCTAGGCGAAGTCGAACTCATGCTGGTCGATGTAGTGTTACCAGGGAAAAGCGGCTGTGACGTAGTTCGAGAACTGAAGCATGACGACCCAAGTCTCAAAACCATATTTATATCCGGCTATCCGCAGAGCAACACAGCCGGACGTGAAACCCTCATGGACCACGCAACTTACTTGGCAAAACCCTTCTCTGTGGTGTCCCTGTTAGAGAAAATTCGCGAAGCGATCCTTGCCGGTCAAATTTAGCTCGCCGAAACAACAACGATGCAATGGTCGCCAAGAAACCCAAGCTAGTCCCTACGCCCCCGACGCCCGGGCGGCTTTCTTGTAGTGGGTAATCTGCATGATCTGTTCCGGGATCTTCGCGAGCGCAACCACCCGATGCAGCACTCCCGCTTCTGCTGCCGAGCGCGGCATCCCCATCAATAGCACCAGCAACACCGTGGCCGGTGTAATCCCGGGCGTCACTCTCAACCTGCTTACGGACGCCTCGCAGGAGGAAATCCACCTGAATGTGGCCCCGGACAGCGAGCAAACTACCCAGGCAGTCAATGCCTTTGTCTCCAGTTACAACCAACTGATTGGCTCCATCAACGCGCAATTTTCTGTCTCGTCCGATGGCACCGCGCCTCCCCTCGAAGGCAACGGCTCGCTTCGCTTATTACAGGGGACGCTGCTGGGTGGCATCACTTACGCCATCAGCGGCAACGACGGTTTCGTGAACCTGGCCTCGCTCGGTATAAAACTTGCCAACGACGGCACCCTGAGCGTGGATTCCACGAAACTCAACACCGCGATTGCACAAAACGCCGACTTCCAAAACTTCTTTCAATCTTTGGATTCGGCGAACTTGGGGTTTGCTCAAAATCTCGGCACGGCTCTTTCCAGTCAAACCTCGCTGACCCAAGGATTGCTGAATCTGGAGCTGACCGAAAACGCCGCGGTGGATACGGCGCTGGTGAATCACATCAACGATTTTGAAGGCCGGCTGGCCATCACTCAGCAGCAACTCATTCTCAAGTTCAGTCAGATCAACGCTGCCCTGGAACAGCTTCCCCTCATTCAGAACCAGATCGCGGGCGCGCTGGCGGTACTTAACCAATGACCCAAGACGCGTCCTCCGTCTACCGCTGTACCGAGGGACACAGCGCCAGCCCGGTGCGGCTCGTCACCATGCTTTATGAACAATTGGTCAAGGACTTGCAGCGCGCGGTTGCCGCCATCGAGAAGAACGACGTCGCCCGCCGCACCAATGAGCTCGATCACGCCCTGACAGTGGTTGGCCAGTTGCAAGGAACTCTGGATATGCAGAAAGGTGGCCAAGTCGCCAAGAACCTCGACGACTATTACTACAGTTTGCGGGTGGCCCTGTTACAGGCGCAGATTCGAGCTGTTCCCGAAATTTTGCGCAAGCAAATTAAAATTCTACTGGACTTGCGCGAGGCATGGGTACAGGTAGAACGCTCTTCCCAGGGGACGGTTGAGCCACCTACCTCAAATTCCCCCATGCCGCAACCCTCGGCTGAAAAGACCATGCGTTGGAGCATCTAGGCGGATTCCATGCTGCCACAAGTACAAGAAACCAACCGCAGGTTGTCCCACTTCCTGGAACTGGTCCAGCAGCAAGAGTCCGGTCCGCTGCAAATTCAGGCGTCCGAGCTGGCTGAGCTGTTGTCGGAACTTCGCAAGGTGGAACAATTGCGTGCAGCCGCATTGGGCACTGGCGATGAAGCTCTGACGCGCTCGCTGGCGGAATACCGCGCGCATTTGCAGCATCTCGATGCCATGCTGCCCAGATTGCAGGCCCGCTACGCTGCCGAAAAGGCCCGCCTGGAGCGCGACCGCGCACACCTGCAAGCCGCCAGTGGTTGGGCCCAAACCCAGGAAATGCTGCGCCGCCGTTAACTCTCCGCGGCCATCTTTAGTCCGCCCGGTACACGATTTTCCCGGCTACCACCGTTGCCACTGCTTTCCCGGTCATCGGCCACCCATCAAACGGTGTGTTGTGTGACTTGGACCGGGATTTTGTTGCTTCGAACGTCCAGCGTTTCTTGGGGTCGAAAATGGTGACATCCGCGTGTGCGCCACGCGACAAAGTCCCGCGCCCGGTTAGTGAGAGGACGCGCGCTGGCCCGCTGGTAAACAATTCCACAATGCGCATCAGCGGGATTTTCGCGCCCAGGTGAAGCCCGGTAATCGCCAATCCTAGCGCAGTTTCAAAGCCGGTGATGCCAAAAGCCGCGCGCTCAAATTCGATCACCTTTTCATGCGGCGCGTGCGGCGCGTGGTCGGTGGCGATTGCATCCACGGTTCCGTCGCCCAGGGCTACGATCAACGCTTCGCGGTCCGAAGGTGAACGCAGCGGCGGATTCATCTTGAAATTGGCGTCGTAGTCGCGAATGTCATGGTCCGTCAAAGTGAAATGGTGTGGAGTCACTTCGCACGTCACATGCGCCTTCGTTCGTTTGCCGCGGCGGACGGCTTTGAGCGCGTCGGAGGTTGACAGATGGGCCACATGCAGGCGCGCTCCATTGAATTGCTGGGCCAGTTGGATATCCCGCTCCACGATGGAAGCTTCCGCCGTCGCCGGCATGCCGCGCAGGCCCAGGCGAAACGACGTTGAGCCATCGTTCATCGAGCAGTTCGCCGTCAGGCGTGTGTCTTCGGCGTGCTGGATCACAGGGAAATTGAGCTCGGCGCCCAGCCGCAGGGTCTCACGCATGATTTCATCCCCCAGGATGGGCTTGCCATCGTCGGTGACTGCGACTGCGCCCGCACGCTGCAATCCGCGAAAGTCGGTAAGCACCGCGCCTTTGCTTGCCTTGGTCGCCGCAGCGATGGGGAATACATTTACGACCGCGCCGCGGCTGGGATGCTGGAGCCAGCTAACCCACTCGGAGGAATCCACCACCGGATGAGTGTTGGGCATGCAGCAGACGGAAGTGAAACCTCCAGCTGCCGCCGCCGCCGTGCCGGTCGCGATCGTTTCCTTATAACTTTGGCCGGGTTCGCGCAGGTGGACATGAATATCCATGAAGCCGGGCGCTACGATGAGCCCCTTGGCGTCGAATTTCTCGTGGGCGGTTCCTTTGGTTTTGCCCGGAGGAGCAACCTCTGCAACGTGACCGTCGCGAAGCAGCACGTCCATCACGGCATCGATTTTCGCGGCAGGATCGATGACACGGCCGTTGCGGATCAACAGGGATGACGGTTTGAATTTGTTGTTGGTCATCTTGAATATGTTTGCCGCGAACCTATCGCCGCGCTTTCCCTAATGCTCTCGCCAGTACGGCCATGCGCACTGGAACTCCGTTTCGTACTTCTTCCACGATTGCAGATTGCGGACAGTCGGCCACTTCCCAAGTCAGTTCCAGCCCACGAATGATCGGACCGGGATGCATCAGCATGGCATCTTTTTTCGCCAGCTTGAGCCGGGCCATTGTGATCTGGTAGCGCGCGATGTAGTCCTGCAAACTGATTTTGGTGCCCGCCAGCCGCTCTTTCTGTACGCGCAGCACCATGATGACGTCGGCGCTGTGCACCGCCTCTTCGGCGGTACGAGTGATGTGCAAACCTGGCGCCAGCGCGGCGGCCGTGTCGGGCAAAAATTCCTGCGGCCCGCACAGGATAATCTTCGCCCCAAACTTGCTCAGCAAGTGCACGGCGGAACGAGCGACGCGGCTGTGATAGATATCTCCAACGATGGCCACCTGCAATCCCTTGAAAGCATTTTTATGGCGAAGAATCGTATACGCGTCGAGCAGCGCCTGGGTGGGATGCTCATGCATCCCGTCGCCCGCATTGACCACGGGGATTTCGAGATGCTGCGCCATCAATTGCGGCGCTCCGGCGCTGGGATGGCGAATCACGATCACATCTGCGCCGACGGCGTTCAGCGTATACCCGGTGTCGAGCAGCGATTCGCCCTTTTCGATACTGGAACCACTGGAGAGCACCAGCGTCGTCGTAGCTCCCATGGATTTCGCGGCAATCTCAAACGAACTGCGGGTACGCGTGGAAGCTTCGTAAAAAAGCAGCAGGACACGGCGGTTCCGCAACAGGGGCCGCGCTTTCCGCGGGTTCATGCGGCGCGCCAGTTGGAGAATATCCATGATCTCCTTGGCCTTCAGATGTTCGATTCCAAGTAAAGATCCGCGTGCCGCTTTTGGTTCGTTCATGGCTTCGACAATCAAAATCTTTACCGCACGGCCCGCCAAGCTTAGAGACGCCGCGGAGAGCGCAGAGAGACTATCCGCTCTTTTCTACCAGCAGGACCTTGTCTGATTCGTCCACTTCCCGCAATTGGACGTGCACATTCTCGTACTGGCCGGTTGGAACTCTTCGTCCTACAAAAGTTGCTTCGATCGGCAATTCCCGGTGGCCGCGATCGACGAGCACGCAAAGCTGAATCTTGCGCGGCCGGCCATGAGTGAATAGAGCGTCCATCGCGGCGCGCGCGGTCCTCCCGGTATAAAGAACGTCGTCCACCAGAATGATGTCTTTGCCGTTAATGTCGAATGGGATTTCAGACTTCTGCCCCAGGGCCATGGGGCCGAGCGTCGAGAGGTCGTCGCGATGGGCCGTGATGTCCAGCGTCCCCACAGGCACCGGACTTTTCTTCTCAATCCGGCGGATGATTCCCGCCAGGCGCTGCGCCAGCGGGACTCCACGCTGGCGGATCCCGACCAGGCCTAAGTCGTCCGCGCCATTGTTTTTTTCCATGATTTCGTGCGCCAGGCGGACCAGCGTGCGTTCGATTTCCGACGAAGACATGATCTGCGCCTTCTCACGCGCAGCGGCATTACGTTGCGATGGCTTGGGAGGCATGAACGCTGCATCATACGCGGGCGGAAGGGAATGGGGCAAGGCTACCCTGGATTATTTGTGCTTAAGTGCCGCCAAATAAGGAGGATACAGCGAACATCTCCCAGGATGGAATGTTGATCAAAATCGTCTGCGGCGGCGGATCCAGGCCGCGCCCAAGACGCCGCCCACGGTAGAAAATATCAGAAACATTACCAATAGGAAAAACAACCCCAAAATCAGAATGATGGCCAACCCGGCAGGCGTCTTGAAGTATTCGAATGCCTGGAGCGCGTTGGGATCGGCAGTCCTGGAGGCGGACTGATTTACCGCCTCCAATAAGGTGGCTCGCAGCCGCTCAGTTCCTGAAAGCAAAGTGACGACAGCGGCAAAGACGGTGAAGATGCCAAAGCCGACGAGTCCGCTCAGCGCGCCAAGCTTCCCCCCGATCCCGGAAGTGATGTCGGAACCAGGCGCCCGGTGATGGTAAAAGAACGCTGCCAGGCCGCCAGCCGCCAGCATCCCCAAGCCGAAAGCTCCCAGCGGGAAAATCATGAGCGCGGCGCTTACCACACCTCCAAGAACAATCGCTGGCAGTCCATGCGACCAATCGATGGCTTGCGGATTTCTGCCTGGAGGCGAGAAAGGGAAGTCCTCGGTCGACGGTAGATTTTGCGCTGGCATCTGCGGCGCCGTGACCTCAGGTAATGTGACGCGAATCAACGGGGCCTGGCACTCCGGGCAGAAAACTTTGCCTTGAGGGACCGGAGCGTGGCATCGGTAGCAGGTCTGTTCCACGTACTTCAAAGTATCGCAGGGTGCGTTGGTAGGCAAGGAAGCGGAGGCAAGGACCGGTAATGCTTCAGCCATCTCGCTCAGGGCTAGTAAATACGCGGTGCAGCCCCTGAGGATCCCGAAGGCTAGTAACGAAAGTCCCTGCTAGAGTCCACTAGATCGTATCTTTGCCGTGAGTTTGCACTCGCACCAGCGCGAACGTGCAACCACTATTGTCCTTAGGTTTGACTGACACGATATGCTGATTCTGCTTGGTTCCAACTTTGAGTTCTACGGTTGAACCTCCGCTGTCTTCACAACTAAGGGATCCGGAATCAGGGCCGTTCTTCTCTCTGACTTCAAAATTGTCGCCATGATTGTGCACATGGCATTCCAGAACAGTGCCATATCTCTTCAGCTGGGCTTGATAGAATGCGATCAGTTTTTCCGGGGAGTCGTCGGATTCATACTCGACGGCAACCACCTTGAGTCCGTAGTCGCCAAAAGAGAGATTGACATTCGCTCTTCTCTGGTCGCCATCCTTCTGGTTTTCCCGGAGACGCGCTCCGGGATAGACGGGAAGTCCGGTTTCCCGGGCATCCGCATCGTTATCTACCTTGATATTGCCGATGGGAGTGCGGATGTCGACGTTCTTCTCATCGCCATTCTTGTTCTTCTTCACGTTCACACTGCACGCCGGCAGAAGCAATAACGCCGCTATGACGGAAATCGCACCGATCCTTAGATTCGTGAGCAGAACATTAGTGACTCGATGGGACGGCATGGATACCTCCTGGAACAGAACTCGATGGCCGGTCGATTCCTGCGCCACGCGCGGCGATGCCAGGAATCGTGACCGGGAGACGTCCGTGGATGGGAATTTCTCCAAACAGCGCCTTGACCACCGCCACTTCTGAAACCGAAGTGTTGGAAAAAGAGCAGATGTAGTTCTCGACTGCCGGAAAGTCCGTGGCCAGGTATGGATTTCCCATAGCGAGCACGATCATTCTTGCCCCGGCATGGGCCAGCACTTGCTTCAACAGATCGCCATTTGCGTCGGTGAGCGAAACCGTATTCGCCCGTCCCGCAGTCGGGACTACGTAAGCAGCGGCGATCACGGTCTCCGCCCGATCCACGGCGCTGAGGATATCGCTCGACATAGCTGCGGCGATTCGCGGATCTACATAAAACACATGCGCATCTGGAAGGCGTGCCTTGATCTGGCGCTCCAGGGTGCGGCCAGTTTCGTTGCGTACGTCGTCGGCCAGCATCACCACGATCACGCGATCACGCACTTCCTCCATGTGTGTATACGGAAGTCCTCCGGAGACGGTTCCCACTCGTTTCAGGGGAAGGAGTTTGCCGTTGTCACGGACCAGGGTGATGGCATCGTCCGCGACTTTCTGGCCTGCCGCGATGTTCTCTGTTTTTCCGACGATTGTGCTGAGCTGGTCCAGATCGACCAATCGAGCTTGATGAAGACCCACAGAAGCTTTTGCTTTCAATATCTTGAGGACTGAAGCATCAACTTGGCCCGCGGCGATCTCTCCGCTGTTGGCTGCCTTGAGCATGGCCTGATAGGAAGCATCAAGATTGGCGGGAATGATGAGCAAATCATTGCCGGCTTCGAATGCATCGACCGCCGCGCGTCCGATATTAGCTGCATAGAGGCGCGTGAGTGCGCCCATATCCAGCGCATCGGTGACCACAATTCCCTTGAATCCGAGTTGCTGCTTCAGCAGGTTGTTGACGATCGCGGGTGAGGTGGTGGCGACCCGGTTTGCATCGGGCTCCAGTGCGGGGATACTCACGTGCGCAACCATGACCGAATCCGTTCCCGCTGCGATCGCGTTCTTGAAGGGCACTAGCTCGACAGATTGCAGGCGAGCGAGATCGCCGGTCACCTGTGCGACGCCCAAGTGTGAGTCGGTAGCAGTGTCGCCGTGCCCAGGGAAGTGTTTAATTGTGGTCAGCATGCCTCCCGCATGTGCGCCGCGAATGTACGCGTTGACCAGATCGCTGACGGCTTGTGGGTCTTCTCCAAAAGAGCGGGTGTTGATGATGGGATTCGCCGGATTCGAATTCACATCAGCATCCGGGAAGAAATTCCAATGGACGCCGATGGCCCGTGCCTCTTGCGCTGTAATGCGGCCGAACGCCTCGGCGGATTCTGCTTTTCCCACGGCGCCGAAGGCCATCGCATGGGGAAATTCAGTCGCGCCGTACAGGCGCATGGAGAGTCCCCGCTCAAAGTCAGCGGCAATCAGTAACGGAAGTTTCGAATCCTGTTGCAGCCGATTAAGCAGAGCAGCGGCTTCATACGGTTGATTGCGGTAAAGAAACGGCGGCTCGTAGCGCACGGTCATCGCCAGGGAACCGACGTGATATTTGTTGATCGTGTCTCGAAGCTGGGTGTAGTCGGGATTGTTGACGTTGAGAAACTGGGCCCGCACCCAGATCATAAAGAGTTGGCCGATCTTCTCTTCCAGAGTCATTTTCCGGAGAGTCTTCTCCGCCCATTTCTCGCCGTCGCGGTTCAGATGAATGGGGCCGGGGTGCTGGAATTTATCTTTGGCGAAGGCGCAAGTCAACAGAAGAAAGAAAGCAAAAACGCGGCGGAGCATGACCAGAAGATAGCACGGCGGTCGAGCGAAAGCCGTAACCAGCCGGCCTCAGCGGAAACCTCCGCGTGACTCCATGCCCGCTGTAGTTAAAGGGGTTGCTTGTCTGCCTGCGCCGAGAGTGCGCGATCCACCAAAGCGACAGCCCGGAACTCGACTGCGTTATCGTCCCCGAAGCCGTCGAGCCAAAACACATCCGCCTCGCGCCGAAACCAGGTTACCTGCCGCTTGGCATAATTTCGGTGGGCCTGCTGCGTGGCCTGGATCGCAGCCTCACGCGTCATTTCGCCGTGCAGAAGCTGGAGGGCTTGCTTATAGCCTAATGAGGCCAGAGGGCGAACGCTCTCGCCGTACTTGTTCACCAACGCCTGGGTTTCTTCAACCAAGCCGGCATCGAACATGTGAGCTGCGCGTGAGTTGAGGCGCTCGTATAGTTGATTCCGGTCGGGATTCAATCCCAAGCGCAAGGTCTCGAATCCATGGAGTGGCTCGCTCCCCTGCTTCCACATTTCGCTCATCTTCCCGGATGATGACAGGCACACTTCGATGGCGCGAATCAGCTTGGGGATATCGTTGGCGTGAATTTGGCGCGCCGCGACCGCATCCAGCCGGCGAAGAATTCTATGTAGATAGAGTGAGCCTCGGCGCTCGACGCGCTCGCGCAGTCGCTCGCGTAGTTTCTCCGAACGTTGTGGGCCGGGAAACAACCCTTCCAGCAACGCGCGAAGATAAAGCCCAGTGCCTCCGACGACGATAGGAAGCCTTCCCCGTGCTTTGATTTCCGCCAGCATTTCCCGGGCGCGTCGCGCATACTCTCCCGCGGTGATGTAAGCCGCCGGTTCCACGAAATCCAACAGATGGTGGGGAGCGCGCTGTCGCTCTGCGGGGCTTGGCTTGGCGGTGCCTACTTCAAATTCCCGGTACATGGCCACCGAATCGCAGTTCACGATCTCGCCGGCAAAACGTTCTGCCAATGCCAGCGACAAAGCCGTCTTGCCGCTTCCCGTTGGGCCGAAGATGACAACCAGCAACGGCTCCCGCGGCACCTTACCGCAGGCTCCAGGGAATCTGGTGCCAATAACGGACCACGGCGAGGATCAAGACCATGGCGGCGATGATCAGCAAACCCACGGCCTCGGCTGCATAGCCATGATGGTGCGGGCGTTCCGGAATTCGATGAATTGCGGCCACGCCATCATTGTAGCCCTCCCGGTGCTAAACTACGCGGCATTAAGTTATGCCGTCGCCGACCACCGGCCGTGCTGGCCCAATTCTTCGCTTTGGGATCTTTGAAGCAGATCTCGCCGCCGGCGAGCTGCGCAAGAACGGAATCAAAATCCGCCTTCAGGAGCAGCCCTTTCAGATTCTGGCGCTCTTGCTCGAACGTCCAGGTGAGTTAGTGACCCGGCAGGACCTCCGGCACAAACTTTGGTCGAACGACACCTTCGTTGATTTCGACCACAGCCTGAACACCGCCATCAACAAGCTTCGTGAAGCTCTGGGAGACTCAGCTTCCGGCCCGCGTTTTGTGGAGACTGTGGCCCGCCGTGGCTACCGGTTCCTTGCTTCCGTGGAGCAGGTACAGTTCACTACAAAGCCGGTCCCTGGTGGCGGGGCAGCAATACACCCGGAACTGGAAGTCCCGCTTCCGCATCGTGCATTGACGCGCGGCCTGTTTGTGCTGATCCAGGTCATGTATCTCAGCTTCTACCTGGCGGCGCTGTTTCACTGGTCCCAGATTGATCGCATCGCCGGCGCATTCCTCCCTGGCTGGGAGTCGTTCGCGATTGGAGCTCTGGTGTTGGTGACGGCGGGAATTGGTATTCCCCTGCGCTGTTACCTGATTTCAGCCGCGGCTTTCGATTATCGCCGGCTGGGAGAGAAGTTCCGCAAGATGTTCCTGGGCATACTCGTACTGGATCTTTTGTGGGCGGTTGCACCCCTGCTGATGGCTCATAAAATTGGCTTTGGTGCGGCCTTTGCCGCGATCGCAGCCCTTCTGTATGTGCCCTTCTCCGAGAGAACCCTGTTGCGGCTGGCTTACCCCGGTTCTCCTAAAACCTAATGGCCTGTCGCAGACAGTGAGACCGTTTCTGTTCAATGCAGAAGTGCCAATATCTCGATCACTGCGGCAGCAGCATGCCTTTTTCCAAATGACGCGTCACGTGCGCATAGGACGCTGCGTGCGGATCGTGCGTCACCATCACAACCGTTTTGTGGAAATCTTCATTCAGCCGCTTCAGGATTTCCAGGATGTCGGTCGCGGATTGGCTATCAAGATCGCCGGTAGGCTCGTCGGCCAGGATTAAGGTTGGATCGCTCACGATGGCGCGGGCGATAGCTACGCGCTGCTCCTGCCCTCCGGAAAGTTGCTTCGGCAGATGGTGGACGCGCTCTTCCAGTCCAACCAGCTTTAAGGCCGTCATTACGTGATCACGACGCTGTTTGGCGTTGAGCTTGGTCAGCAACAAGGGCATCTCGACGTTTTCGAATGCGGTCAGGACGGGGATCAAGTTAAAGGTCTGGAACACATAGCCGACGTGCGTATTGCGCCAGCGCGCAGACTGGCCATCGTTCAGCTTGAAGATATTTTCTCCCAGAACCAGCAACTCGCCCTTGGTAGGCCGGTCAATGGCGGCAATCATATTCAGCAGCGTCGTCTTTCCCGAACCGGAAGGTCCCATCAATGCCATAAATTCTCCGCCGGCAATTTCGATGGAGACATCGTCCAGCGCCTTCACTTCAAACGCATCGCGCTTGAAAATCTTGCTGACGCTGCGGGCCTGTACAACTTTGGTTTGGGTCGCGACGTTATTCACCGTAGCAGTGCTCATGATTGCCCCTTAATTTTGATTCTGTTTCCATCTTTGAGATCGGCTGGCCCGGCGGTGACCACATCCTCGCCGCCATTCAGACCTTGTACCAGCACTCCGCCGCTGCGCTGCGCAGTCACGTGTACCTCGCGTTGCAGCACCCTGCCTTTGAAAGCTATGAAGACTACTTTCTTGCCGTCGCGATCGCGAACCGCGGTAGCCGGCACGAACACTCCAACCGGGCCCGTAGCTGCGGCCTTCGTCGCCGGGTCGGCAGCAATGAACCTGGCTGTGGCGTTCATCTCCGGGCGCAGATATTCATCCGGATTGAGGACTTGCACCTTCACCTGGACTGTAGCTTTTTGCCGGTTCGCTTCGGGTGAAACTTCCGCTATCTGCCCGTTGTATTTGCGGTCAGGGAACGCATCCACCGTGACCATCGCTTTCTGTTTCGCGCCCAGGCGCGCGAAATCATCCTGTGCGATATCCAGTTCTACTTGCAGATCATTCAGATCGGCGAGTGAGAATACCGGGCGCGCCGCGCTGGCAAATTGCCCGGTGAGCAACTCGCCTTTCTCAACGCTGCGGTCCAGAATGGTGCCGGTGATGGGCGCGCGGATCACCGTGGCATTCAGCTGTTCTCTCGCATAAGATGCCTGGCCTTCCGCTTGCGCCAGTGCGCCTTTGGCGCGTGCGATCTGCTCGGCACGCGGTCCCAGCTTCGCCAGCTGGTAGCTCTGCTCCAGAGACCGCGCGCGCTGCTGGCTGGCTTCATACTTGGCGGTGGCATCGTCGAGTGCCTGTTGCGAGAGCACGCCCTGCGCCACCAGGTTCTTAGTGCGGTCCAGAATAAGCTTGTCATTGGCCGCGGTGGCACGAGCTTCACTCACATTGTGCTCACTCTGCTGAATTTCCTCGGGCCGTGATCCATGTTGGAGTTCCTCCAGCTGTGCCCGCGCACTGTCGGCGGCGCCCCGCGCTTGTTCGTACTGGGCGCGGAATTCCTGGTCTTCCAGGCGGACCAGTACCTGGCCCTCTTTGACCTTGTCGCCTTTCTCAACGCCGATCCACGCTACGCGTCCGGTGACCTTGGAATTTGCTTCGATTTTATGGTGGGCCACGATGTAGCCAGTGGCGGAGAGTACCGTAGCCGCCGAGGGATCGTTGCCACTTTCCGCGGTCGCGCGCGCCACTTCAACCTCCGGCGCATCGCCGGCAAAAAGCCTGTACACCAGGGCCGATAAGCTCAGCAACGCCACGATGCAGATTCCGATGATGATATAGCGCTTGGCCCACGGAGAAGGCTCTCCACCTTCGCCGCGGTCGGTGCGGTCGATCCGCAGGCCCTGTAGTTCACTGTGTTTGGTGTCAATCGCCATAATTCTCAGTTGCCATTAATCCCGCAAAGCGGCTAGTATCTCGCGCCGTGAAGCGTGCCAGGCGGGGAAAATTCCTCCGAACAATCCCATGACCAGGGCAAAGATGATCGCGCTGATGACTACCCCGGGCGTCATCTGTAAACCAAAGACTACCTCGCTGAACGTCACCTGGTTCTGGGTGCCGGTAGTCATGCCGTTAAACGGCAGCATCAAAACAATTCCGGCCAGCGCGCCCAGCAAAGCCAGCAAGAGAGACTCAATTACAAACGAGGTCAGGATACTGGGACGCGAGAACCCAATCACCCGCAAGGTAGCAATCTCACGCGAGCGATAGGCCACGGCCGCGTACATGGTGTTCATGGCAGCGAAGCTCGATCCGATGGCCATGATCGCCGCCACCAGCCAGCCTATGAATTTGATGACCGCGCCGGAACTGGTCTGGGTCGCGTAGTACTCCGGTTCCAGCATGCTGTCCAGCTTGAGGCGCTGATCATCGCCGACGCGATGTTTTAAGGCCTCGGCGGAAACCGGATCTGTAGCCCGCAGATAGGCGGAGCTGTAGACGCCCTGGCGGTCGAAATCCGATGTCATCTGGTTCACGTCGCCCCAGATTTCCGATTCAGCGGCGGTGCCGCCGGCATCGAAAACTCCCACCACCTGCCAAGCCCCTTTGCCGAACTCGATCGAGTCTCCCACATTGGCGTGGGTAAAACGCTTGTGGATGCTCTTGCTAACCACCACCTCGCGCTGACCCGGAGTAAACCACCGTCCCTGCGCCAGCTTGATCCCAGGACGAATTTCGAGGCCATCCGGCATCATGCCGCGAATCGTGACATTCACTTCCCCTGATCCGTCTTTACGCGGCAGAACAATGACAACCGTGATTTCTCCTGAAACCAGAGGTTCGCCGTGGCTGTCTTTGGCAATGCCGTCCAAAGTCTTCAGAATCTGAAGATTGTCGGATGGGAATGGGCCCGTCAACTCACTGGTGGAACCTTTACGCAGCACCAGCACATTCAAGGGATTGCCGCTGGAGGCAAACGCCTTGTTCAATCCGGCCAACAGAGCCATGATGAATATAGCCGTGGTAACGGTAAGCGCGATGCCCAGGGCCGTCATGATCGTCAGCCCCTTGCGCAGTTTCATGTTGCGGATGTTGTAGCTAATGGGGATCGCCATAGATTTTTGCTAGCCGATGTGGCGCAGGCCCTCCACAATTCCCAGCTTGGACGCATTGTAAGAAGGGATGATGGCGCTGATGAAACCGACCAGAGCTGCCACGATCCAGGCTACAACCATGGTGGTTGCATTCACCTGCAAAGCGCCGGCAAATCCGCCCGCCCGGCTTGCTCCAATTCCTAAAAGAAAAGCTACCAGGGAACCAAGAATCCCTCCTACCAGCGACAAGACCACAGCTTCACCGACGAACAAACTAAGCACGGTCCCGCGAGTGAAGCCCAGGGTCTTGAGCACAGCGACCTCGCGCGTGCGTTCACGGATGGACATAGCCATCGTGTTCGCAGAAACCAACAGAATCGCAAATACCACCGCTCCGCAGATACTCAAAATAAAGGCCTTCACGTTGCCCAACATGGCCAGGAACCCGAGCTGAAATGCGGCCTCGGTCTCAGTTCTGGTGGGCTGCGGTGAGTTGCGGAACATGCCGTCAACCGTAGGTCCGATCTTTTGAACGTCTTCCACCGAATTCGCCAGAATGGTGTAAAACCCCTGCTGCCCCTTCATGTAAGGTACAGCTTCTTCCACGTATTTCTGGTTGTAGTAGAGAGACTGGGTAGGACTTGGCGCCGTGAAAATCCCCCGGATCGTCAATTCGAGATTCACAGGGAAGATGGTGCCGGTGATAATGACCTTCTGCCCCACCTTCCAGCCGAACTCCTCGGCTTTCTTGCTGTCGACCACTGCTCCGGCCCGATCGCGCTGCCAGGCGATGATCTGATCTTCGGGAATCTTCCAATCCTTATAGACCTTGAAAAACTCATCCGGGTCGGTCCCGAATTGCGCGAAGAAATTCTTGGACTTGTCGTCCTTATACACTCCTCCAAACCAATTCTGCGGGACCACGACCGCTACCCCCGGAATCGCCCGGATTTTTTCCCGGTAGTAGCTGGGCATAGAGAACGTCAGCGAAACCTTGTGCCGGGTGACCAGCCGCAGGGCCGACTCCTGGGTACCCTTCGACATATAAAAGTTGCGCCAGATGGCCATCATCAAGGTCAGCAGCAGGAGGGAGAACCCAATGCTCAGGACGGTCAGGATGCTGCGCCGCAGGTTGCGAAAACTGTTCTTACGGACAAACGTGGTCAAGGTCATAGTTCAAGCTCCGGCGGGCTGCACTGCTGGAAAACAGGGCTCGCCAAGAATAAATCATCATTTCGGGCCACACAACCGCAGGAGCCCCCTTCTGTGGATATGTACTCTGCCTTTTGTACGCAATCCCGGTATCGATCGTTCCCTTCACCAAACTGATGGCATGATCAAAGAAACCCGGCTTTGCATCCAGTGGGGATCGTCATTACGGTTTTGTGACAAATGTCACCTCTTGGGTCTTTGCGACCCTTGCGTGTTGTTCGTTCGCGTTTTTGCAGTCCGAAGTGATTGATTTAGCTGAGAAACTTCAAAAAGCGTACCGCAAAGAACGCAAAGAACATCGGTAAAGGCCGCTAAGAAAAGTCAACCGGGCCTGCCCCAATTGGATTTGCCCCATTGCAGGAGTCGGCCATATGAGATAGATTGCCGAGCGGCTGTTTATTGTTAACCGCATCTACGCCCTATTGGAGGACTATGGTCCCTATCGCTGCGGCTCACATTACTCATAAATCCCTGGCGGGAATCGACATCGCGATCATCGCGGTGTACTTCCTGGTCATTTTTTCCATAGGCTTTTACTTCGCCCGGCGGGGCCGCACCTCGACTGACTATTTCCTGGCCAGCCGCAATGTCGGATGGTTTGCCATCGGCGCCTCGTTGTTCGTTTCCAACATCTCGACTGAACATTTCATTGGCTTGTCAGGATCGGGGGCCAGTTCCGGGCTGGCGGTGGGCCACTTCGAGTGGTGGGCCTGCCTGATTCTTCTGATCCTGGGATGGGTATTCGTCCCCTTCTACCTGCGTTCCAACGTGTTTACCATGCCCGAGTTCCTGGAGCGCCGCTTCAGCCGCTCCTGCGCGGTTTACCTGGCCAGCATCTCGATCATTGCTTATGTGTTCACCAAGATTTCCGTCCAGCTCTACGCTGCCAGCGTCGTGCTTGAGCGGGTGGCGGGATGGAGTCTCTGGAAGACTGCCGTAGTGCTGGTCATTGCCACCGGCGTTTACACCATTGCCGGTGGGTTGGCCGCCGTGATCTATACCGACATGGTGCAAACCATGATCCTGATCATCGGCGCCGTGCTGCTGACCATCATCGGCCTGAACGAGGTTGGCGGCTTCGCCGCGTTGCGGGCTGCCGTGCCCGAGAGTTACTTCCATATGATGAAACCCGCGAGTGATCCCAACTTTCCCTGGACGGGCATTTTCTTCGGGGCTCCGATTCTTGGCATCTGGTATTGGTGTACCGACCAGGTGATCGTGCAGCGTGTGCTCTCCGCCAAGGACGAAGGACATGCCAAGGCAGGCACGGTCTTCGCTGGATTCTTGAAGATTCTCCCCGTATTCATGCTGGTGCTTCCCGGAATTATTGCCTTGGCGCTGTTTCGTGATCTCTTCAAGTTCGGCCCCCATGGCGAAGTGCTCAATGGCGACATCGCATACCCCACACTGATTCTCAACCTGCTTCCCACCGGACTGGTCGGAGTCGTGCTCGCCGCGCTACTGGCCGCCGTGATGGGAGCCATGGCGTCGGTCTTCAATTCTGCGTCTACGCTGTTTACCCTGGACTTTTATAAGAAGATCAATCCCAGCGCCAGCGAAAGCAACCTGGTCAACATGGGACGGGTAGCCACCGCCGGCATGGTATTCCTGGGACTGCTCTGGGTACCGTTCATCCACCTCATCAGCAGCCAGCTTTACATCTACCTACAAAGCGTGCAGGCCTATATCAGCCCGCCGATTGCGTCTTGCTTTGTGCTGGGAATCCTGTGGACGCGCATGAACGCTTCCGGCGCCATTACCTCGCTGCTGGCAGGATTCGTCTTGGGGGCAGTCCGCTTTGTTTTGGAACTTCGTGTCAAAGCTGGCCACGCGTTGGATCCTTCGCTGTCGTGGCTGGTGGACATGAACTTTCTCCACTACGCGATCTTCATGTTTGTGATCTGCTCGCTCATCTTGGTGGGAGTGAGTCTCGCCACTCCAGCCCCTGACCGGAAGAAACTGGCAGGCCTGACCTTTGCCACGGTGGGCGAAAAAATGGACATCGTTCCGCTAACTCCTTCTGCCACGTATAAACCGGCGGCGGAAACGGCGCGGGAGCACAAGATCAACATCGTGCTCAGCGCCGCTTTGTTTTTGACCGTGGTCGGGTTGTGGATTTATTTCCGCTAGGAACACTATGGCAACCATCCGCACCTTGAAACCCAACGTGAGCCGGAGCCAGGCGGTGGAGCAATTCACCGGCGGAGCGTTGGGTTTTGCCCGGGAATTTGTTTCCGGACCGCTGCGGTCGGTGGCCGATTTCTATATCCCCTTTCTGGTTTTTGATGTGTGCATCACAAATCGCGGCGAGCAGCAAAAACAAATTTGGGGGATCGATGCAGTCAACGGATCGCTCGATCCCTACCATTTCGGGCAAGTGCCGGGGACAGAGGATTCGCTCACCCGCGAGACGCGCAATTGCCTCTTGCCAACCCTTCCCCTGCATCAAGCGGAGCAGTCACTGATCACAAAAGTACAACGCCTGTTGTTCACCAGCGGATTTTTCCGCGTATGGAATTTGGCCATCCGCGTGACGCCTATTCCCGGCGAAATTTATATTCCCTATTGGGCCGGATTTCGCGGACACGGCTTATCTGCAAGCATTGCCGTGCTGGATGCAGTCCGCCGCCAGCCGGAAGGGGCGCGGGTGCGCCGCCTGTTAGAAGACTGGCTCACCGCCGGTACGTGCCTCGACGCGCCTGCCGCTCTCCCTGCCAATTCTTGAGTACCTTCGTAACTCAACATCGATGTACGAACGGGCTATCCTAGCGTTACTCCCTCACCATAGTTTGCCTGATCAGGCTATGGAAAAGGCTTAAATTGGCCCTACTTTGAGGCTGTACAAGAACTATGTCGAACAAGATCGGCCGCTTCGAAATTCTGAGTGAGATCAGCAAGTCTCCCATCGGCTTTGTCTACAAAGCGAATGATCCGGAGAACAGCCAGACGGTCGCTTTGAAGACCTTGAACCTGGAGTCGATGGGCGACCACGTCACGGACATGGTGCAACGACTGGTGCAAGAGTCGCAGGGCACCGGTTCGCTCAGCAGCCACAATATCGCGCAACTGCTTGGCGTGGACGAAATCGAAGGCAAATTTGTCGCGGCCCTGGAGTACGTGCAGGGCAACAGCGTAGCCACCATGCTGGCGCGCAATGAAGGCTTCTCCATCTGGGACATCAAAGATATAGCCCGGCAAAGCGCGCAAGCACTGGATCATGCGCAAGCGCACAAAGTTTTCCACTTCAGCCTGGAGCCCGACAAAATCATGTCGGGCTGGGATGGCACGGTCAAGATCCTGGGTTTTGGCGTGTCCGCCATGAGCATTCCCTCGGCAAAGTTGCATGGGCGGGTGCCGAGAATCATGCACTACATGTCACCCGAACAGTGGCTCGGCCAGCCGGTCGAGGCACGCTCCAATTTATTCAGCCTGGCTGCGGTCCTGTACGAAATGATGACCGAACAAATGGCATTCGATGGAGATACCGAGGATGAAATCAAGCAAATGGTCCTCGAGGGAACCCCGGTCGCGCCACACCAGATCAACAACAAGATTTCGCAGGATGTCAGTGCCGTGATCATGAAGGCCCTGTCCAAAGCGCCGGCCGAACGTTTCGGCTCCGGTCAGGAACTGGTCACCGCGCTCGAAGGCCATAAGGAGCCGACAACGGTAGCCGCGGCCAAAAAAGCCAAGCAGGCGCCCCAACAACCACCCAAGGGAATCAATATCCCGGGCAAGGACAAAGCAGCACCGGTAGCTGCGAAACCTGCGGCCCCGGCTGCCAGTTCACACCCTGCCCCCGCGAAGACCCAGCCAGCAGCCGCATCCCCGGTCACGGCCCAAGCCACCCACAAGCAAGCAGCGGCAGCCGCTGCCGGATGGGGTGGCACCGGTACGGGCAGTCCAGCCAGCGAACCGGCCGCGATGTCAACCGCGGTGGAGGAAGCTCCGGTCGAATTCGAATCTTTCAAGCCTGACCCCGCCGTGGTTGAGGACACCGCCCCCGCGTCTCCGGCCCGAAAGAGCTTCTCGGAGATGGATGAACTGCCTCCGCTCAAGGAAGTCTACGTAGCGCCCCCGGCGCCGGTCGAGGAAGTTCCCGTGGCTACGCCACAGCTTGCAAGCCCCGCGTTCAAACCGCGCGAGGAGAAGCCAAGGATACAGCCGAAGGTCGTGGCCAAGAAGGCGGTGCAGGAGATCAAGAAGACTCCGCCCAAGCTATTCGGCTATGCCATCGCCGGAGCGGCAGGCCTGATCCTTTTGGTGATTGCGGGGATTGCTTACCACATCTACTCGCAGAACGGAGACGAGGGATCGCCTCCGCCGATCGCCGCTGAGACCCATCCGGCTGCAACCCAGCCTGCACCAGCAACGGCTCAAGTCGTAGCTCCTGAGCCAGTAACCACCGAGCCCGACGTAATTACGATTCAGTCGAAACCCGTGCCTCGGAAGGTGAAAACCGCAGCGCCCACGATCCTGCCGGGTGAGGTCACGGTCAGTTCCAATCCGGACGGCGCGCAGATCCAACTGGACGGACAAACCAATGGCGGTTGGGTTACGCCACTGGTTCTATCCGAATTAGCTCCGGGCCGCCACACAATCACCCTCAGTAAGGGCGGATACGCTCCAGAAACCCGCACCATTGACGTCGCGTCCCGCAGCAAAGTCGTCCTCACCATGCAACTGGCGATGCTGCCTGCGGCGCTTTCTGTAACCAGCGAGCCCGCCGGCGCCTCGGTATACATTGACGGCAAGGACATGGGCAAGCCAACCCCCATTCAGATCAGCGTCGAAAAGCCCGGCAATCACACCATTCTGGTCCGCAAAGACGGCTACCTCGACGAAACTACTACCCTGAACCTGCAAGCTGGCCAGAGCTACCGCTTCGCGCCAGGGCTGCGCCAGTTGGGAGCTACGGCAGAAATCAAGATCAAAAAATTTATGGGCGGCGGAGCGCCGGATGGCACTGCCATAGTCAGCGTTAAGACTCAGCCTAAGGGGGCACAGGTGGCCATCAACCGCCGCGTCCTCGACAAGACCGCTCCCGTAGATTTCTACCTGAACCCTGGAACCTACGTCGTGGATATCACAGCCGCGGGGTATAAGAGCGTGCAACGCGTCATCAAAGTGGAAAAAGGCAGCAAGATGGCAGTGGAAGAAACGCTGTCGCCTGAATAAGAGCCGAGAATCAAAAAACGATCTGGCCCGCTCCCTTACTGCAAGCGGGCCAGGTTGCTTTAAGTTGGGTTTTTACCTCTTATCGAAATCTTTCCGCAGTATCTCCCATACCACGTTTTCACCATGTTGCCGGGTGATGAAGCCTCGCGCATGGATCAGGTTGCCGAAAGTTCCCGGCAGAGCGAAAGTGAAAGGATTGCCATTGGAAACGTGCAAGCCAGTCGGCTCGTTGTCGCCGTCGTTCTGGAATCCCGGTGTTCCGGCCAGCCCGGCGTCGGTTTCGGAGGCCGGATCGCGTCCCAGCGCAATGAACCGGCGCGGTCTTGGATTGCCTCTCACTGAGAAAGCCCATACCGAGTCCATAGCATTAAGCTGCGTGTGCAAGCCGTCCCCGCGGTCCTCAGCCGCCACCAATGTGGTGGGATCGGCGAAAGCAAGGTTGTCAAATGAGGAATGCACCGCATCTCCCAGGACGACAATGGAAATCCATCCGGCATCGCGGGAGCGGTTAAGATCAACCCGGAAGATAGATCCCCAGGCGCCGCGGGCGGCTAGATCAGGAACGCTGCCGGACAGACTGTTGGTGTCGCCGGTGGGATCGAAAAAGAACGTCCGGAAGCCCGAACCTGGCAGGAACTGGGCGTTCTCCGGCCGCTTGAATGGGGTGGCCAGCGCGGCCTTGGCCGCGGCGTTGGCATTGAATGGGTCGGTTCCATCCAAAGCCGTGTCGTGGATGGTCACCCAGCGGACTGGATAGGATGTGCCCGGCGTATGCAGTTTGAGCTGATTGATGGAAAATACATCGCCGACGGCATCGCTGGCGTGGAATACCACCGGCTGGCCGTCAATGCTGACTTGAAGGGCTTGGAGCTTGCCGCCCATAGTGAGGTCGGTTTTGTCATAAGGCACGAAACGATAGACAAATGAGTTGGGCTGCTTGGCCGCCTTCGGGCTGGTCGCATCGGCCGGGTTCACATTGACCGACGTCCCGCCAATGTCTTCGATCAGCAAGATATTGCCACGATCGTCAGGATGGACTCCTTCGTAGCCCCCAGACCCCATAATGCCATCCAGTCGCGTGACCACGGGCGGCCAACTGGCACTGATTTGGATGACGCCTCCAGTTGGGGCGGCGGCTTCCTGCGTGAAAAGCAGGGTGTTCGTGAAAGGATCGTAAGTCGATCCATCGATCGAGTTGAAGTGCGTCTTGCCGTCGTCGCCGACTGGGGTCAGCAAGGTAATGCGGTGGGCTGGGTCCTTAACATCCAGGTTGATGCGGGTGACGTAACCCAGGTTCTGGCCAAAAACCTCATGTCCCTGGAAGAGGAAGTGCCGGCCGTAATCGTATCCTGGGGTTGGTCCGCCAGGATTCTTGAAAAGAACCACATACGTGTTCTCGTCCGGTTCGGTCTTGGTGACCTCCACGGTTTGCGGCGGGACGTCGCTTAGAAAACCAAAATTGGTGATGACCCCAGATGGGTTTTCCAGCGGATCGCTCCCCTGCGCGAGACGTTTCAGAAGAAACGGGGAAGCAATAACGGTATCGGGATGCCCCACGCGCTGGTTGGCGTTGGGAACCGAGTGTACGACTGGCCCAATCCCCAGGCCATCGTCATCCAAAGCGAATGCCGCCGAGCCCACTAGGCCCACAAAAACGACAAGAAGAAATAGCTTCCGCATTTACAGCTCCTTTTTTTGGCGCAGAACGCCGGGTACAAGATTGAAATCTTTCTGCCGAGGCTAGGCGGTTCAGGTTTCAGGAATGTTTCAGTTTGGTTAAAAATTCGTAGAATTGCTCGCCGGCTTGCGGAATACCCCGGCAGATCCAGAAAATCTGCGGATTGCAGGGGTGATGTTAGACTTTTCCGTTCTTATGGGCAGAGGAGGCAAACTATGGCGATCCATCGCGTAGGGGTAATTGGCGCGGGGACGATGGGCAACGGCATCGCCCACGTCTTTGCTCGTGGTGGATTTGAGGTTGTGTTATGCGATGTGGAGCAGCGTTTCGTGGACCGAGGTCTGGAAACAATTGGCAGGAACCTGGAGCGCGAAGTTGCCAAAGGAAAAATCAGCCCCAGCGAAAAAGCAGCCACGATCAAGCGCATCGAGCCTGCACTGGACCGCGCCCGGCTGGCTGTTTGTGATTTCGTAGTCGAAGCCGCAACTGAGAAGCTCGAAGTGAAGGCAGACATCTTCCGCGATCTCGATCGAGTCTGCCGTCCGGAAGTGGTATTGGCGTCCAACACATCTTCGATTTCCATCACCAAACTTGCCGCTCTGACCAAACGTCCGGACAAAGTCATCGGCATGCACTTTTTCAATCCTGTGCCGGTGATGAAGCTGGTCGAAGTGATCCGTGGGCTGGCTACATCACAAGAGACTTTCGCTACCGTACGCGATTTGGCGATCAAACTCGAAAAGACCCCGGTCGAAGTCAATGACGCTCCCGGTTTTGTATCCAACCGGGTCCTCATGCCGCTGTTGAATGAGGCCATGTTTGCGGTCATGGAAGGCGTCGCCACGCCGGAGGCGGTGGATGAAGTCTTCAAACTGGGGATGGCCCACCCCATGGGCCCGCTGGCTCTTGCAGATTTTATTGGGCTCGACGTTTGCCTCGACATCATGCGGGTGCTGCACGACGGGCTGGGAGATCCCAAGTACCGGCCCTGTCCTTTGTTGATCAAAATGGTGGACGCGGGATGGCTGGGGAAAAAGAGTGGAAAAGGTTTTTACGGCTATACCTAAACCGGCACCTGAACGCTTTCAATAATCTGCCGGATCGCCTGCTCGGCCTGCTCGGATTTTTTCAGGGTTGAAGATCCGACCCCGTTCACTACCACGCGGTGCGCAAATACCGGGACCACCAGGGGTTTGAAATCCTCCGGCACACAAAAATTGCGGGCCTCGAGAAAAGCCGAAGCCTGCGCCGCTCGATAGAGCATCAACGCGCCTCGCGGCGAGACTCCAAGAGTGAACTCGCCGGACTCGCGCGTCTTCTCGACGATGTTCAGAGCATAGTTGACCAAGGAATCGTCCACCCGTATCTGGGTGACCGCATTCTGCATCTCCAGCACATCGCCGCCGGTGAGCACTGGCCGCATGCTGTCGAGATGAACGGCGCCAGCCTCGGCGCGCAGAATCTCTCGCTCGGCGTTACGGTCGGGATAGCCCATGCGCACCCGCATCAAAAAGCGGTCGAGCTGCGACTCCGGCAGCGGATAGGTCCCATGATGCTCGACTGGGTTTTGCGTAGCGATCACCAGAAATGGCTTGGGCAGGGCATAGGAGTGAGCATCGACCGTGACCTGGCCTTCATTCATGGCCTCCAGCAGGGCTGACTGGGTTTTGGGAGTAGTGCGGTTGATCTCGTCGGCCAGCAGCACATTAGTGAAGATAGGGCCGCGTTTGAACTCGAATTCCTGCTCCACCGCCGAGTAAATGGAAATCCCCAGCACATCAGAAGGCAGCATGTCGCTGGTGAACTGTACCCGCTGAAAACTGCAATCGAGCGCCCGCGCCAAGGCTTGCCCTAGCGTGGTTTTGCCGACTCCGGGAACGCCCTCAATCAGAAGATGCCCGCGGGCCAGAATACACACCAATGCCAGGCGGACAACGTCATCCTTACCGCGAATGACCTTGCGGAGACAGCTTTCCAGTTGCGCCGCGCGTTGTGACGCAGCTATCGCTGCTTGGGGAGACACTATGCGGATTTTACTATGAGGAGAAGGAAAACAAAGTTACTGATGTTCCAGGCTGAGAACTGACAACCGGGACACGCAGAACGGATGAACCTCCGCTGAGCCTGATATCAGTTCTCAGTTACTGTGTGAACTCAGCCGGGCGCCCTGTCAAACGCTCGATCCGCTTGGCAATTGGCGGGTGGGTGGAAAACAAACTGCCAAAGTTCACCCCCAGCAAAGGTTGGATGATAAACAGGTGCGCGGTAGAAGGAGTAGCTGCCATCGGCACGCGGCGCGAATACGCGTCCAGTTTGGCCAGAGCGCTGGCAAGAGCATATGGATTTCCCGTGTAATGAGCTCCTGTCGCGTCGGCCTGATATTCACGTGAGCGGGAGACGGCCAGTTGAATGAGAGTCGCCGCAATCGGTGCCAGGATTAACATCAAGAGCGCGCCGAACCCTCCGCCCCGGTCCCGGTCGTCGCGTCCTCCGTATCCACCGAACATCATCCCCCATTGGCCGATGTGGGCCATCCAGGTGATGGCGCCCGCAATGGTGGCGGCAATCGAACCGATCAGAATGTCGCGGTTGCCGACGTGTCCCAGTTCGTGCGCCAGTACGCCTTCCAGTTCCTCATCGTTCAGCAAGCTCAAAATGCCGTGGGTAACCGCAACTGAGGCGTGCTGCGGATTTCGTCCAGTGGCAAACGCGTTGGGAGAATCGGTGGGGATCACATACAGCTTCGGCATGGGTATGCCGATTTTCTGAGTCAGGCGCTCTACCGCGTCATAGGCCCGCGGCAGCTGCTCCCGCGTAACCGGTTGCGCGCGATACATGGCCAGCGCAATCTTGTCGGAAAAGAAATAGGAGATAAAATTCATCACCCCGGCAATCACCAGGGCCAGCAACATCCCATTCTGCCCGCCGAAAGCCCTGCCCAATGCCATGAGCAAGAGCGTCAGTGCAGTCAATAAGAAAGCCGTCTTAAAGGTGTTTCCCATAGGTATTCCACCCTGTTAGATGGGAGGCGGGACTTGCAGGATGCAATAGGCCGATCAGCCCTGGGCCTTCCGTTTGAGGGCGCGCTCCAAGGTCTGGTCGAGCCCGGCCTTGGCCTTTTCGTATTCCTGCTGGGTGATAGCGCCCTGTTTATGTTCCATTTCCAGCTGGAACAACTCCTCCTTTAAAGCATCGAGGAGCATCGAGGAGCCACCGGGCGCGGGCCGCGGAGTGCTCACATTGCTCGTGACGGTTGCGCCAGGAACTCCAGCCGAAGGGCGCCGGGCAGTAAATATCGCGCCCGCGGTGAGGGCTACCGCGAAGACGATCAGAATCGGCCACATGTATTTTTGCAGCGGACGAGGCGCATCTATCGGCGGCCCCAGCCCTCCTCCCGGCCGGGTCTCTTGCCCCTGGGGGCCTGCGGAGGAATCGTCGCCGCCACCGCCGGGAGCCGCATCCGACAGCAATCCGGTGCCGGAGATCTTGAATGCCAGGGGATCGCCAACCTGGGCATTGGAGACGACCTCGACATGAGTATCGGGATCCTTAGGGTTCTTCATGTCCTTGAACGAGGAACCCGGCCCCCCCGCAAACTGCATCGTTTTGGCATATAAGACAACAAAATGTTGCGCGGGATAGAGCAACCGCGGGTCGATGCTGAGTTCTCCGGAGTAAGGCACACGATAGGTAACTTGAAGGGTCGTTTGTCCCGGACGAAGCGGGAAAATAAATGCGTACCGGTTCTTCTCATCCTGCGGAACCGGGGCAAGACTCAGCGGCTGTCCGCCCGCGGTTTGGGCTTCGCCGGAATCCACAGTTGCGCCCTCCGGCAGGTAAAACTCGAAGCTCCTGTCATTCATCTGGGTGCGTGGGGGCTTGGAATTATTGTCCACAGCAAACAGGCGTACGCCCAGCAATTCGTTCCCTTGCGCCTGAAAGCGCATCACGTCGGCGGTTACAGTGACGTTCTCCACCTTCTTGGCGGCGTCGTACACTTGTACTTCGACGGACGTGGTTCCCGGAGGGGCCATGCGGTGGTAGGTCACGCCTTGATGGACCACGCGTACCAGGTGTGGAGCGCTGGCATCGTCCAGCTTGAGACTGAACTTCCCCTTGGCATCTGATTTTACCCGCGAGGCTTCATCCATGCCCTGGCTGAGCTTGATGAGAATGACATCATCACTGGCGGATGGCTTGTTGGTGGTGCCATTGCTGACGGTTCCGGTGAGATTCTGCGCCATGCAGAGGCTTGCGAGCAGGAGCATGCTGAAACAGAGATTGAGCAGAGTTTTCAAACTCTCGCTCCTTTCGTCGGGGAAAGACGGGATGTGGATGGGTCCCTTTCCAGTTCGGCCATCTCGGCCAAAACGCCTGCGGCTTCCTCTTCCATATTGCTCTTTAGCGACTCGTAATCCATTTCCGAAAACTTGCCTGCTTTGTACTCAAAGTTCAGGTCGCGCAGGTTGTCGTAGACGACATCCTTGCGTTCGCGCAGATAAGCCAGCCGGGTCTTGACCTCGCTCTGTTCCACACGCGCGGGATAGAACATGTAAATCGGCGCGCCAACCGCCAGGGCAGCCGTGAGCGCGAGAAAAAAGTATTGCATCATATCTGTTCGGTGTCCTTACGTACCTGGTCGCGATAGGAATCCAGCCTATCGTTCGAAGCGCTTCCCGGCGAGACAGCGCCAATCGGCTGACGATGATTCCAGCCGCGCACAATAAGCACTACTGCGCCAACTCCCAGAAACAGAGCCAGGTAAGGCATAATCCACGCGATCCTGCCAAAGCCGGTGGTCGATGGAGCTAACAGGACGGTGGTTCCATACTTCTGCACAAAATCCTGACTCGCGAGACTATCGTTGTCTCCGCGCTCCATCGCCGCGACCAGTTCTGCCCGCATCCGATCCGAGTAGGTGCAGCCCACGTGGTTGCACTCCAGCAAAACCTGATTGCAGCCGCACATGCACATCAGGCGGTGGCCGAGATTGTTAAAGCGCGCTGCTTCGTCACCTGCGCCGAGGAAACCAAAGATCGCCACTACCAGAATCGCGAGCTTTGCAATGCGAGATGTGGGGAGAGCGCGGCTTCGATCATCATGGAACCCAATTCTCCCGATCGAGAGTCTAGGCCGCCGCGATTTTCGCGTAACTGCAAATATATTCATGACGATTTCCCGGCAAGGAACGCGTGCCCCTCCCGAATCTCCAGATCAATCCCCTGCTCCCACTGGAGCCGTCTCCACCCGGGCCGGGGCCGTTACGCGCATCGGAATCGTGTTTGGAACCAGGCACAGAATGGTGCCGAAAACCATGACGATCCAGCCGGCCCAGATCCACGGCACCATCGGGTTGAGGTGCACTTTGATGATCGGGCGACCGGTGTCCTGGTTCAGACCTTCATACACCACATAGAGGTCCTTCACCAGGAACAGGTCTTGTTTTACGGTCGGATAAATTCGCGGAATGGTCTGCGGCTGCTGGCTCGCCTTGTAGAAACGCCGCTCGGGATACATGGTCGTGATCTGCTGCCCGCCGCGATATACGTCAATGATCGCCCATTCACTGCCATAGTTCGGATTATCTTCCTGGGTGTAGGAGCGGCAGACCAGGGTATAGGGCCCGATGTCCATCTTGTCACCGTAGCCCATCTCCTTTTCCGCATCCTTGTTAAACGGCGTTCCCAAAATTCCGAGGATGACAATGGCGACGCCGAAGTGAACCACATATCCGCCGTAGCGCCGCGTGTTTCGGTGAAACAGTTGCAGCATCGAGCTAAACAGATTCTGGCTGGTATGCCGCGCGATCACGCGGCCCCCGCGCACGAATTCCCAAACCACGGTGAGAATGACCAGCGAAGCCAGCATGGCCGCCATCAGCGCATAGAAATAGGCCAGGTCCTTCCACGGACGCACCCCGAACAAAACCATCAGAACACCGACCGCGAGCGCGCCGCATGTAGGCCACAGGAAGTTGCGCTTCAGGCTGTCCAGTGATGTCTTGCGCCAAGCGAGCAAGGGGCCGACCGCTGTCAGCAGCAAGAGCAACAGGGTGACGGGAACGGCAACATTGTTGTAGAAAGGCGCGCCCACCGTCACTTTTTCGTCGCGGAGTAGTTCTGTAATTTTCGGATAATAGGTGCCCCATACGAAGGTGAAGCAGGCGATCACGAACAGCACATTGTTAAAAAGGAAGCTCGACTCCCGCGACAGGATCGATTCCAGCCGGTGCTCGGTGCGCAAGTGAGACTTGTTCCAGAGAAAGAAGAAAAGAAAGGCGGCGAAACTGACCGCTAGAAATATTCCGAACCAGAGTCCGATGTCGGACTGGGCAAAGGCATGCACCGAGTTGATAATCCCGCTGCGGGTCAGGAAAGTCCCGAGAATCGCCAGCCAAAAGGTAGTGAAGATGAGCCACATGTTCCATACCTTCAGCATGCCCCGCTTCTCCTGCATCATCACGGAATGCAGGAAGGCGGTCCCGGTCAGCCAGGGAAGCAAGGAAGCAATCTCCACCGGGTCCCATCCCCAATAACCGCCCCAGCCCAGAACCGAATAGGCCCAATGGGCTCCCAGGAAAATTCCGCAGGTGAGGAATCCCCAGGTCACCATGGTCCAGCGGCGGGTAATGTGGATCCACTTTTCGCCCGGATACTTCATGATCAGCGCGCCCAAGGCGAAGGCAAATGGCACGGTGAATCCCACGTAGCCCAGGTAGAGCATTGGCGGATGAATCACCATCTCCGGATATTGCAGGAGAGGATTCAGCCCATTTCCGTCGGCCGGGATCTCGCCCTGGGTAAGGGCAAAGGGTTTCGCGGCAAAGTTTACCAACATCAAGAAGAAGAACTGCACCGCCGCAATTACCACGGAAGCATAGGCGAACAGGCGGGTATCGGTTTTGTGCCGCAGGCGCAGCACCAGCCCGTAGCTGGAGAGCAAAAGCGCCCAAAACAGCAGCGAGCCTTCCTGCCCGGACCAGAGGGTGGCGAACTTATAAGGCGCAGGCAGGTCATGATTGCTGTGCTCGCGAATGTAAGCGATGGAAAAATCGTCCTGAAAGGCCGACACCACGAGTATGGAGGATGCAAGCAGCACCGCGGCAAATGCCGCTATGCCGGCACGGCGCGCGGTCTCCGAAAGCCGGTCAGAACCCTCGCTGGGAAACACCAGAGCCCAGGTTCCGGCCACAAAGGAGTACGCACACAGCACCAACGCGATGAGAAGCGAGAGATCGCCTAGCTCCGCCATAATGAACCACGGCTATCTTTTCAGAAAGGGAGGGCCGGAGCAACTCCGTTCGGCACGCAGAAGGCCCTTAGGCAACCTGCACCTGCATCCCTGCGCCAGTCAGCAACGCTTACACTACGCCCCCGCTACCGCGCGCTTCGCCTTGACTTCCTTCTCCGCCAGGATCCAGTCTTCCATCTCCGAACCGGGAGACGGGCCCCGTTGCGAAAAGATCTCATAGGCCCGGACGCGAATTTCTCTCTCCAGGTCTGCGGCAACAACGTGGCCGTTTCCAGCCACGGCATGGCCATTTCCATGCGTCGGGGCTTGCGCTTTTTTACCCGCTCGCGCGGTTTTGGTGTTTTCAGGGTTTTTTACTCGTGCCATTTCTCTGCACTCCTCAAATCTATAGGTCAATACTACGTAGTTATTTCTGTGCCGAACCAGAAAGCGATCGCCTCCACGGTGCCCGGCACAGGCATACTCAAACTCGTATACTGATCATACCTCTCCTGCGCTGCGGATCAACCCTTCCTGGAAAAAATTTCTTGCCCATAACGCTTTTTTGAACCCGATTTGGTAACGGCGTTCGCATACAATTTCTAACCCCGATAAACCCGGGTTATGGAGGACTCTTGAAGGCTTGGTTCGTAATCGCGGCTCTTATGTCCAGCATGATGCTGGGATTGCAGGCGCAATCACGATCAGCCAACCCTTGCTTGCCTGATAGTCACAGCCCGTCCTCCGATTGCGTGACTCCCAGGATTGAACCGCACAGGGAAGTCATCGCGGTCACGGGAACTTTCACTCCTGTACCCGTGGAAAACATTGACCGCTCTTTGGACGTCATCGACGCAAGAGAGAATTCGTTGCTCTACGACCATTGGGTGGATTACTTGCATACCGATCCCTCGATTGATCTGCGCCAGCGCGGGCCCAATGACACTCAGGCGGACCTCTCCATTCGTGGCTCGACCTTTGGACAGACCTTAGTTCTGCTGAATGGACTCCGTCTCAACGACGTTCAATCTGGCCACCACAACATGGACCAGCCTATCCCAACTCCTTCTCTGGAGCGGATTGAGGTCCTGCGCGGCGCTGGGTCGTCTTTCTATGGATCCGACGCGGTCGGTGGCTCGATCAACTTCATTACGGGGCCGCCAAAATATTCTGAATTCCGCGCGGGCTCCGCGGTCGGCAATTTCGGCATCAACCAGCAAACTGCCTCTGGCGCCTTCGTGCATGGGCTCATTGATGAGCAGATTGGCTTAGAGCGAGATTTCTCCAGCGGCTTCCGCCCCGACCGGGACTACCGTAATTTCGCCGTCTTCTCCCATACGGGATTGCAAACTTCTGTTGGTCACACGCTGGTCATGTTGGGCTACGGCGACAAGCTTTTCGGCGCCGACCAGTTTTACGGAAACTTCAACTCGTGGGAGCGGACCAAGGCCTGGTTTGCCGGCTTGGAGCAGGAACTGGGCAAGAACACGGAGTTCGATCTAGGCTACCGGCGACACACGGACTTCTTTGTACTGTTTCGCGACCGGCCACAAGTGTTTTCCAATGACCATATTTCCGATAGCTGGCAAACCGCGCTCCGCCGCAAGCAGCCGCTCGGACAGAACGCCACCCTTTTTTATGGAGCGGAAGGTTTCCACGATGCCGTAAACAGCACCAACCTGGGCATCCACCAGCGCAGCCGCGAAGCAATTTATGTGGACTACGACGTCCGCGCGTTTGGACGTTTTTCCTTCTCCGCCGCTGGCCGCGAGGAATTTTACGGCGCCGGGCAAGCAGAATTCAGCCCCACAGTTTCTGCCGGGATCTACCTGAAAGACGGATGGAAACTGAAAGCCAGCTCGAGTCACGCCTTTCGCCTGCCCACCTACACCGATCTCTATTACCACGATCCGGGCAATCTGGGGAACCCAACTCTACGCCCGGAAAAATCCTGGAACTACGAGGGAGGCGCAGAGTGGAACCATGGCGGCTACAAAGCTGAACTCACGGTTTTCCATCGCCGCGACCGTGATGTGATCGACTATTTACTGGACACTTCGAGCGCTCCGCCAATTTACCGCGCCGCAAATATTCAGAACCTCAACTTCACAGGAGTGGAAACCTCGGTTGGGATCAGGCTGCCTCGCACGCAGTCCATCCAGATTTCCTACACAGGTTTGTATGGCGCGCAGCAACCTCTGGCCAGCCAGCAGACTAAGTACACATTCAACTATCCCACGCATGACGCGATCATTTCCTGGCAAGGATTGCTGCCGCGAAATTTCATTGCCCGCAGCCGCGTTGGCGTGGTCAATCGCTACCAGCGCGATCCCTATGCGCTTTGGGACGCCTCGGTCGGACGGGAATTCCGCAATGTTCGCGCCCACCTGTCCTTGGCCAATCTCAGCGGCACCCAATATGAGGAGATCAGCGGCGTAGTCATGCCCGGCCGGAGTGTGATCTTCGGACTGGAGTTCTTCCTGCGCACCAAGCGCCACTAACTCAGTCTAAGTTCTCAGTTCCCGGTTCTCAGTTCGCGAAAGAACTCTTCGCCGCGGCTATGCTCGCGGACCGGCCATGCCCATGGGGTACACTGGTGCGCGCTTCCGTCCCACGGAGAAAACATGTCGTTTCGTTCAGTTTTCATTGCCGTTTCGATTGCGTTCGCCCTGGTTCTGGCTGCGTTTCTGGTGAACCGTGCTCGCCCCAGAGTTGAAGTCGAGCAGCCCCGGTCGGAGTTTGTGCGCGCCTCGGGAAAGTGCGCCGAGTGCCATGCCCGCACCCAATACTCCATTGTTCACGAATATGAAATGAGCAAGCACGCCCAGAAGGGTATCAACTGCCTCGATTGCCATCAGCCGGGCGAAGGGCAGAAGGGCAAGGAGCACAACGGATTCACCATCGTTAGCACCCTCACCGCTGGCAACTGCCGGCGCTGCCATGAGGATATCTACCAACAGTTCCTGCACAGCCGCCACGCCGCAGTTTCATGGGCCGCGATACGCGGAGACAAGCCCTTTACTCCCGAGCAGGTGAATTTTGCCGAGACCTACCAGCCCGGAGGCGTCAAGCGGCCGCCGAATCCATTCACTACCCTCGAAGGCCCCTCTGCCATGACCAGCGGATGCGAGCAGTGTCACGGCATTGGCAAGCCCAACGAAGACGGCACGATCGGGACCTGTACCGCCTGCCACACTCGCCACACCAGTTCAGTGGCTTTGGCGCGCGAGCCTCGCACCTGCGGGCAATGCCACCTCGGCCCCGACCATTCGCAGATCGAAATTTATGAGGAATCGAAGCATGGCGTGATGTTCTCGGCGCAGGAAAAACTCATGAACCTGAGTGCCGATCCCAAGAAGCTTACGACTCGCGACATGTTCGTTCCCACCTGCGCCACTTGCCACATGAGCGGCATCAACGGATTGGGCATGACCCACGATCCCTCCGAGCGCCTATCTTATTTTCTGGCCAACGCAGTTTCCGCCAAGCGCCCCAACTATGCGCAGGCTCAAGCCAAGATGAAGCAGGTCTGCAACCAGTGCCACACCCCGCAACTGATCAACCGGGTTTACGCTCAGGCCGAGCAGGTAGTGCAAAACACCAATGACAAGGTGAATGCCGCCAAGACTCTCATGGACGGGCTACATGCCGACGGCACGCTGACCGGGGCGCCGTTTTCCAATCCCATTGATTTCGTCTATTTCGATTTCTGGCATTACGACGGACGCACCGCGAAGCACGGCTCGTTCATGGGCGGCTCCGATTTTGTGCAGTGGCACGGCAACTATCCCATGCTGAAGAAGACGGTCGAACTACGGAACATGGCGAATGAGTTGAGGAAGCAGCATGGCCACAAATAGCCGCCGCTGGCTGAAACCCTGGTTCTTGTTGGAAATCTTTGTCTTGATGAACCTGGGCTTTCTCACGCTGGATATCTACCTCGCTCACTCCACCAACGAGTTCCGCGAGCGCGCTGAATACATTCCGCTTTACTTCTCAGCCTGCGCTCCGGTGCTGTTGCTGCTCGCATTATTCTCGCTCGAACGGCGTCGCATTCTGTGGAAAGTTCTCGGCCATATCGTCGGATGGTCCGCCATCATGATCGGCCTGACCGGCGTGATCCTGCACCTGAACAGCTCCTTCTTTGATGAACGCACCCTGAAGAGCCTGACCTACTCCGCTCCCTTCGCGGCTCCGCTGGCCTATGCCGGACTCGGATTTCTGCTGGTCCTGAATCGCATGGTGGACACGGATTCCCTGGAGTGGGCGCAGTGGGTCATGTGTCTCGCGCTGGGCGGCTACGCAGGCAACTTTGTTCTCAGTTTGACCGACCATGCTGCCAACGGATTCTTTAATCCCGTCGAGTGGATCCCGGTGGGCACCAGCGCGCTGGCGGTTGGATTTCTGCTAACCCCACTCCTGGTCCCGGTTTCGCGAAAATTCCTAAGCCTGTGCGCAGCCATGTTGCTTCTGGAGGCTGGAGTGGGAGTGTGGGGATTCGTGCTGCACGCCAAGGCCAATCTCACCGGGCCATCGGTCCATGCCTGGGACAATTTTGTCTATGGCGCGCCGCCGTTCGCCCCGCTGTTGTTCCCGAACTTGGTGGCGTTGGGACTGCTCGCGCTCTGGCGTATGTGGCACTTTCTGACCGCACCCGGGCACGATTAGCGGATCACGCAAAATGTCGCCTGGATATATGGCGAACCACCGGGGAAGGGCACGGCTTTTCAGCCGTGCCGCTTGAGCCAATTTGAGATCGCGCTTCAGCGACTGGGGTACCAGCTTTTTATCGCCCCGCCACAGCAGCCACTGCCTTCTTCTTCAACACCGGGACCGCCGTAATCTTAATCGGCTCCACCGGCTGCTGGTTCTCGTCATTCAGCAATTCCGCGCCATTCTTGACTGCCGAAGCGCACCGTTCGCAGAGGACTACATGGCCATCGCATTCCGAGTTCTGCGTGACATGAGCACTGTGCCTGCACATCCAACCTTTAAACTGCCCGTTCGGGTTCTTTACAACGGTTATCCGAGTCGCCATGAAAATCCTCCAGCGACAATTCTGCCGGGGAGGCGGAGACGGCGAAAGTTACCGCGGGCCAAGAACGGATGCGCAGGGGCTAACAGGCTAAAAACAGGGCATTTAGCAATCGTCGGCTCAAACGCCCAACGACCATAGGCTTAGCGCCGCAGCAATACCAGATCTGCCTAACCTATAGTTACGACGCGGTCAGGACCGGCGTAGGCCGAGAGTGCATTCAGCTCCTCTGCGGTTTTTTCAGGACAAAAATGATAAAGTTCGGCACTCGACGTTCATCTTCAAGCTCTGGATAGAGGTCCAATACTCGATCCCCGGGCATCGGCTCAATCAATTCTTCAATCGCGAAACCAGATTCACGGTAGGCGCGCGTGTAGGTCGATAGCGTGCGATGGAAGTTGGTGACTTCATACGCCATGGTTTGCCATTTGCGCTCACTTTGATCGAAGTACCGGTCCAGGACCAGATGCTGCTTCGTCCCGTCCGCAGCCTTGGACCAAGCTCCATCAGCCGAGTGCATCGGATGGATGTTGACGATGATAAACCGGCCCCCTGGCTTCAGCACCCGGAAGACTTCGTCCGTGTTGCTGCGGAAATCGGGAAGATCACACTGGTTCAAGTACGACACGGTCAAGTCGAAGGATGCATCTTCGAGGAAATTCAGGTTTTGTACATCTCCTACAGCGTACGCGTCGCGTTCACCCTGCCGTTCCCTTGCGGCAACGATCATTGGCTCGCACAAGTCGACGCCCAATACGTAGGCTGCGTCCCGATCGGCAAGGATTCTGCAAAAACGGCCTTCGCCGCATCCGCAATCGAGAATTCTCAGCCCGGACACATCGCCACAGGCGTCAATCAGAGGCCCGTCGAGTAGCCCTTTGCGGGAGGCATTACGTCCCTCGCGCGCTTCTTTGATCCACGCTGCGGCGAGTTGACCCCATTCACGATTGAGACTTTCTGCACGGCCCACAGACATATCCTAGCAAGCCAGCCTTGTTATAATCACATGCATCCCGGCGGCGCTATCGTCTAGGGGTTAGGACGGAAGATTCTCAATCTTCAAACACGGGTTCGATTCCCGTTAGCGCTACCAAACCCTTCCTTTTTGCGTGGAGATTTTCCCCAACTCAAAGAAAATCATGCTGGTTGCATCGCGCAGGTTTCTCTCTCCTTTTCGCCTCACCCTGCAACCGCCAAACCTAAAGTCAAAACCTCAAGAGGTTGAAAGTTACCTCTCCCATCCTTTCAGAAGCATTTGCCGAAACCGGCAAGGCTCTACTCTCCACCCTAGATCACGATGGATGAATCGATTGAGGGCGGCAGCATGGCTCTATGCGATGTTCGTCCCTCGCCTTTGGAAGCAAAGGCACCCTACCAAAGACACGATGATGGCGAAGCCGGCCATCTCGCGGAACGATGGTTCCGGCACCGATACCGGAGTGTGATCGACCACAACCGCTTGAAAAAAGGTTGGGTCGGAGCTCGACGCGGAATTGCCGAGGGTGAACGTGATCGTCGGTTGGTTGTCGTAGTTGCAGGCTCCCGGGCAAATCCCCAGCAGATTCCCTTCGATCATGCTAGTGAAATCGATGCCCAGGTTTACCCCAGGAGTGGCGGAAGTTCCCATTGGCTGGGTCAAGGGCGCATGGAAAGTTCCGAACGAGAACTGAAATCCCTGGCCGGGGGCGATGCTTATTCCCTGGAACTGACCGAAGAAGTCTCCGAACGAAAATTCGTTGCTGAGGACATTCCACTGGCCATCGCCGCTCACGCCGGCAAACGGCGAACCGGCGCCAGGGCCAAAGACTATGGCGGCCGATCCTGTATTGAGCAGGACGCCATCAACCGAGACCACCGAACCTGGAACGCATACGTTTTGTAAAGATACGCCCAACGAATAGGCGTAGACCGGATCAGCCTTGGCTGGCTGTCCTAAGACTGATACGAGTAGGATGATTCCGAAAAAACGCATCCACATACTTACCTCCTGGAGATTCAATCATTTGGTGGAAGGACGATGCGTGGCCAGAACGAGGGGCTCTTCCGCTTGCTGCATTGCAAGTTTCCTGCCAAGAAGTAATTCCGTGAAATGAGCAGTCTAGTTTCCTTGGGATGATGGCGTGGCTGAAAACAGTTGCACTTTTCGGTAACGACTTTACCTCGCCGAGAAACAGAAATCAGAACAGCGTAAATAAGAAAGGCCACGTCGAATCAGACGTGGCCCCTTTCTTAGGGAGTGAAACCACTAGAAGGTTGGAAAACGATTGAACTGTTGTGGCGCCAGAGTCGAGCCGGCCAGGTCCGCATCGGTGAACCCGAAGACGAAGAACTGGTTGGGATTGTCCACCGGGTTGCCGTTCGCGTCGGGAACTGTCGCCAGGAAATCGTTGTCGTTCGCGACCCAGAGGGTGTGCAGCTTGGTTGATCCCTGCAAGACATCCGTGCCAAAAGCCATGCCTTCAATCTTGGAGGGAATCAATGTGGAGTCCAGATTGAGAGGCGGCGCGGTGAGTTTGCTGACGACATCCAGGAACAGGGTCTTGGGTACGGCATGAGTGGCTGCGGTCAGGCCGTCCATATCGGTGATGTCCACCGCGCCGGCAAGATCAACCTTGAAGATCTGTTTGATCTTGGCTTTGCTGCCGTTGTCGCCGCGGCCTTTGCCGTCGCGTTCATCCAACAAAAACTCGTGGTTGTTGAGGGCGAGGATCTCACTCACGCCCGAGCCGGTAGTCAAAGAGTAGGCGTATTCGTGGGTGACGCCGGTGCGGATGTCGATAGTCACGATACGGAGCAGCTTTGCCCCGGCGCCGCCTTGGAGGTTGTCCTGAATTAGAGCGGCTTGCACCACTCCGACCAGAGTTTTGCCGTCCGGGGTAATGGCCAGGCCCTCCATTCCTTTGTTCGCTGTACGGCCGGTGGTGTTGCCGGAGATTTCGGTGCTTCCGACCGGGCTCAGGTTGGGAGAGAACAAGTTGTCAGGCAGTTTGAACACCCGGAGGCGGACCCCGAGAAGCCGGTCAAACTGATAGACGTAGGGGCCGTACTCGTCGGAAATGAAAACGCTCAAACCGTCATTGGAGACGCGGATGCCCTCGGGATCGAGGCGAGCGTCGTGCGGGTTTCCAGAGTTCTGGTCAGGATCGAAATTGTCGGAGCGTCCCGAAAAGAAATGGAAGAAGAAGTTGTTTTGCGGAGGCACGCCGGAGCCGACGCCGAGTCCGTCGCCGGTGCTGTAGACCGGCGGAGTCAGGCTCCAGAGCAGCGTTGTACGCTGAAGGGTCGGGGTGAGCGTGAACGGCAACCCGGTGCCACTGGTATTGGGTTGCAGATCCATGGTGATGGTGTGGAAGCGCGGGATATAGCTGGAGGTGTCGTCAATCGCCGAATCATAGGGAACCGCGTTGGGCCCTCGATCAGGCAAGCCGAGGAACGTGTTGCCGGAAGCATAGGCCAGGCCGGATCCAAGTCCGCCAAGAGCGTTGGCGGGCACGCCATTTTCCAATGTGTTGTGCAACCCGGACAGATCGGCGTAGGATCCCGCGCGGGATTTTGTGAGAGAGCCGACCGCAAGAAGCGTGACTTGGGCGTTGGCAACAGCGGTGATCAGAGCAAAAGCTAGGAGTAGCTTTTTCACGAACGGATTTCCTCCTGGGAGATTTGCGACTAAGTCATTGTGGAGAGAATTGCGGCGCGTAGGTTAAGGGACGGTTAAAATTTTGTAAAGTTTGTTGAGTGGATATGCAGTGGCTCTATGCCTGTCGGCAAACTCTGCCAGCCGGTTTCAACGATACCCGAACGGACGGCACGGTGCTGAGATGTTTGGGGCGCATCCCGAACCGATGGACATGGTGTCGGAGTGGTTTCTGGCGGCACTGACTCAACAACCTTCGAAGTTGCCGCACACAAATGCAACTGGGTTTAGTCCCGCAGTGGTGGAAGTCCTGAAGAAGATCGATCAGCCGGGAGGGGCAAGCGAGATAGCGTCACGGCCAACCAGGCCCGACCTGCCGGAAAACACTGTACATCTGCTCGGATATGAACATTTGCAAGGCGGTGATGCGAAGGGCGCGATGGAGATTTTCAAGTTGAATGTAAGCGCACACCCCGGACTCGGCGAATGCATACGAAAGTTTGTCGGACGCCTATATGACGGACCGACAGAAGGAATTGGCCTTGCAAAGTGCGCAGAAGGCGTTGGAATTGCTGGCAACGGACACGAAGGACTCTGAAGAACGGCGCAAGGAGATTCGAGAGAGCGCCGAGAAGAAGGTGAAGGAGTTGGGTGCGAAGTGAAGGTGTCGCCCTCGTCGTCTATCTTTGTGTTCCGCTGCGGAATTCTCCAACAGGGCGTGCTATCGTACAAAGCCATTCGTAACCTCGTGCGACCCTCATTATCGAGGTACATTCACTTTAAAGGTGCGTGTAACACTGTTATGAGAAGTTCATCTCTGCGCTGCAGTCCAGCAGTTCTTGTCGCCATCCTTACAGTCTTCTCCGCCGCCCAACAGTCGGAATCACTCGGTGACGCTGCCCGACGTTTACGATCCGAGAAACAAAGTCCTTCCAGCCCGACGACACGGCAGGGCGATACCTCAGGCGGCGACCTTGCGAGTCAAACAGCATCGCAAGCATTTGCTGGTCCGGTCTCGAAACTGCGGCTGTTCGCCTTGGTCGTCGGCGGAATATCCGATGACGACTTGGTCCGGGAGTTGCGCACAGTTGGAGTAAACTTTGGACCGGATGAAGCATATCTAAAAGAAATCGGCGCAGTGAGCGGACCTGCAATAGCACAAGAACTACGAACCGCGACCCAACATCTGGATGCAGCCCAAAAGGAAGACAGCGACAGGATTGACCATTTGCTCAAAGCAGCAATAGCTGAAAAAAGGACGGACTACCGTGGCGCGCTCAGTTCGCTGAAACCGATGCTGCAAGTCGGGGCCCCGAGTGCGGACATCTTATTTGCGGCCGGTGGGGTCCTCAATAAACTTGAGGACTTCGGTCATTCGGCCTGGATCTTAACCCGGGTGGTTCAGCTTTCTCCCGATTTTCCATATGCCCACGGCCAACTCTCTTACGCTTACTATCGAATGGAGGACGGGGAGCGAGCAGTTTCAGAAGCGCGCGTCATGGTGCAATTGCGTCCGACCAGTTCCGACGCCCATAAATTCCTCGGACTAGGGCTGTCGGTCGAGGGAGACTTTAGCGGCGCGTTGCGTGAATACAATGAGGCTGTCCGACTCAATCCGAGCAATGCACACGTTTACTATGACATCGGAGTGCTCCGGGTTGATCAGAGCAATTGGGAAAGCGCGATAGCAGCCTATGAGAAGGCAGTAAAACTCCTCCCTAACGAGGGAAAGTTCTATAACAACCTCGGAATTGCTCTCGACAAAGCGGGGCGCTTGAACGACGCGATTGAGGCTTTTGAGAAGGGCCGCCAACTAACGCCCGATGATCCTCGGCTATTGCAGAGTTACGGGGCCGTCCTTTGCAATGCCGGGAGGTACTCACAGGCCATTCCCGTTTTCACCACGCTTCTCGACGTCGCTCCCGACTGGAACATGGCGCGTCCGTGCCTGTACCGATCGCTGATGAGGACTGGCCGGGCAGATGAAGCAAAAAGGGTTAAAGAGGACTACATTAAGTACTCGCCTGACCACACCTCGTGGTGACGGGACCTGGACCAAAGACGAACCTGCTGCCCAGCCTTCATCTTTCCGGATCACGGGAGACTCCATTTTGGTAAAGCAGTCGGCTATTTTGGGCGGTTGCGCGGATAGGAGTGTCCGCGCAACATGCTGGATGTGTTTCTATTCCGTTTGCGGCACTGGCTCACCCACGGCCGGCGACTGCCGGTGCGGACGACGCCGTCCGAAGATGGCTTCGCCAATCAGTTTGGAGATGGTTCCCCAATTCTCACGGACTACCCCCAGCCATGCAAATTTTCTCATCATCGGGAAATAGATACCGCGGAAGCACAGGCGCGCCAGCAGGATGTTGACGCGGTAACCCAGCGGCTGGTCGTCCAGTGAATCGACGGCTTGCGCGATCGCGGCTGGGCTGTACGCCTGGGCCCATCCGTATTTCACTTCATTGTGAGCCTCTTCGATGGTCATTTTGAGCGGCGTGTGGGCCATGGCGAAAGGAATGAATTCCTTCCAGTGCTTGACACGAGTGAGGCGGCCGGCAGCTTCGAGCCGCTTATATAAGGGAGTGGCCGGCAATGGAGTCAGCAGGCCGAAGATGGGCAGGCCCGGCGGCCAGGTGCGGACTTGCTCAAGGGTCCGCTCGGCTACGCCTACAGTGTCGTTGTCCATGCCAAAAATGAACGAAGTGATGGCATAGACGTTGCGCTGCGCCAGGCGCTCGAGAACCGCGGCGTATTCGCCAGGCTTGTTGAATCCCTTGTTTACGTCTTTGAGGTTGGCGGGATCAATCGACTCCATGCCGATGAAGATCCACTTGCCCCCGGAGGCGGCAATGAGGTCAACCAGTTCCTCGTCGCGCAGCAGGTTGGCGCTGATTTGCGCTACCCAGTGGACCTGGGCTTTGGCGGCGATGATATCGCGCAGTAGCGACTTGGTTCGCTTGATGTTGATGGCGAAATTGTCGTCGATGAAGAACACCGCGATCTGGCCCTTCTCTTTGCGGGCGCGGGCTTTCAGCATCAGGAGTTCGTTGACCACGCTCTCGTTAGTCCGGAAGCGGATGGAATCGCCAAAAAATCCGGTGACAGTGCAGAACTCGCAGCCGTAGGGGCAGCCACGTCCCGATTCGACAGGGACGATGCGGAATGTTCCCCAGCCTTCGCCCACGCGGTTGAGCAGTGGCCGGACGGCCCCGGGAAGCAGGTTGAACTGCTTGAGGTCGATGGAGTCCCAGGGAATGGACGGATAATCCTTGAGGGAGGGCTTCTTGTCTTTACCCTCCGCATCTACCGGGGCATAGATATCTTTGAGCTGGCCGTTGACGGCATCGTTCACAATGCGCGGCCAGGTTTCATCAGCTTCGCCGAGTGCGACAGCGTCGGCGTGGCGGGGACCGCCATCGCGGCCCAGAGCTTCGTCGGCTTCTTCAGTAACGTGGGGACCGCCCATCACCACTGGAACACCGACGGCCCGAATGGCGTCGGCCATGCGGTAGGCCTTGGCGACCATGCGGGTCATGGCGCCGATGCCGACTAGTCCAATGTTTTGCTCGCGCACAAATTGCGCGATGCCTGCTTCATCCATCGGCTGGGCGTTGCCATCGATCAGCAGGACTTCGTGTCCAGGAGGAGTCAACGACTGGAGCAGGAACATCCAGAGGTGAGGCATGAAGTTGCGAGTTACGCCATTGTCAGGGTTGTAAAGCAGAATTCTCATGAGTCCCCACGGTTTTGGAATTTGCTTCCAACGTACGGCGGTGCCGCACGGGGGGCGTCATGAGCACTTCGAAAACGGCGCCTTAGCCTTGCGTTTGCTGCCTTAGCAAATCATTGGCTTGCGAAGTCGGGAAATTGTATCATTGCCGGCAACCGCTTCCAGCGTTTTTTTGAGCGCTAGGGTACTCTTTAGTGTTCGGTATGATTTCCCCAACTGGAATGGTCAGGCAGGGTTTCTACGTTCGGGGCTCTGGTCGAGATAGCATAGTTTTGCGGGATGAGGGATAAAAATCCCTGATGCTGCCTATAACCTCTTTCGATTGGCAGTTTTGGCAGTTTCCGGTAGTCTATCCGTTCTCAAAAAACGGGCCGCCGCGTCGGCTCTCACCCAAGGAGATACATGCCCACCGAACTGCGAGATTTTCTGGCCTTGTCGTATGGCGAACTGGAAGACCTGAATCTGGAGGCAAAAGAGCAGCGCAACAAGCGTGTCTCGATTGACACGGTTCGCGAGCAGCGTCTGAAGTACCTTACGGATGAAAAGCGCATCAAGGCGGTGACCGTCCTGTTCAGCGACCTTGAAGGCCGCTTGCACATGCTGGATTACGACAAGAAATTCCTGTTGAAGAGCTGGGACAACCTGACCTTTGACGGGTCGTCGATCCGCGGTTTTACGGCACAGCGGGAGAGCGACCTCCGCCTGGGAATTGACTGGGCGGCTTTCTATTGGGCTCCGGCGGATTTCTTCGGACCAGGCAAGGTTTTGGTCTTCGGCGATGTGATTGAGAAGCAGGGCGGGCCGTACGCGGCCGACATTCGCGGCATTCTGAAGGGCTACGCCGAGGGGCTCCATAAAAAGCAGGGTTATACCCTCAATGCCGCCAATGAAATTGAAGGATTTCTATTCGCCGGCACCGATGCCGAGAGGAAATTTCACGAGACCGGCCGGTTTGATTATGTAAATACCGGCGGCTACTATCACTCTCTGCCAGGCGACCCCCTGCGCGGCTTTATCGATACCACCGCCGAAGTGCAGCGCGCCATGGGCTTCCAGAATGAAAAAGACCATCCCGAAGTTGCGCCTTCGCAGTTCGAAATCAACTATGGATACGGCGAAGTGGTGGCAGCGGCGGATCAGATTCAGCTTTACAAGCTGATCTGCCGGGAAGTGGCCACCAAGCTTGGTATGACGGCTTCATTCCTGCCCAAACCCGTAGTGGGTGTGAACGGATCGGGCATGCACACCAACGTTTCCATCAGCAAAGATGGAAAGAATCTGTTCTGGGATGCCAAAGGCGAAGAGAAGCTCAGCAAGCTGGGGTGGGCGTTTATCGATCGCATCCTCACTCATGGCAATGACCTTTGCCTGCTGCTCAACGCCAGCGTGAACGCGTATCGCCGGCTGGATCCGCATTTTGAAGCTCCGAACCAGATCAAGGCTTCGGCAGTGGACCGCGGCTCCATGGTTCGAGTGCCGATCGGGAACGACAAGAGCATGCGGGTAGAAGTACGGTCAGTAGGACCCGATGCGAATCCCTATATGGTTCTTTACTCGATCTTCAAGACCGGATTGGATGGAGACACTTCGAAGATCAAGAACCTGCGGCAGGCACAGCGGTACTTGCCGGACAACATCTACACCGCGCTGGACCATTTCCGTGGCGCCAAGTGGAGTACCGAGCTACTGGGCGAGGATGTGAAGCAGCGGTATGCCGATCTGAAGCAAGCTTCGGCTGATCGCTGCCCGAAGTTGCTGGGGACTGTGGTCAAGGGACCGGAAGTACAGTTCCATCACGAGGTTTACAACCAGTTCTTGTGGAACCAGTTTTAGTTGCAGGTTCTTGTAGAGCGGACACTCCCTGCGCGCTTGGTCGAAGGGAGTGTCTGCCCTTAAACGGGATCGGGATTGCGTCCGAAAGGGAACGCCCGTTGATGCCAGTACGGATATGCCGGATTCGTTTTGCTGGCGGCATCCAGCCGTGCTACCTGTTGGGGGGTTAAGTTCCATCCCACCGCGCCAAGGTTTTGGCGTAATTGCTCCTCGTTGCGCGCGCCGACAATTACGTTGTCCACTGTTGGACGCTGCAACAACCAGTTCAACGCAATCTGGGGAACGGTCTTGCCAGTCTCTTTTGCAATTTCATCAATTGCATCCACTACCTTGTAGAGATATTCATCCTCCACCGGCGGGGCTTTGTCGGATGTCACCGGCAGACGGCTTACCGCAGGTTTGGGTTGGCCGCGTCGGAGTTTCCCGGTGAGGCGGCCCCAACCGAGAGGGCTCCAAACCATGGTCCCTACCCGTTCGGCGATGCCCAGGGGCATGAGCTCCCATTCGAAGTCCCGTCCGACCAGGGAGTAGTACGACTGCTGCGCGATGTAGCGCGGCCAGCCGTATCGATCAGAAGTGGCTAGCGACTTCATCAAATGCCAGCCGGAAAAGTTCGAGCACGCGATGTAGCGGACTTTCCCGGACTGAACCAGATTATTTAGCGTGTTTAGCGCCTCTTCGATGGGAGTGAGGGCGTCGAACGTGTGCATGTGATAGACATCAATATGGTCGATACCCAGGCGGCGCAGGCTGTCTTCACAGGCCCTGATGATGTGATAGCGTGAGGATCCGGAATCGTTGGGATCGTCGCTGGTGGGAAAGACGGCTTTGGTGGAGATCAGGACTTTATCGCGGCGTCCGGCAATCGCCTTGCCCAGGATTTCTTCGGATGCGCCGCTGGAATAACCGTTGGCGGTGTCAAAAAAGTTGATGCCCGCGTCCAGGCAGATATCCACCAGGCGCGTGGCCTCTTTTACATCGGTGTTGCCCCAGGCGGCGAAAAAGTCGCCCTTTCCGCCGAAGGTGCCGCAGCCGAAGCTGAGTACGGGGACCTTGAGTCCAGAGTTGCCCAGTTGTCGGAATTCCATAGGGTAAAGATGATAACGGAAGGATCGCAGTTGCAAATTCAACTGCTACTTCCGTCGAGCTAGCTCCGGACTTTTATTGCTGCAAGACTTTTGATGATTCCCAGGTCCTTCTCATTCGAAACCTGCATGCGGATGGCGGTCCCTTCCGGATAGCGCGTCGCTTCAGATATGAGCTTCAACACCAGCTTGGACAGCCCATTTTGCCGGGCGGTTTTGATTGCCTTATCGCCGAGAATGATCGCGATGCTAAATGACCCTTGCAGGGGAGCCAAGTAGAGGATGTTGCGCTTTTTGCGCTTCAGGCGCAGAGACCAGCCTGCCTTGGGGGAATACGATTTCCACTCCTGGCTATCTAACTCGAGTTCCTCGGACAGGTCGGCGATTAGTGTGTCCCAAAGTTGCTTGCTGGCTCCGAGTGTTGCCGCCAATTCGGTTTCGGTTGGCTTCTCCAGTTTTCCGATAAACGCGTTTGTGGCCATAGTCTCTCCTTGGCTTTCGGCGGGACTTATACACTTGTTTCACAAGACTTGGCTGTGATCGGACGCACAATTCGGAGGCAAAAAAAAGAGCCACGCTGCCGGGGGCGGCGTGGCTCTGTGGTCGAACCAGATTACTGATTGTTCGGGATAGAAGGTTCAACGGCCGGAGCGGGAGTGGTTGCCGCCGTCGTAGTTGCCGTTGTGGGAGCTGGAACCGTTTCCGAAGTCGCCGCCGAAGCAGAGTTGCTGACAGCCGCTTTTGTCGTGAATGGCTTAATCTTCACCGTGGCCAGCATCCATTGCAGTTTGTCGAATACCTTGTCGCGGTTGACCGGCTTGAGGTCTTGGTTGGCTTCATCCGCGGCGGTCTGCAATCCCAGCGCGAATTCGTAGCAGACGTCGTTCCGATAGAGATGATAGTAGTGAGCATTGGCTTGGAATGAGCCGTCGCTTACAACATCATCCATTTCGGTATAGTCGGTTCCGGCCACGTTGACCGTGGACGGGCCCGTCGACAGGTTGTCCAGTTCGCTCTTTTCCGGGAAGGCAAATTGGTTGCACTCGTCGGCGGTCATCTTCGAATTCACATTCACCGTGAAGAAGCCGGAGGCAAAGTCGGTCCCGGCATAGAGCTTCTCCGGAAGCTCGATTGTGGACAGGGTCACGCCACCAGGCTGCGCGAAGTTCATGGCTGCGGATGGGGCACTGGTCAGCTGAGGATCGGTCTCTTCACCTTCCTTCACAGCGTAGTGGACCGGGTAGCGGAAAGAGAGTCCGTAGTCCTTGCTTTTGAACGTGGCCAGCTTGTGCTGGCGCGCGCTCTTCTTGGCGGGCTTCGCTACCGGGGCGGGAGACGGGGTTGAGACGCTGGACATTTGCACAGGAGCTGTGATCGGGCTCGACGCGGCCGCCGTTTTGACGGGTGGTTGCGAATTGTGGTGCAGGATGAGCACGAAGATCACGACCACAGCTGCCACGGCCATGCCTCCAGCGATAGTTGCGACTCGGGCTGAGCCGTTTTGTTTGTTGTTGGGTTGCTTCTTGTTTGGGTCGTTGCCGGATACCGGCTTGTTGCCTGTTCCGGGAACCGGTTTCTGAGCATTCGGCATGGGTTTGCCGTTTGAATTGCCTTGCAGATTAAGTTGGGTAAAGTTTGACATTTTGTTGCCTCCGTTGCTGGGTCCTGCCAGCCGGTAGAGATATATGCAGGGCAGGTGCCGTCAGGAAGCTGATGAATTGATTGAGCTTATCGTAGATGCCGCTGTGGTTTGGGGAACACGATGTTTCGATGGGGACACACACTCTTTCCGCCCCAGGAAAAAAGAGCTATTTCTTCAAGGTTTTTTGCTTTAACGGCAAGATCCGGATAGTCCACGCTCTCGCCCGGAGCTACTTTATGGCCATGACAACCAATGCGATACTCAACTTTGCAGAAGCGGTAGATATGGCGAGAAACAACCACACTCAACAATGGCAGGCGGTCATGGAACGCGACTCCTCGCAGGACGGCAAATTTGTATTCGCCGTTTCGTCGACCGGAGTGTACTGCCGGCCGTCCTGTCCAGCCCGCCGTCCTCGCCAGGAGAATGTTGCCTTCTTCGCGAAGCCGGAAGATGCTGAGAAATCCGGCTACCGGGCCTGCCTGCGCTGCCGGCCGAAAGCCCTTGGCAATGCACAGTCCAACGTGGTCAAAGCGATGTGCCGCTACATCGAACGTCATCTCGACGAACCGGTGACGTTGTCGCAACTGGCACGCGAGTTTCACCAGAGCCCGTTCCATCTCCAGCGCACGTTCAAGGCGGTGCTGGGAATTACTCCGCGCGCCTACGCCGACTCCGTCCGTATGGATCAGCTGAAGGAAAATCTCCGCGCCGGGCATTCAGTTACGCGTGCGATGTATGACGCGGGATACGGATCCAGCAGCCGCCTGTACGAGCGCACTGCTTCGCAATTGGGGATGACTCCGGACAAATACAGGCGGGGAGCCGTCTCTGCGGTCATTCGCTATACGTGCTCGGACTCGCCTCTGGGCCGTATGTTAGTCGCGGCCACGGACAAGGGTATTTGTGCGATCCAGTTCGCCGACTCGGATGAGGAATTGGAAAGCGGCCTCAAACATGAGTTCCCCTTCGCCATCCGCCGGCGCGACGCTGCCGGGTTGCTCAGGTGGGAACAGGACCTGCTCCGCCAGATGCGCGGCCATAAACTGAATTCGACGCTCCCCCTCGATATCCAGGCGACCGCCTTCCAGCGCAAGGTGTGGACCTACTTGCAATCCATTCCGTTTGGAGCAACTCGCTCGTACAGTGAAGTCGCCAAGGCCATTGATCAGCCGAGAGCTACCCGCGCTGTCGCTCGGGCCTGCGCAAGCAATCGAATCGCGGTGGCGATTCCTTGTCATCGCGTGGTTCGCCAGGATGGAGACCAGGGCGGCTACCGCTGGGGCGTGGAACGAAAAAAGGCGCTGTTGGAGATGGAACGGGCGGAGGCTTAGGCGCGTCGCCCAATTTTTTGGACCTCCACTTTGTCATGACAATTCGCGAAGCAATGAGCGAGGAATCTTCGACTTGGACATCTCTACAAGCGCTGTTCGCCAATCGCGGATTCCTCCTTGTCGTTCCGCGACCCGCCGGAACGACAATTGCCAGGGAAATGATGATGAAATGCTGGTCAGCAATACTTCAGTTGTCCACGCTCCTGCTTTGCCTGGCAGCAAGCGGCAATGCATCGGTTACTCTTACCCTCGATCTCTACCAAACCCCGGACGGCGCGATCACTGTCAACGAGCATGGCGATTTCGTCGATCCCTATTTCGCTAACCGCGCCCTCACCCTGGCGGACGAGAGTGACATGGATGTTAAGGGGATCACGGAGCGTTGGATTCCCTGGCTGATCGCGCATCAACTTTCCGATGGGCGGTTTCAGCGTTACTGCAAGGCGGGCGGAAGCGACTGGACTCCGTGTAAGCCCTCGGATGCCGATGATGCAGGACTCGCCGTATGGCTGGAGTTGTTATACCGGCTGGCGCCTGCATCAGGCCTGCCTGCTGCGTGGCAGGCGAGCGCCTCGCGTGCGAATCGTTATCTGGAAGATCTCCGCGATAAGAATACCGGGCTCTATTTTGTCTCTCACGACTTGCAGGTTTGCCTGCTGATGGACAACGTCGAAATTTACCACCTGTTTCGAATGATGGCCGCGGCCAACCGTCGTTTTGGCCCTACTAAACTCAGCCGCGATTATGAAAAAAGAGCGGACAATCTCCGGCGGGCGATTGTCCACCATCTGTGGTCTACATCCAGGCATCGCTTTATGGCCTCGACCCAGGAACCAGGCCCCACGTCGTTTTATCCCACTGATGTCGCCCAGGTGTACCCGTGGCTTTTCAAAATGCAGACACCGGCAGGAGACGCCAAAGTGGCTTTCCGGCGCTGGTTGAATTCCCACGGAAACGTCTGGCTCGATCGCAGCAAGGACCAATTTCCCTGGGGCATGGTCGCCTTGGCAGCGAATCAATTCGGGGAGACCCAATCCGTGGATCGCTGGCTCGAAAACAGTAAGTCGCTTCGCCACAGCGCGTACTGGACAGTTCTGGATGAAACGCTGGTGCAGCTATTGCAAACCAGGGCGCACTAGGAAACTACGGCCGATTGCATCTCGCGCAGCCTGCGTTCGAGAAAGCGCTTTTCACTTTCGTTGTTGGCGAGTTCCAACGCCCGGGCATAACTCTTGCCCGCCTCCTCGAATGACCCAAGACGCCGCAGCATGTCGGCGCGGGAGGCATGCAGCAAGTGGTATTTGTCCAGGTCATTGCTTTCCGCCAGGCCATCGATAATTTTGAGAGCCGGCCCAGCGCCTTGCGCCATAGCTACCGCAACAGCCCGATTCAGCGAGACAATCGGTGAGGGCTGCACCCGCTCCAGCAAATCGTAGAGACGGACAATTTGAGCCCAATTTGTATCCTCTGCACGGCGAGCCTGACAGTGTTGGGCGACGATTGCCGCCTGCAAGGTATAAGGCCCGACCTCGCCGCCAAAGGCCTCGGCAACCAGTGGTAAGGCTTCCGCAATCATCGTCTGGTTCCAGCGGCCGCGGTCCTGCTCTTCCAGGGTGACGATGTCGCCGCCATCGTCGAGCCGGGTATCCCGCCGGGCATCATGCAGTAGCATGAGTGCGAGAAGTCCCGTAGCTTCGGCGGGAACCCGGGGCGCCATCAGGGAACAAATGATCCGCCCCAGCCGAATTGCCTCCCCACAAAGGTCGGTGCGCAACAAGGGGCCGCCCCGTGTAGCCGCGTAACCCTCGTTAAACACCAGGTAGATAACGGTAAGCACGGCATCAAGCCGGGACGCCATCACTTCGGTCCCCGGCACTGCATACGGGATGCGGGCGTCGCGAATCTTGCGCTTTGCACGAACCAGCCTTTGCGCCATGGTGGGAACGGGCAAGAGAAAGGCGCGCGCGATCTCGTCGGTCTCTAGACCGCAAAGGGTCCGCAGCGTCAGGGCAACCTGCGACTCAGGGGCCAACGCGGGGTGGCAACAGGTGAAGATCAGGCGCAGACGATCATCCGGAATCTCATTGGTGTCGTAGTCGGGTTCAACCGAGGGCTCAACTGGCGGTCCTTGGGCCTCCAGCTTCTGCGCGAGATTGGCCTGGCGGCGGATGCGGTCAATGGCTTTGTTCCGCGCAGCCTGGATGATCCAGGCACGGGGGAATTCGGGAACTCCGGATACCTTCCACTGATCGACGGCCGCGGTAAATGCTTCTTGGGCAGACTCTTCCGCGAGGTCGAAGTCCCCCACGAGCCCAATCAGGGTCGCGACAATCCGGCCCCAATCGGCCCGGTAAACCTCTTCGACAGCGGCTGTGGCGTCCAGCGGCACCTGCTCATTGTAACTATTTTCCCCGTCGCCGGCTTGCCCTGCCGGACAGCGAAAATATTTTCTGCTAACGTGTCGATCCGGACAGTCGTCAATCGATTCAATTGTGAAAGGGGAAGTCATGAAATACATGATGTTGATCTATTTGGACGAAAAGGGCTTGACCGAGGACCAGCGGGACAAATGTTATGTTGAGTCCACCGAATACGCCCAGCAGTTGCACTCCAAGGGGAAGTTCCTTGGCGCTTCCCCGTTGCACCCCACTTCAACCGCCACCAGCATCCGCATGCGGGAGGGGAGGCCGCTGGTCACCGACGGGCCTTTCGCCGAAACCCGAGAACAGCTCGGCGGCTACTTCCTTGTGGACGCGCAAAACCTCGACGAGGCCATCAGCATTGCCTCGGCGATTCCGGCCGGAAAATGGGGAACCGTCGAAATCCGGCCGATCCTCGAGATCGGTGGCCTACCCCAGTGAAAGGAGAAATCATATGTGCCCAGCATGTTTTCAAAACATAGCCATAGCGCTGATCGGATTGACCTCATCGACCGGCCTCGTCGCGCTAGTCATGTCGGGCCGCGGCCCCGAGGACGATCAAGCGATGACGACTCGAACCTCCAACGATAGCGAAAATGATCTCCCCCAATGAGGGACCTCTTTATACCGAACTTTGAAGACCGGTCAGAAATTCACTAGAAGGAGAACTTCATGGCAACCAGCACCATTGAAAATCAGAAAATCGTTTCCCGGGCGGAATGGTTGGCCGCTCGCAAGGACCTGTTAGCAAAGGAAAAAGAACTAACCCGGACCCGCGACCAATTAAGCCGCCAGCGGCGCGAACTGCCCTGGGTGAGAGTGGATAAGAATTACGTCTTCGAAACTGCCGCCGGCAAGCGGACTTTGGCGGAACTGTTCGATGGCCGCAGCCAGCTGCTCATCTACCACTTCATGTTCGGACCAGGCTGGAACGAGGGCTGTGTGGGGTGCTCCTTCCTCTGTGACCACGTGGAGGGGGCTCTGCCGCATCTCGGGCAACACGACGTATCGTTTGTAGCGGTCTCGCGCGCGCCGTTGTCCGAAATCGACCCGTTCAAGAAACGTATGGGCTGGACTTTTAACTGGGTATCGTCGGGGGAGAGTGATTTCAACTATGACTATCAGGTGTCATTCCCCAAGGACGAAGTAACCCGGGGCAAGGTCTACTACAACTTCGAGATGCAAGACCTACCCAGCGAGGAGATGTCCGGCACCAGTGTCTTCTACAAAGCTAGCGATGGCAACATCTACCACACCTATTCATGTTATGCGCGTTCCGGCGAGGGGCTTCTGGGTACTTACTACCTGCTTGACCTCACGCCGAAAGGGCGTAACGAAAGACGTGACATGACCGACTGGGTGCGCCATCACGATCGCTACCAGGCCGGTGGATTGGTGCTGCCCTCGGGGCGTTACCAGGCATCCGAGAAAGCGGATTGTGGTTGCCACGCATCAGAGAACCATTCATAAAACCCATTCATCAGGAGATATAAGTATGCCGAAAATTACCCCGTTCTTGTGGTACGACAGCAACGCCGAGGAAGCGGCGAAGTTTTACACCTCGGTTTTCAAGAATTCGAAGATGGGCAAAGTGACACGCTACGGAGACGGCGGGCCAAGGCCGAAAGGCACGGTTATGACCGCTTCGTTCACCATCGAGGGCGAAGAGTTTGTCGCGCTGAATGGCGGGCCGATTTTCAGGTTCAATGAATCGGTCTCGTTCGTGGTGCATTGCGGAACCCAGGAAGAAGTAGATTACTTCTGGGAGAAGCTCTCCGAGGGCGGCCAGAAGAGCCAGTGCGGCTGGTTGAAAGACAAGTTCGGGCTCTCCTGGCAGATCGTGCCCGATGCGCTCACCGAGCTCGCCACCGACAAAGATCCCGCCAAAGCCGGCCAGGTGATGAAGGCCATGATGCAGATGAGTAAAATTGATATCCAGAAATTAAAGGCTGCATACGATCAAATCTAGTCTCTCCACTGTCGATTTCGATAGAGCGTGTTCGATATACCAGTGAGAGCAAGTTGAACTCACAATCCAAACATCAGGGGAGAGACACAATGCGTTTCATGATGATCGTCAAAGCGAGCCAGGATTCGGAAGCCGGCAAGATGCCGATGGAGGAAATGCTCGCCACTATGGGCAAGTACAACGAGGAGCTGGCGAAAGCCGGGGTTCTGGTTGAAGGCACCGGACTGCAATCCAGCTCGAAGGGCGCGCGAGTGCAGTTCAGTGGAAACAAGAAAACTGTCATCGACGGCCCTTTTGTCGAGACCAAGGAATTGATCGCTGGCTACTGGATTATCAACGTGAAGTCGAAACAGGAGGCCGTCGATTGGGCGCTGAAGGCCCCGAATCCTCACGGTGAGGGCAAGGAGACTCACATCGAAATCCGCCAATTCTTTGAACTGGAAGATTTTGGCAAAAGCGAGGCGGTCGATCGTCATCGCGAACTCCAGGCAAAGCTGGAGGCGCAAAAGAGGTAATCGATCTCCGATTGAAAGTAGTTAAACCGAACTTTTTTTGTGGAGGACTTATGGCTTACGTTGACGGCTTCGTGTTAGCGGTACCGAAAAAGAACCTGAAGGCGTATGCCCGTATCGCCGCAAAAGCCGGCAAGATTTGGCGAGGCCATGGTGCGCTCGACTACAAGGAATGCGTCGGAGATGACCTTGAGGTGAAGTATGGGGTTCATTTCCCGCGAATGATGAAAACCAAGCCTGGCGAGACCGTGGTGTTCTCATATATTGTCTTCAAGTCGCGAGCCCACCGTGACCGGGTAAACGCCAAAGTGATGAAAGATCCGCGCTTGGCAGAGATGATGGACCCGAAGAAAATGCCCTTCGATGCCAAGCGGATGGTATACGGAGGATTCAAGGTGTTGGTGGATGCCTAAGGCCAATTTCAGTGCAGCTTAGTAAGCAGTGAGAAGTTCACGTTAAACCAATTTACAGCAAGGAACTCAAAAGGAGATAAACCATGGAAACAACGCCGACTTACGAACAAGCACAACTCCATCTGCAAGTCTATGAACAACGGCGCGAGGCCCGTCTGCGCCAGGCCCGCGATTGGTTCGCCCAGAACTACTTTCCGGAAAACTTTGAGGATTCTATGAAGATCGCCGCTCCTGGGACGGAAGCCGGTATTTTCTTTGGCATGGTTGCCGGTTATTGGGAACAGGCGTGCGCATTGCTCAACTACGGACTGCTCCACGAAGATCTGTTCTTCGAAACCAGCGGCGAGTTCTTCATGGTTTGGCAGCGGGTTAAACCCGTAATCGCGGAAGGCAGGGAAAAGTTTGTCTATAAACAATTCCTCGCCCACGTGGAAAAAGCCGCACACCGGTATGAAGCCTGGATTGAAAAGCGTTCGCCGGGCCATATCGCCGCGATGCAGGAGTTCATGAAGATGATGCGGCCGCAGGCGGCAAAAGCAGCTTAAGGTCCCACCCCAGTGCCCCGCTCAAGCCGAGGCGTGAACCCAGCGTTTGCGGCTCAACTTGAGCGGGGAATTTTACTCAACACGACGGAGCACGAGGTGCAAAATGAAAAGCCTTGCGTTCGCATTGCTTTCAGCGATCTCTGTTGGTTTAGCCTGGTCTCAAACTGCGCAATATGATCCCAAGGAATACACGATGACGCCAGAGGCCGAAATTGCTCTGGCAAGGAGCGCAGCCCCCGATAATGTTTCAGCACATGCCACCGTCAAAATCCTCACCAACTCCGGGTACAAGGAAGCGGTGAAAGGAGACAACGGTTTCACTTGCATCGTCATGCGAGGCTGGTCCGTGCCATTTATCCGCAAGCCGGAATATTACGGCAAGATGCGCGCTCCAATCTGCTATGACCCGGTCGCGAGCCGGACGGTTCTGCCTTACCAGGAACTTTGCGCAAAACTGGGGCTGGAAGGCAAAGACGTCGAGACCATCAATCGGGAAGTCGCCATGGCTTACGCGCTCGGCCAATTGCCGAAGATGGAAACCGCGGCTTTTGCCTACATGTTTTCCGCCGATCAGGATCTTGGCGTCAAAGCCGGGCATTGGCATCCGCACATGATGGTGTACGCGCCGTACTACACAAATGCAATGCTGGGCGACAATGATCCCGCTGCACTGGCCCCGTTTGTCTCCCCTGACGCAGGGACTCCGTTTGCCATTGTGATCATCGCTGTGCCTGAGGACAAAGCGGTCAAAGCAAAAATGCCGCAGAGAAGTAATAATTGATCGATTCGCACTGGACCCTATGTCGAAGCCTGGTCGCAAAACTTCTTCCTCGACCGATGGAGCGATCTTCGCCGTCAAGCCGCGCAAGCCCATTCCGCATGAGTTTGTGCTCGACGCGCTCGCTCCACTAAATCCAGAAACGCGGCGTTTATTCAGCTGCCTGGCCGTCTATGTGAAGGACAAGATCGTCTTTGCACTTCGCGATAAGCGTGACAAGACCGGCGACGATGATGGAATATGGCTCGCCACGACAGTGGATCATCACCAGAGTTTGCAGCAGGATTTCCCCAGCATGCGCTCCATTCGGGTCTTGGGCAAAAAAGTAACGGGCTGGCAGCTTCTCCCGGCCGATGCGCCAGATTTCGAAGAAGCTGCTCTGCGCGCGTGTGAATTTGTAATCGCGGGTGACGCTAGAATCGGTAAAATCCCGGCGTCGCGCCGATCGCGCGCAATAGCGAAGAAATCCAAGAGAGGTTGATAGGAGAAAGCATGGGCAAGAAGCTCGCGTTAGTCTTTGTGCTGTTAGTGGCGGCGATTTTCATCATCGCCGCCTTCAAACCAAGCAGCTTTACAGTTCAACGTACCGCCACTATCCAGGCCGCGCCGGAAAAGATCTTTTCGCTCATCAACGACTATCACAACTGGACGGTATGGTCGCCGTGGGAGAAACTCGATCCCAACATGAAGCGTACATTCACCGGTCCGCCGGCTGGCACCGGCTCCGCCTACGAATGGGACGGCAACAGCAAAGCCGGCAAAGGGCGCATGGAAATCATGGAGTCGGTTCCTGGGTCAAAAGTAGGCATCAAGTTGGACTTCATCAAGCCAATTGAGGGCCATAACAACGTCCAATTCAACCTGCAACCAAATGGCAATTCCACGATTGTGACCTGGACGATGTCCGGCCCAGTTTCTTTTCCAGGCAAAGTGATGACGGTATTTGTCAGCATGGACAAGATGATCGGCGGAGATTTTGAAACTGGCCTGGCGAATATGAAGGCGGCGGCGGAAAAGTAGAACGATGACCGGGGAAGGCCATGGCTTCAGCCGTGCCAGATCCGCCGGGACCGCAGACAGCAAGCAAAAGGAGTGACCATGAAAGGCAGCATGAGAGAGTTCATCGCATGGGGAGCGTTCGCGCTGGTTGCCGTACTGGGCGTGTCGAAGCAGGCTCGGGCACAGGAGATAAAAACGCCGTATCCGAGCATGGCCCCGCTTGATCAGTACCTGATTGCAGGCCGGGACGCCGAGATAGCGCTGGCGCGGAGCGCGGCCCCGGAATCCATCTCAAACGATGCGGAGATCATGGTCCTCGGCCGGCAGGGTTACCAAACCGCGGTCAAAGGCAAGAATGGTTTCGTCTGCATGGTCTGGCGGTCCTGGTCCGGGGGAAGCAATGATCCCGAGTTTTGGAATCCCAAACTGCGGGCCCCCATCTGCTTAAACCCGCCGGCCGCGCGATTCAACCTTCCCATCACGGCTAAGAGAACCGAGTTGGTATTGGCCGGGCAATCCCAGGCTCAGGTGTTCGAGGCGAGGGAGCGGGCTCGCCGGGCTCTCCCGTAGTTATGGCATTTACAGACACGCAAGAGCGAGTAACCACGTTCTTGGTTCCGGTCGCCAAGTGGTCCGACGGAACCCCGGGGCCGACGGATGAGCACTGAGGTTTTCACGGTTTTCTTTGCCGATCGTTGTAGGCGTATGGGAGACGCACACCAAGCCGCGAAGCGGCGAAAGATTACAGCCCAGGGTGAAGGCGCGGGTTTTGCGCCTTCACCCTGGGTAGACAGAGACTAGCGAAAAGCCCCGGAGGGGCGAAAGAACATTAATCCCAAATGTAGCGTTCGTCGTAAGCTACATGATTCTTCTTCAGGAATGCTACAAATTCCTCCTGAAAAGAATGCTTCTTGTGGTGTTCGTCCTGGGTTGCGATGTACTTGGTGACCGCCGGAATGTTGGATTCGCTCACGCTGAACACGCCGTATCCGGATTGCCAGGCGAATTTAGCGTGGCCCTTGCGATGGATCCATTTGCCGGAATTGGTTTTGATAATGCGCATTATTTCGGCAATGGAATGAACAGGTCGAATGCGAATCAACATGTGAACGTGATCGGCGATGCCGTTGACGATCAGCGCCGTGCCACCCATTTCGCGGACGATACCGCCAAGGTAGGCGAACAGATCGGGACGGATTTCAGGTGTGATCAGGGGTACACGTTGTTTTGTGGAGAAGATCAGATGGACGACGATGTTGCCGCAGGTTTGGGACAAGTTTCTTTCGCCCTTTCAGGGCTTGGGTCTTATTCGATTCTTACCCAGGGTGAAGGTGCAAGAACCGCACCTTCACCCTGGGCTGCACTCTTTTGCCCCTCCGGGGCTTTGGCCCGGACAAGCGTCCGGCGCTCTTGAATTCTGCGGCCTTAAAATGGCCGAAAGATGTGACAGATGTCACAACGCAGATGTGACGAATGAACAATCGTTCGAACCCAAGCCACCAGGTTGGCATTGGGTAGCCGCAAAGCGGCGAAAGATTACAGCCCAGGGCGAAGGGCCGGTTTTGCCCTTCGCCCTGGGAAAGAAGAAGCAACAGATGAAGCCCCGCAGGGGCGAAAGAAATCACCTCTAGCTAAGGAGCACCACATGTCCACAGTCCGCGTTCTAGTCGGCACCCGCAAAGGCGCATTCATACTAACCTCAGACGGCAAACGGCAAAACTGGGACGTTGCCGGCCCGCACTTTGCCGGGTGGGAGATGTATCACCTCAAGGGTTCGCCCGCCGATCCCAACCGCATCTACGCATCGCAGACCAGTGGATGGTTTGGACAAATCATCCAACGTTCTGATGATGGCGGCAAAACCTGGCATCAGCCAGGCACGCCGAAGGGCGAGCCCACGACCGCGCCGGACGGCTCTCCCAAAGGCGAGAGCAACAAGTTCGCCTACGACACCGCCGCGGCGCCGATGACCACGCATCAGTTCTATGATGGCAAGCCGCATCCGTGGGAGTTCAAGCGGGTGTGGCATCTGGAGCCGTCGCTCACCGATCCCGACACGGTCTACGCCGGAATCGAAGACGCCGCCATCTTCCGCTCGACCGACGGCGGCCAGAACTGGCGCGAACTCCCCGGCCTCCGCGGACACGGCACCGGCCCCAAGTGGCAGCCGGGCGCGGGCGGAATGTGTCTGCACACCATCATTCTCGATCCCAGCAATCCGCAACGGATGTGGATCGCCATCTCCGCCGCGGGAGCGTTCCGCACCGATGACGGCGGCAAAAGCTGGAAGCCGATCAACCGCGGCCTGCGCTCGCAATATATTCCCGACCCGAACGCCGAGATCGGACACTGCGTGCACCACGTCGCCATGCATCCCAAGCGTCCAGGCACGCTCTTCATGCAGAAGCATTGGGATGTGATGCGCTCGGACGACGCCGGCGACAACTGGAAAGAAGTCAGCGGCAACCTGCCCACCGACTTCGGCTTTGTCATCGATATACACGCGCACGAGCCGGAGACGATTTACGTGGTCCCCATCACCAGCGACTCCCTACACTACGTGCACGAGAGCAAGCTGCGCGTGTACCGGAGCAAGTCCGGAGGCAACGAGTGGGAAGCTCTAACCAAGGGCCTGCCGCAGAAAGATTGCTACGTAAACGTCCTGCGCGACGCCATGGCCGTGGACTCGCTGGATAAGTGCGGAATTTATTTCGGCACGACAGGCGGCCAGGTATACGCCTCCGCCGATGCGGGCGACAGCTGGAACGCGATTGTGCGGGACCTGCCCGCGGTGCTGAGCGTGGAGGTGCAGACGATTGGGTGAGCGATTGTGTGGGATGGGTGGGGATGTGTAGGGCGGGCGCCCTCGCCCGCGCAGCCCCGAAGGGGCGAAATATTGCAGGCCAAGGGCGCAAGCCCTGGGTAAGGTTGAAAGCGAGCGAGTCCCGCAGGGACGAAAGAAGTAAATCTGGCTCAAGAAAACGGGTAGGGCACGACTTCCAGTCGTGCCGATAAGCGCCCCCTCATGAGGCCCGCGCCGGTATGGCGCAACTGCCGGAAAGCCGAACGCGGTCCTGGCAGTTGCGCCCCGTGGGCGCGTGAGTCAATATAAGTCGCAGTTACGGCACGGCTGAAGCCGATGCCCTGACACGAAGCTCACTGACACATGCTAAGTCTCGACGACACTCGCTGGAGAGAATTGACGGGCGGCTACAAGACCCCGCTGGATCCTCGCCCACTAATCGCAAAACTCGAGGGTTGCGAAGCCCAAACGGCGTGGTCCGAAGTTTGGGACGAACTGCACCACCAAGGAAATGTTGGTACGGCATCCTACGTGGCGGTCCCGCATTTGGTCGAAATCTATTGCAAGCTGGGAATTGCTGATTGGAATACTTACGCAATTGTCGCAGTCATCGAGTTGGCCCGCAATCAACGACAAAATCCAGAAGTGCCGCAGTTCATAGAAGCGGACTATTTCCGGGCAATTGAGGAGTTAGCCAGGATCGGTCAATCCGAAATCCTACGGGTGGAAGAGCCTGAAACGATCCGGGCAATGCTGGGCATCATCGCTATCGCGAAGGGCCTCAGAATGCACGGCAAGTTTCTAATCGAATTCTCAGAAGATGAGTTGATGGAAATCGATCCGCTCAAGTGAATACAAGTATGATCCGCTTAATCCTTCCCTTCCATCTCCGAACCCTCGCGCACGTCGGCAGCGAGGTGACGCTCGAAGTTGAGGGCGCGGTCACGCAGCGTTCGGTGCTGGACGCGCTCGAGGCCCGCTATCCCATGCTGCGCGGAGTCATCCGCGACCACGACACGCTCGAGCGACGTCCCTTCCTCCGCTTCTTCGCCTGTGAAGAAGACCTCTCCCACAACCACCCCGACGCCCCGCTCCCCGACGCTGTCGCTGAAGGTAAGGAGCCGTTTATTGTGATTGGGGCGATTGCGGGCGGGTAGCAAACCGAAGGGATTCGTATCAGGGCAGTGGCTTTAGCCCTGCCGAACAGTTCTCTCTCGACCGCCTTTAGGCGCTGAGGTAAAGTACCCCAGCGGCTTAAAGCCGGTTCGAAGTTGTCCGAATTGCGGCAGGGCTGAAGCCACTACCCTGATACGAACCGCGCCCGCCACCTAGAATTTAACCGTGTGAACATACGAGACAAACGGACGATTGGCGAACAGATCAAGTCAGGATTGCGTCTGTCTGGTTGGGTTTTACTCACGCTAGCACTGATGTTCTTGCTGCTCGGCAGCACTGAGTTGCTTGCTGGCAAAGGCGACTACACGCGACCACTTTACCGAGTCCTTGGAGGATTCGGTCTGCTAGCCATTTCGGCGGTGATGTTCATTACCGTTCGACGTTGGGTTAAGTGGTTTTTTGGTGTACTCGGGTATTTGGTCCTCAAGACAGCCGTGAGCCTTATTTTGGGATTCACCCCATCCACACCGTCACTGTTTCGCCCGCGACTCCTGTTTCTGGAATTTCTCGTAGTACTTGGCATTGCTGCGGCGTTATGTATCCGCTACTTGACCCGTGCGCCACGAATCATTGAGACTGCGGCGTTGGTGGGGCTCGTCGTTGCGCTCAGTTTTTCGGTGATATCTGATTCGATTTTACCCGCCTTCGTCGCAACGGTCGTACTCGGCATAATTCAACTTATACGTGGCATGTTGCGACCAGGGGCTAGATTAATCTGAGAATCGTTGCGGGCAAGACTCTCAACACCAGCGATGGCTATGATCCGCGTAATCGCTGATCTGAAACCAGGCGTGGTCACGCAGCGACGCGGCGCTGGATGCGATCTTTCTCATGAAGAGCAGGCGCTATCCCATGCCGCGCCGAGCCATCCGCGACCACGACACGCAACAGTGCCGCCCCTTCCTGCGTTTCTTAATTAATTGGAATCAGGCCTGCGAACAAGACCTCTCCCACGAATCACCTGCCCCCCTCCCCGACGCCGTCGCCTCCGGGAAGGAGCCGTTCATTGTGATTGGGGCCATTGCGGGCGGATGATGTCATACAATTTCGACAAATGGCTAAATGCCGCATGGCATAGCTGGAAAATTGGGACGTTAAGATGCACCGCTATTCTCGGATTGCTGTTCTCGCCTTTTTCATCACTGCGCCATACTTACTTTGGGGTCGATTGCGGGTGTATCCGGGCTCCGAAGATGTGCAGAACCTTGTGGAGCAAGCCCCACTCGTTTTCCGAGGACAGATTGTGGAACTTCATCTTTCAACAGACGGACCTGATAACAAGAACGGTATTGCTGTTGTCGCGGTTGACCGTTGGTATCGTGGCGCTGGACTCCAAAACTATTTACAGGTTCCTGTCTATTTCGCTTTCGACCCAGGTGCCTTTTTGCAAGGGCACAACTGTGTGGACCTGGTTCTCGACAGCCGCTGGATCTTCTTTGCAAAAACAAACGGTGATGGCCCCATTGAATTGTTCCACGATTGTGACGGAGCGCTGGCCGTTTCATCGCTGCTTGCTCCTCACCGATCTGGCGATCTTCTTTCCCAAATAGAAGCGGACTTTAGAGCTGGCTTGGATGACTCTGATCCTGCGGCACGGCTGGCGAGCATTCAACGACTTGCAGGATTGGGGCTGGCCTCCTCGCAGGCAGCATTGCGCAAGATGATCGCGCATGGCGGGGAAGAGGAGTCGAAGTGGGCGCTCTTTGCGGCGCTCAAAACAGGGGATGTCTCGGTTCTACGGTTGGCCGTCCCTCTCCTTATAAATTTGCGACACGATGACCGTCGGCCCTACCCACAACCTGATGGAGGGATCGCCTTAGCGATCGAGAAGTTGCGCGATCCGGGAGCTGTTCCCGATTTGATCAAAATCCTCGACCAAGCTCCAGACGAACTTGCTAGAAGTTGTGCTAGCCAAGCATTAATGGAAATCAAAGATCGCAGAGCGCTAGATACATTTGTGGACCACTTATCCGATCCTTCCCCATATGTTCGTTACAATTCATTGGTTGGAATCGGGTACATCACACACGCGCCAATGTGTACGATCGCAAAGCCCGAGGACGCTGAAAGAGCGGAGCCGCGTTGCAAAACATGGCTGGAATCAATGCATCATTAACGTATGCTCCATAAATTAACTAGAATCAGGCCTGTGAACCAGATCTCTCCCCCGCTCCCCGACGCCGTCGCCTCCGGCAAAGAGCCGTTCATTGTCATAGGAGCTATTGCGGGAGGCTAGGCTAAGACGAAAGTTCCCGCGGATAGCCATAAAAGTCAGGTTACTGATCAGAATCCAGTTGAGCGGTCGCTCCCGGCGCGGTTGTTATCCTTCCGCCCCTCTTGTACTCTTGGCCAGCGCTTCATCAGAGAGGTAACAGAATGCAAGGTATTCAGCGTCGCCCTTTCTTGCAACTCGCGCTCGCCGCTCTTCCGGCGACCGTGCTTGCTCAAACCGTCAACCCCGCTTCTGTGGTAAAACCAGTTCGTGTGCCTGCCGGTGTGGATCGCGAAGGAAAGAAGCACGCGATAGGCGTCAGTTCGACGACGTACAAGGTCCTGACGCAGGACACCGGCGGGGCCCTATTCGTGCTGGAGCAATCGAATGGGAAAAAGGGTGGCCCGCCTCGCCACCTTCACCACGATGTAAACGAACTCTTCTATGCGCTGGAGGGAGAATACATTGTGGAAATCGGCTCCGAGCGCTTTCACCTGAAGGCGGGTGACTGCGTGCTCGGGCCGCGTGAGATTCCCCACGCCTGGGCCTTTGCCGGCAGTACGACCGGAAAGCTGCTCATTTCCTTCGCCCCCGCGGGGAAGATGGAGGCCTTCTTCAACGAAAGGGACAATCGTGGCATCAAGCCCGACGCCTACACGACCGATGCTGCCTTCATGCACGAGTATGGGATGGAGCTACTAGGGCCACCGTTAGTGGTGGAGTAAGGGCGGAGAGGTTTTGGGAAGGGCACGGCTTCTCAGCCGTGCCGTCAAGACGCAAAATCAGATTTGACGCCGCAAAGGCGCAATACCACTAAAGCCAGACACCTTGGTGGCAGTTGCGCGTCCGCCGATGCGGGCGATAGCTGGAACCCGAATCGTGCGGGACCTGCCCGCGGAGCTGAGTGTGGAGGTGCAGACGATTGGGTGAGGGATTTCCATCGATGACTTCTCGTAGAGCGAGCTGGCGTAGTTTTTGATTTCGGTGTTCAAGAGGCTGAGTTCCCATCCAGAATTGTAAACGTCCAAGTACGGAGGCCTACCGTCTCTGTGGCAGTTGCGCCTGATGGGCGCGTAAGCCAATATAGATCCTTAACGGCACGGCTGAAGCCGATGCCCTTCCACGAACATCCATTAGGCGGGTTCCGCAGCGAAAAATAGAAGGACACGGATTTTGTCCGCGCCCCTCGCTTTGCTATCTCTTATAGTGGTTACGTCGCGAGCCGTCGTAGTGTCCTGTTTGCATACAGCACTTCTTGAAACCTACGACCAGAGCCGCACGGACAGAGATCGTTCCTGCCTAGTTTCTCGAAAAGTTCCTTATCGCAGCGGACCACGCGGAAAGCCACGTTTAACTTTGGTTTCCGAGGGGAAGCCTTTACGACGTTTACTGCTTGGCTCGAACAAGAATTCGCTATTCACAGTAGTTCTCCTTCCGAATGGATTGCCCGTCACATCAGAAAGAGGAACCGCTGAATCATTTTATCGTCTAAGTGGAGTATTACAATCCTGAAATGCCTTTGTTTACAGTTTTGTTGGAAGTCGACGGTGGCACGTATATAGCCCAGCTTCGTTCTGCATCTGTTCGCGGCGCTATCACGAAGTATGCTGCCGAAGTAGTTAAAGGGATTGAAGTGGGCACACTCAGTTTTCGAAAGCGCCTTTCAAATGAGTTAAGGGACGAGGCACCTGTAGCGATCCACGGGGTCCGGAATGTTTGGTGTTGCTCAGCTTCCATTAAAAATAAGTTTGTTCTTCTGAACCTGATTGAAACCAGTGGGCACTAAGAAATGTTCCGCGTAATCCTCCCCTTCCACCTCCGAACCTTGGCGCACGTTGGCAGCGAGGTGACGCTCGAAGTCACTGATTCTGAAACCAGGCGCGGTCGCGCAGCGCCCGGTTTAGTACAAGACTATCCATCAGTGGCAACCGGCAAGCTATTATTTTGAAACGTGACTGCAACCCCGAACCCACACCCTAAGACCCTGCTTCGGACGCGCTTCCTCCGATACTTCATCCGGCGGCTTGTCATCGGTGTACTGGTTCTTTGGTCGTTGGCCGTGCTCCTACTTGTAGCCGCCCGGTGGATCGACCCACCGACGACCGCAGTGCACATCCAGCGCCGCTTGCAGGCCTGGATTCACCAGACTCCGTATCACGAACGCTACAAATTCATTCCGCTCAGCCAAATCTCGCCCGACCTCCAGCACGCTGTAATCGCCGCAGAGGACGCGCACTTCTACCAGCACCATGGATTCGATTGGCACGAGATCCAGATCGCTGCCGCAGACGATTTGGACGGCGATCGCACTCGCGGAGCTTCCACCATTACGCAGCAACTGGCAAAAAACCTATTCTTCGGAACGGGCCGCTCATTTCTCCGCAAGGGCGCAGAGGCCTCGCTGGTGCCGGTAGCCGAGCTGGTCCTCGGCAAACAGCGGATTCTGGAGATATATCTCAACGTGGTCGAATGGGGCCCTGGTATTTATGGCGCAGAGTCGGCCTGCCGCTACTTCGACAAAACCGCAGCCCGGAGTATCGACCGGCAACAGGCAGCACGACTCGCGGCAATTCTGCCGGCTCCCCTGAAGAGACGACCCGAGCGCATGAATAACTACAGCGTGATTATCCTTACGCGGATGGGCCAGATGGGTTGGTAATCGTAGCGATATTTACCAATGTGATGAATTAGCCCAACTCATGTTCGACGGACTGCTTCATCCTCCCTCATAAGCGCCGTAGCTGTGCTAGAACAGCGTCCACGGTCGTAAACAAGGCGTCTCCGGCAAATTCCAAGCTGGAGACGGAGCGCTCGGCGGCTTCGCCATGGCCGAAGCCGCAAGCATCTTTGACCACGACAGGAACGTAGCCCAGATCGGCGCCGTGCCGCACGGTGGGTTCAATGCCAATTTCCATGGCGATACCCACAATGACAAACGCATCGATACCGCAATCTCTCAGGGCAAAATTGAGAGGTGTCCCTTCAAATGCGGACATGGCCAATTTGTCGAACACGGCCTCGCTGGGAAGGGGAGTCAACTCCGGAACCAGATGGAAACCCGGCGAATCGCGTAAGAACCATGGCTTAACCTCCTCCGGAGTTGTGACGCGCTGCCAGGCCATGGCCATGCGAAATTGGGAACTACCCATAAGCTCCTTGGGAAGGGACATGTGGCGGGTAAAAAATGTGCGAATCCGCGCGGCCCGAGCTGCTTCCACCACTTGAAGAACTTTATTGGTGATCTGCGGGCCATTCGCGATCTGCTTCACGATTCCGACTTGCATGTCATAAACGATCAACGCCAATCGTTTCCCATCGCAGATATCTTCCAGTGTTTGCGGAATATTCAGCCCGAATGCATGTCGCACGTTGGATCACCTCTGGGAGTAGTTGAGCTCTCATTTTACCGACACTAGCGATCACAAAGAGCATTGGGGTGGATCACAGCCTCGACTATTCAAATTGCTTGCGGAAGTCGGTGAATTGTTGCTGGAGTTCGGAGACTGCGGATTTCAGTTCTGCGACTTCGTTTTCAAGCCGCGTAATTCGATTGTCTGGCGATTGATCTTCCAGCTTGACGGGCGAGGCACTCGCCACCACATGGCCGGCTGGTTGGACCTCGGTGTCGGCTATGTCTCCGGCTAACAGGTGTGCGTAGCGGTTTTCCTTGGTGCCGGGTTGGCGGGCCAGCATTCTAACCAGGGGAGACTCTCGCTGGATCAGATGCTGAAGGGTGGATTGAACGTCATCCAGAGTTTCGAAGTGAAACATGCGTTCGCCGCGGCCGCGGAGTTCGCCAGGAGTTTGCGGGCCTCGGAGCAGGAGTACGCAAAGCACCGCGGTTTCGGCCCGAGTGAAATTGAAGACTTCCTGGAGGCGATGTTCGTATTTCGTGACCCGGCCGTCAGCGCCGCTGGCAGGCCCCGCCAGGCGCTTTTCCTGGAGAGTGCCCAGGGCTTGGCGGACTGCGTCTTCGGACAAATTGGTTACAGGCTCGCGGTTATTTTTCTGATTGCAGGCATTCACCAGCGCATTCAGGGAGAGCGGATAGTAGTCGGGTGTCGTGATGTCCTTTTCCACCAGGGAGCCGAGGACGCGGACTTCGAAGTCGTTCAGGATAAAGTTCAAGATAGATACCAGTGGATGCATTCTAACGTGGGAAGGCGATTCGGAGGCGTAGGATTCATTTTGCCGCGCCCCTGGCGCCGTGTTATCGTCCCGACCATGTTTGATCCGAACAGTGATGCAACCCCTCAATTCGGGACTGCTGAGTACACAGGGGTGCCCGGCGAGGCCCACTGCCATTTTTGCAAGCAGTCGACGCCGCAACAGTATTACCGCGTGGGCGGCGTGATTGCGTGCGGCACTTGCGCGGAGATTGCGCGCCAACAAACGCCGAAAAGTACCCACTCGGCTTACATGAAGGCGCTTTTGTTTGGCATCGGAGCAGCCGTCGTCGGGCTGGTTGGGTACGCTACGCTGGTCATTATCCTGCGCGGTTGGACGATCGGGTACATTTCGGTGGGCGTCGGTTACATCGTGGGCAAGGCCATGGTATTCGGGTCGAAAGGAATTGGTGGGAGAAAGTTCCAAATTACGGCTGCGTTGTTGACCTATGCCGCCGTGTCCATGGCAGAAGTTCCGATTGAAATGGTCCTTTTCGCAAAACACAAACCGACTCAGCAGGAGCAGGTGCAACAGGAACAGGAGCAGTTTGAGAAGGAATTCGGAAAGCAATCGGCGCCGCCGGCGAATGAAACCGCGAAGGTGCGCCGGCGCATGGAGCTTGGTCCGCTGCTGTGGCACCTGGCGCTGCTGGGCCTGGCATCACCTTTTCTTGCCCTGGCGGGAAATCCGGTTTGGGGGCTGATCGGGTTAGTCATTCTTTTCGTGGGGATGCAAATTGCCTGGAAGATGACTGCCGGAAGGCCTGAACTGGAAGTGTTTGGGCCGTTCGATTCGTCCACGAAACCTGCCTGATTTATCATCCATACGGGTGGCAAGCGGTGTCTTCCATCACATCCGATTTTTCTCGACATTGCAAAAAGTGCGGCCGGGAGCTCGCGCTCGCATCGCTGGCCTGTGATCATTGTCACAGCCTGGTGCATGCCGGGGAATTGGAACGGTTGGCTTCACAAGCGAAAGAGCTGGAAGCGAAAGAAGAAATCCACGCGGCGCGGGAACAGTGGATGGCTTGTCTGCCGCTGCTGCCACGGACCTCTAAACAGACGGCATGGGTTCGCGACCATGTTCATGAATTGAGTCTGAAGGCGGACGGAGTGGGCGTTCTGCCGGCCGAGACCGGCAGCAACTGGGCGAAGAAACTGACGCCACTGGCGACATTGGTTATCTTCATCGCGGTGTACTCCGCCATCTATGGACTTCGATTTGGCGGCGGGTTTGCCGTGCTCATACTGGTTCACGAGATGGGGCACTTTATCGACATCAAGCGGCGCGGTCTGCCGGCGGAGATGCCCGTATTTTTGCCGGGACTGGGAGCTTATGTGCGCTGGCGTGCGATGGGCGTTTCCATGCAGACGCGTGCGGCAGTGAGTCTGGCCGGACCTTTGGCGGGATGGATGGGGTCGGCGGCATGTACATTCGTTTGGTGGAAGACCGGCGACGCCCTGTGGGCTGAGCTGGCGCGGACCAATGCATGGCTCAATATTCTGAATTTAGTTCCGGTGTGGATACTGGATGGAGGACAGGCAGTGTACGCACTGAGCAAAGCCGAGCGGGCCGTGTTGTCGATCGCCAGTCTTGCGTTATTGGCGGCGGTACGGGAGCCGGCGTTTATTCTGGTTGCGTTGGTGGCTGGAGTGCGAATATTTACCAGGGATTCTGCGGAGAAATCTTCTCCTGCGATTACCGCATATTTCGTCGCGGTGTTGGCATTGCTGGCGCTGGTGATGAAAGTTGTGCCATCGCCGGGTGCAGGGACGTAGTCAAAGACTTTGACCGCAAGGCTCGCCAAGGAAGAGGCGCAAAGCTCGCAAAGGGCTGCCACTTCTACAGATTGACTTCTCACCCACTATAATGGCGCGTCTTGTTTTTCAAATCCCTTACGGACTCTCTCATGAAGCGAATTCTCTTAGTGATTCTGCTGGCGGCGTGCGGCTGGGCACAGACTTCTCCCTCCACTCTGATTGCGAATATCCCGGGGCGTACAACCCTCAGCCTGGATGGGGCCTGGAGCGCGATTGTCGATCCTTACGCAAATGGGTTGGGGGCCAAGTTCTACCTGAATGCCAAACCCAAGACGAAGAGCGACCTGGTGGAATATGACTTTGACCATTCTCCAAAGCTCAAGGTGCCGGGGGACTGGACTTCACAACGAGAATCCCTGTTCTTTTATGAAGGAACGGTTTGGTACCAGCGATATTTTTCCTACGAGAGGAAACCACAGACGCGCTTGTTTGTTCACTTCGGCGGGGCAAACTACAAAACCCGTGTCTGGCTGAATGGGAAGAAATTGGGGGAGCACGTTGGCGGATTCACCCCGTTCGATTTTGAAATCAAAGACGAATGGATTGCCGGCGAAAACAGCCTGGTCGTGGAAGTGAACAACAACCGGCTCGCGGACGGCGTGCCTACGCTTTCCACCGATTGGTGGAATTATGGCGGGATCACTCGCGGTGTGGATTTGGTCGAGGTCCCCGATGTTTTTGTCCAGGACTATTTCGTACAGCTGGCTAAGGGCTCGAGTGATCAGGTTGCCGGATGGGTGCGGTTGAGCGGCGTGGCTTCTCCGCAGAGCGTAACCGTGGAAATCCCGGAAATTAATCTGAAGCAGCGCGTCACCACCGATGCTACTGGATATGCGGAATTACATTTTCCAGCCAGAGTTAAATTGTGGTCTCCGGAAGATCCCAAGTTATATCGCGTGGCGATTTCTGCGGGGAACGACAAAGTGGAGGATCAGATTGGATTTCGTACGATTGAAACACGCGGTACGCAGATTTTGCTGAACGGCAAGCCGGTCTATTTGCGCGGAATCTCGATTCACGAAGAAGCGGCTTTTCGTGGCGGCCGGGCGTTTTCACCGGAGGATGACAGGACGCTTTTGGTGTGGGCGAAGGAACTGGGCTGCAATTTTGTGCGGCTGGCGCACTATCCGCACAACGAGCACATGACACGGCTGGCCGACCAGCTCGGGCTGATGGTGTGGTCGGAGATTCCAGCCTATTGGGGAATCGCCTGGACGAACCCGGCGACGCTGGACAACGCGCAGCAACAATTGCGGGATGAGATTGCTCGCGATCACAATCGGGCTTCGGTGGTTCTGTGGTCGGTCTCGAATGAGACAGCTCCGGATGAAGTCGGGCGGACAGAGTTCCTGAAGACCTTGGCAGAGTCCGCGCG
>WNFY01000493.1_pt1 | contig 98717 bp, 88 predicted proteins | sample 5400091 | NCBI WGS metagenome assembly WNFY01 (sample SAMN13153364, study PRJNA577476) | soil metagenome | isolation source: 60 cm soil or saprolite under grassland replicate 1 | place: USA:California | collected 2016-06-15
CCCATGGTGGTCTCTGTTCCGCACCGAGAGCGCGAATACCTCGTGGCCGCGACTGATCTCGGCCGACTTCGGATTGACGCCACGGGCAATTGTCGTCGAAGCTGGGGATCCGCGCGTCGCACTCAACAGTTGCTACGTCGTGAGCTGCCCCACCAGCCTGGATGCCCACGCGCTTGCAACGCTCCTCAACAGTTCCCTGGCCGCCGTTTGGCTCAACTCACTCGCCGAACCGGCGCGCGGTGGTTATCGGCGGTACCTCGGCTGGACGTTGTCCCTGTTTCCGATTCCTCGCAACTGGAATCGTGCGCGCGTTTTGTTGGCGGCGCTTTATGAGCGGGCGATACGTGATGATCTCCCGTCTGACGCTGAGATACTGAGCGCCGCACTGGACGGCTACGAGCTGGATCTCGTCGATGTGCAGGCTCTCCTCTCCGGGGCCGTCGACTGCGATTAGCGGCCGCTGCAGACGTACGCTCACGGATCGCGCGACTTGTTCTCGCGGACCCTCCTTCGTCACAGCCCCTACTTGGAACCATCACACTGCAGCCGCATCAGGTTTCCGCGGTTGAGCGGTTGAAAGCGGCTCTGGATCAGTTCAATGGCGCGCTGCTCTGCGACGACGTTGGGATGGGCAAGACTTACGTCGCAACGGCCATCGCACAGACCTTCTCACACTGCCTCGTCATCGCGCCAGCTGCGCTTGTCTCAATGTGGCGCGATGCGCTCACTGCGACCGGCACCGTCGCGGAGATAATGACTTTCGAGGCGCTGAGCCGCGTGGACGCAGCTGACTCGCGCCCCCAACCAATAGTCTCAGAGCAAGAGCGCCATGACTTGATTGTCGTCGACGAAGCCCACCACGCGAGAAATCCCTCAACGAACAGATATTTCGCGTTGGCGTCACTCGCTCGAGGAGCTCGAGTGCTCTTGCTGACCGCCACACCGATTCACAATCGGCGCGTGGATCTGGTAGCGTTGCTTTCGTTGTTCCTTGGATCGAGGGCGCGCGCGATGACCTCGGCCGAGCTTGCCCTCTGCGTTGTTCGCCGCGATCACGCACAAACTGCGCTGTCGTCCGGGATTCCTGCTGTCGCAGCGACACAACATCACCAGCTCTCCGATAGCCCAGGAGTTGTCGATGAATTGATGAATCTCCCGCCGCCTCTGCCTGTTCGTGATGGCGGACTCGGCGGGACTCTGATCGGTCGCGGTTTGGTTCATCAGTGGGCGTCGAGCGAGGCCGCGCTACTCGAGGCAGTTCGACGACGCATCGCTCGCGCGTTGGCACTCAGCGCATCGCTGGAGGCGGGTACTTATCCCAGTGCGCGCGAGCTGGAGATCTGGACTTATGGAGAGGGAGCGCTGCAATTGGGATTCCCCGAGCTGTTATCCCCTCTTGCTATCGGACATGGTGCGCTTCTCGAGACAGTTCGCGCGCACCTCCACGCGTTGCAGAAATTCCTTAGCTGGTCCTCTGCTGCGACCGCGCTCGACGCCGAGCGCGCTGACATCGTCGCGGAAATCAGGAAGGCGCATGCCGGCGCAAAGATCGTCGCCTTCGCTCAGTACTCCGAGACGGTGTCGATGCTCTTTCGCCGATTGGGTGGTAGCGGGCGCGTGGCAATGCTCACATCTCACGGTGCGAGGATAGCCGGCGGTGCGCTCAGTCGCAGCGAAGCAATCGGTCATTTCGCTCCTGCTGCGAGTCACTTCGCCCCCACCGGGCCAGCCGAGGCAATCGACTTGTTGATCACGACGGATCTGCTGAGCGAGGGAGTGAATTTGCAGGACGCCGAAGTGGTCGTGCACTTGGACATCCCATGGACACAGGCGCGAATGGAGCAGCGTGTCGGCCGCGCCGCCCGCATGAGATCACAGCACGCTACAGTTCACGTTCATCTGCTGCGTCCGCCGCGCAGCGCCGCTGCCATACTCGAGAATGAGATGATTGTGCAGCGCAAGTGGGGCTTGGCGCGAAGCGCGGTCGGGACCAGCGCAGCAAACCCGTTGTCCGACAAGACGTCGCGCGACACCGCCCCTATCGAGAGTGCGCCTGCCAAAACCGAGAGACTCCGCTCGATCCTCGAGAGTTGGCTTACGTCCGGCGGTAAGCCATCTGCCGACGACACGCTGGTCGCAACCGTCAGCGCGCCCAGCTCAGGTTTCATCGCGGCTATTTCGACTGAGCACCAGACTCAACTACTCGTCGAGATTGCCGGTGAGGTATCAGCCGACGTCGACGCACAAATTGAAGGGTGTACGTGCGCCGGCGGTGAGGACGTCTGCACCGATTTCGCTGATTACGAGGGCGCTGTTCGGACAATTCTGACATGGCTCACTCACCAGAGTGCGTCCGTAGCGGCAGGTGTTGGAGGATTCAGCCCAGTGCGACGCAAGCATCTGACAAATCGCATCGACTCAGCGATTCAACGAGCGTTGCCCCACCTGCGATCGGCACGATCGATTACTGCCGCTCGCGCCCGACGAATCGCGACGACGCAGCAATCCGCCGCGGTCGAGCGCGAGCTTGATGCGCTACAGCATTCCGAGATGCCTGACGACGCGTGGCTGGAGGCAGTAGCACGACTCGGATCGAGTGATGCTGGCCCAGGCCAGGCGACGAATTCCGACAGGTCGCCTGGTATTCGCGCAATTCTTTTGATGCGCCGCGTCTAGCAGCTCGTCACTCGCGTGCGATCGTCAGACCGCGTCGATTTCGCTCGCGGCCCGCTCGAGAATTTCCTTGATTTTCTTGATTTGCTCAGGCGATCTCGATGACCTGGATGCGTAGACCGCCCGTCCAACGCTCTTGAACCCGCGATGCACGTCCATCATCGGCTCACCAAAGATGCTTTGCGCGAAGTCCGCGATCTTTGAGAAGATGTCGTCGATCAGTGGCTGATTCTCGGCGAGATACTTCCGGCCTTCATCGGTAATCTCGTAGATCTTCTTACCGCCTTCCTCGGGTCTCGCCCGCGCGTAGCCCAGGTCCTCGAGCATCGTCAGCGTTGGATAGACCGTTCCCGGGCTCGGTGAATACATCCCGCCAAACCGTTCCTCGATCTCCTTGATGATCTCATAACCGTGCCGCGGCTTCTCGTCGAGAAGGCGAAGGATCACGAACTTCAGGTGACCCTGATCGAACATCCTTCCACCGCCGAACGGCCCGCCACGCGACTTGCTGCGCGCACCCCAGAACGAGCCGGCGTCAAATCCAAAGTTCTCCGGCCGTGCCCCAAACGCCCAAGCGAACCCCCTCGGCCCACAGTATCTCTCGTGCATCGAACTAGTCCTCCCTTGGTTGCCTCATCGAGCCAGTGAGGCGCCAACAAGCGCCTGTGATACTACTGGCGATATATCTTTCGGCAAGAAGTTATATCGGGCGATATATCGGCGCAAGCCCGCGTGTTGAAAGCTCCCAGCTGTGCAGCTGAAACGCTGACCGCTCCCCGCTTCAGTTCTGTATGTCCCTTCGAAGCGTGAATCCGACCAGCAAGGTCAGAGGGTGCGGGAAGCGGAGCTTCATTCCGTTTTCACTTAAGGTGCGGGCTTCTCCTGCTGCCGATTGTATTTTCGCAGAGCTGCTTGCAAACGATCGTGCGGTAGCGCGTAAACCCTAGCGCCGTTGGCGCCGGTCATGGTTTCAGCGGCGACCATTGCATTCACTATCGCTTCCTCCGTCGCTTGCACCGTTGCGTAGAAGAGCGGATTCATTCTGGCGTTGGGAAGCAGCTGCGCTCGCACGACTCCTGTGTCTTGCGCCGCCAGCGGGTTTGCTGTCGAGAATGCGATGATCAAATCTCCGGAGCTGTTTTCGCCCTTTCCCCCTGTAACACCGACTCCAAGTGCGGCTCTCACTGCGAGGCGGTGCAGCTGGTTTGGAAGCAGTGGCGCATCCGTAGCAACCACCACGATTATCGAACCCATTCCGTCCTGCCGGGCGTCGGTGGCCCTCAGTGCCGTTGCGCTGCACGGTCTCATACGGCCCGCCCCAGGAATTGTCTGACATGGAGTGAGATCGGTGATCTCGCGACCCACGGGAACGCCGGCAATGCGCAGCTCACTCCTCCGTCCAGCATTGCACTGAACGACAACACCAACGGTGTAACCGCCACTCTGCGCATCCAGCTTGCGCGAAGAGGTGCCGATCCCGCCCTTGAAGCCGAAGCACACCATCCCCGTTCCGCCTCCGACTCCTCCTTCGGTTACAGGTCCGCTTCTCGCTCCATCGAGGGCGCGAATCGCGTGTTCCGGCTTCACGTGAAAGCCGTTCACATCGTTCAACAGACCATCGTAGGTTTCCGCAACAACCGGCAACGCCCACGGCTGTCCAGTCGGTCGACGTACCATCCAGTCGACGATCGCATCGCGGACCACACCGACGCTGTGCGTGTTGGTGATGGCCACCGGTCCTTCGAGAAAACCGGATTCCTGCACCCACGTGGTTCCGGTCATCTCGCCATTTCCGTTGAGCGCAAACCAGCCAGCGAAAACCGGATCGGTGGACGCGCGCCCGCGGGCCAGGATGACCGTAACTCCAGTCCTCACCGGACCGCTTCCAACTATGAGTTTTCCCTCACCCGAGATCAGCGTTACCTGACCAACCTCAACACCTGAGATGTCGGTAATTGCGTTGAGTGGTCCTGGCGTCCCATCAAATGGTACGCCAAGCTCGCGAGCACGTGGCTTTGCCTGGGCGTGTACCTGAAAGGCAAAACCGGAAATCGAGACAACCATCATTGAGATGAGCAACCGCAGGCGCAGGCACATGCACATGGGATTTCCTCCGAAACAGGATTCAGAGACGGCGCGCCTAAAACCTGCGGCGGCAAGTCGCAATAATACGCTCTTAAACGCAACGAATCCAACTACTTAGGGGTCAAGGTAAAAAACAGACTGTCGGGCTTGCATCTTGCCGCTCTCGCACTAGCTGGTGCATTCGCGCACCACGACGGGCAACCGGAAATCTGACGTCAAACTTTTTATTCCGGCGATCAATTCACCGATCATGATCCAAAAGTCCTACAGCTTCGTCCTCGTTATCCTCTCAGTCGTAGTAGCCCTCATCGGCGCGTACGTGGCGGTCGAGATAGCTCAGCGCGCCCACGCCTCTGAAGGACGGCGCCGCATTGCCTGGACCGTTGGCGGAGCGCTGGTTTTGGGGCTCGGCATCTGGAGCATGCACTTCGTCGGTATGGTCGCGCTCAACGCGCCAATGCTCGTCTGGTACGATGCGCTAGCCCTGTTCGCCTCGATCGTCGCAGCGGTAGGCGGATGCGCGATCGCCTTCATCATCTTCAATCGAGCTCGAGTCGGCTGGCCACTGCTGGCAGTTGCCAGCGTTTTCGTCGGAGCTGCAATCGCCGGCATGCACTACACAGGCATGGCCGGAATGCGAATGAGTGGGCAGATCATCTACGATCCGCTGCTCGTCGCCGTATCGGTCGGAGTCGGAATCGTACTGTCTTTCGCGGCACTCGCGCTGACCCGCAATCTGATCGACGCTGGGTCGAAACCGGGCATATGGACTAGGAAGGCGGGAGCGTCGCTGCTCCTGGCTCTGGCGGTTACCGGGATGCACTACACCGGAATGGCGGCTGCCAAATTCACTGCCGGGCCCGGTAATTGGAGACCCGATCACGATCTCGTCCTCGGCACTTACGAGCTTGGGCTGATAGTCGGCATCGCCAGCGTCGCGCTTCTCGCCATCGCGTTTGCGGCTACTCAGTTCGAACGGTGGACAACTGCAACCAGAAGCAGATTCGAAAATCTCCTCGATCTCTCGCCCCAGGTTGTGTGGTTCGCGGAACCCGACGGCAACATCACTTACTTCAATCCGTATTGGTACGAGTACACCGGTCTCTCCCAGAGACAAACACTCGGCAACAGGTGGACTGGTGCAATTCACCCGGAGGACCGGGAGCGCGTGGTCGGCAGTTGGCAGTCGGCCGTGCGCGAGGGAAGAGATTACGAGATCGAGCTCAGACTACGACATAAGGAAGGAACCTACTGCTGGTTCCTGGCGAGGGGTCGGCCGGGTCGGGATGAGGCAGGGAACATCAATGCCTGGCTGGGGATCGCTGTGGACATCGAGGAGCGTAAAAGAGCAGAACAGGAAGCATGGTCCGCAAGCCAGGCGAAATCCGAGTTTCTCGCCAGCATGAGTCATGAGCTCCGCACGCCGCTCAACGCCATCGGCGGGTACGCTGAGCTACTCGCCATGGGCGTTCGCGGTCCGCTGAATGCCGAACAGGCTCAGGACATCGCACGCATCAGACGCAGCCAGCAGCATCTGCTCACACTCATCAACGATGTACTCAACTTCGCCAAGGTCGATGCCGGCCAGGCGGAATATCATATCACTGCTGTTCCCGTCGACGAAGCGCTAAAGGACACCGAATCGATGATCGCGCCGCAGATCCTGGCGAAAGGTCTGCGTTATTCCCGCAAAGGAGCCGACAAGACTGCGGCAGTGCTTGCCGATCCGGAGAAGTTGCAACAGATCGTGCTCAACCTCCTGAGCAACGCCGTGAAGTTTACCGATCCCGGCGGCGAGATCACCCTCTCGAGCGCGCCACGCGGCAACTGCATTGAAATTCAGGTGGCGGATACGGGCGCGGGTATTTCAGCTGAAAAGCTGGAGCGGATCTTCGACCCATTGGATGGCGAAATCACAGTCGAGAGCACACCCGGCAAAGGCTCGACATTTACGCTTTCACTCCCGCGAGCCCCGCGCATGGAATTAGCTGATCGAGCTCCGATGGCCGAGCAGGCGCCAAAGATGGAGACACAGGTCGCCGATCGCGCGCCAGATGCGGGGCTACCCGACCGCGCGCCTCATGAACGACCTCATGCCGAGCGTCCAAAAGATCGCGGTGATGACGATGAGCGCCGCTATCACGACGGGTAGCGACATGTGCGGCGCGGCCGGAGTCAGCGCCGCTCGCATTCCCTCGGCCACATACACCAGTGGATTGATCAGGACTGCGTACTTCATTAGCGGCACCGCGCTCAGCCCTTGCCAGGGATAGTAGGCACAGCCGAAGAAAATCATCGGCGCCAGAATAACTCCGAACATCAGACCGATCTGCTGCGGCTGGATCGCGGTGCCAAGAAAAAGTCCGAGCGACGAGAACGCGGCGGCGCCAAGAATGGTGATCAGCAGGACGTTGCCGAAGTGCGCGAAGCTGAGATTGGGAATTGTACCCATGATGAGTCGCGCCACCGGCAGCACGAACAGCGCCGAGATTATCCCCTGCAGCACCCCTGAGACAATTTTCTCGGCTGCCACCAGCCAGATAGGAACGGGCGCCAGAAGTCGGTCCTCGATCTCCTTCGTCCATCCGAAGTCCTGCACCATCGGCAGGGCGACCGACTGAATGCTGGAGAACGTGAGGCTGATCGCCAACACCCCCGGCAGCAGCGCCGTGGTGTAACCCCGACCCATAAAACCCATTCTCGGGAGCAGATAGCCAAACACCACGACGAACATCAGCGGCTGCATGGTCGTGCGCAGGAGAAAGAACGGTAGCTCCCGTCGAGCGACGCGCGTGTCGCGGCGAAGCAGCGCCAGGAAGATTGACGATGCGCGTACCTCGGCGCGCGGGGTCGTCATCGCGACAGCCGTCACCCGAGCTTCCTTCCCGTGAGCGACACGAACAATGTCTCGAGACTCGGCTGCAGCAGATGGATATCAGTCACTGTGCGGCCCGATGTTTCCGCTGCCTCGATCATCGCCGGCAGAATCTGTCCGCCGCGACTACTGTGCGCCCGCAATATTCCATCGCCCGCCTCCACTCGGCTGATTCCGTCGATCGCCTTGGCGATCTCGGCAGCCGGCGTTGCGTCGCCGTCGAGTACCAGCTCGATCAGTGTCCCTCCTGGTGCTTTGGCCTTGAGGGCTCGCGGTGTGTCGAGCGCTAGCAGCCTGCCCCGATCGATGATTGCAAGTCGGTCACACAAGCGATCCGCCTCGTCCATGTAGTGCGTCGTCATTACGATCGTACGACCGCGGTTGTGGAGATCGCGCAGAATCTCCCATAGGTCGAGCCGGGCCTGAGGATCGAGTCCAACCGTTGGCTCGTCGAGAAAGAGAATGTCCGGCTCGTGCATCAGCGCGCGGACGATCATCAGCCGCTGTTGCTGGCCGCCCGAGAGCTCCGACAATTTCGACGACGCCTTGTCGGAAAGACCCAGTCGCTCCAGCAGCTCGTAAGCCCGCTTGGTCGCGACATCGAATCCGATTCCGAAGTAGGCGGCGTGGAACTGGAGATTCTCAATCACGTTGAGGCTCAGATCGGCATTCGGTCTCTGTGGAACGACGCCAATCGTCTGACGCACGCGCACCGAATCTTCCACAACGTCAGCGCCGGCAACGATCGCTTTCCCGGAGGTGGGACGCACGCGAGTGGTGAGAATTCCGATCGCGGTGGTCTTGCCGGCGCCGTTCGGGCCGAGGAGGCCAAAGAATTCACCGGCGCGAATGTCGAGGTCCAACGCCTCGAGCGCGACGACGTCACCCGACGGCGGTGCAGTGGTGCCGGGCGGAGCCCATCTCGCGCTGTATCCGGAACCGCCGGGTTTGTTCTTTCCACTACCCTTGTAGACTTTGCGCAGCGCGCGCATCTCGATCGCGTTCACCGCTTCTTGTTTCGCTCAACGTCGTAGAAGAAATCCAGCAGGGCGGAGTTGAAACTAGACGGTTGTGCGAAGTGCGCGCCATGTCCGGCATTCGGGATCACGACCTTCTTCGCATTCGGAATGTGCCGCGCGAGCGAATCCGCGGCCGCCGCGATGAATGGCGCCTCGTGGTCGCCGACGATGACGAGGGTCGGCACCTTTATGTTCGCGAGGTCGGATATCCTGACCGCGGGCACGCGTCCGGATTCGGGATGCGGATCGAGCAAGTCCTTGCCAGAATAGGCCGTCCACAGTCTGCGATAGCGATCGGTGATGTCATTCCGTCCAGGCGGGACCCATGCGATTGGACTCGCCAGAAGCAGCTTGCCCACCGAATCGAGGCCGTGCTGTTTCGCAATGCTCGGAAACGAGCCGAACAATTGGCCGACCTCCGGCGGCGCGGGAGAACCCTCCGGGAACGCGCCGTAAAGAACGAGCCCTGCTACCCGATTCGGATACGCATTCGCGAATCTGAGAGCGACGCTGCCTCCGCGCGAATGCCCGACAATAAAAGCTCGCTTCACGTGCAATGCTTCCAGGAGCACGAGCAGATCATGTGGCTCAGCGCTTTGATCCGCGAAACCGGTCGACCGCCCGAATCCGCGCGAGTCGTAACGTACCACCTGATAACGCGTCTTGAACGCCGGAACCTGATCGTCCCAGACGCTTATGTTGTGGGACCAACCGTGAATGAACACAACGGTCGGTCCGCGCCCGGTGACCTGGTAGTTGATGCTAGCTCCGCCCCCAACATTGAGGGTGCGCGTCTGAGCACCGGCAAAGCCCTGCGACAGCACCAACAAAACCAGGAGCAACACAATCCTTCTCATTGCCGCCTCCTGAATCAATCGAATGTCGAACTATCGGGGTTTAGTTCGCAGTCCGCAGTGAGTGTCCCAATCCGCAGTTGGTCAGCAGTCCGCAGTGCCGTTGGTCCGCAGTCCGCAGTCGCAGTGAGCTCAAGCGCCGATCGGGTGCCAGGTAGTCTTGAACTCGATGAAGTCGCGAATCTCGTAGACACTCTGCGACTTTTCGTCCATCCAGTCGAGACCGTCGTCACGCTTGCGCGAGCGCACGCGCTTGATGCTCTCCGCTGCGCCAAGCTGGAGCTGTTTCTTTTCGTCCTGGTTCACGACTGCGTTTACCGCGCGAATGTGGGTGTGCGTCGCAAAGGTCGGCACCAGCTCCTTTCTATAACCGGTGAGAATGTTCACCACTCCACCCGGTAGATCGGAAACAGCGAGAAGCTCGCCGAGTACGATGGCCGGATAAGGAAATTCCTGCGAGGCGAGACACACACAGGTGTTGCCCGCGATGATCACCGGCGCGATCTGGCTGAGAAGTCCAAGCAGTGGGGAAGCATCATCGGCGATGATCCCAACAATTCCCATCGGCTCGGCAACCGTAAAATTGAAGAACGGGCCGGCAACGGGATTGGTGTTGCCAAGCACCTGCTCGTACTTGTCCGACCAGCCCGCGTAGTAGATCAAACGATCGACGCTGGTGGCAACTTCCTTTGCCGCTGCCGCTTTGGTCGACGCACCCGAGACGACGAGCGCGTCAGCCATCTCGGCGCTTCTCGACTCCAGCATCTCGCCCAGACGATAAAGAATCTGCCCGCGGTTGTACGGGGTGCGCTGCGCCCAATCCGGACCAGCCTTCGCCGCCGCTTCGACGGCATTGCGCAGATCCTTGCGGGTGCACTGCGGAATATTTCCGAGCAACCCCGCTTCCCGCTTCCCGCTTCCCGCTTCCCGCACAGGAAAAACTCGGCCGCTCTCCGAGCGGATGAACTGTCCACCGACGTAGATCTTTGGTGTCTTGGTTACGGGAATGCGTGCCATAACTAGACCACCTTCCCGTAATCCATGAGTCCCTGGCGTCCGCCTTCGCGTCCGAACCCGGATTCCTTGTACCCACCAAAAGGCGACGACGGATCGAACTTGTTGAAGGTGTTGGCCCAGACGACGCCCGCCTTGAGCAGCGTGCTCATCTTGAGAATGCGCGATCCCTTGTCCGTCCACACGCCAGCCGAAAGTCCGTACATCGTGTTGTTCGCTTTCTCGACCGCTTCCTCGAGCGTGCGAAACGTGAGAACGCTCAACACCGGCCCGAAGATTTCTTCGCGCGCGATGCGGTGGCTTTGCGTGACACCGGTGAACACCGTCGGCTTGAAGTAATAACCTCTCGCCGGGAGCTGACAGACACCTGATTGATACATGTCTGCTCCGGCGCTCACACCCGACTCGACCAGCTCGCAGATTCTGTCGAGCTGTGCTTTGGAATTGATCGCGCCAACATCGGTGTTCTTGTCAAGTGGATTACCAACACGAAGCACGTCGATGCGGTTCTTGAGCTTCGCGACGAACATGTCGGCGATCGATTCCTGAACCAGCAGTCTGCTTCCGGCGCAGCAGACGTGGCCCTGGTTGAAGAAAATTCCGTTGACGACGCCTTCAACCGCCTGGTCCACTGGCGAATCGTCGAAGACTATGTTGGCGGCCTTACCTCCAAGCTCCAGCGTTAGCCTCTTGTCGCTTCCCGCCAACTGCCGCATGATAATTTTTCCGACTTCGGTGGAGCCGGTAAAGGCGATCTTCGCGGCAGTAGGATGGGTGACTACTGCGGCTCCAGTCTCACCCGCGCCGCAGACAATGTTGACGACTCCGGCTGGCAGCTCCGCTTCGAGCAGCAGCTCCGCGAACTTGAGCGCGGTGACGGAAGTCGTCTCCGCGGGCTTGATGACCACGGTGTTTCCCATCGCCAGGGCGGGCGCGATTTTCCACGCCAGCATCAGTAACGGGAAATTCCAGGGTATCACCTGACCGACCACGCCGAGTGGGACTACTTTGGCGCCAGGGACGGCGTACTCGAGCTTGTCGGCCCAACCCGCGTGATAGAAGAAGTGCGCTGCTGTCATCGGCACGTCGAAATCGCGCGACTCTTTTATCGGTTTGCCGCCATCCATCGATTCGGCCACCGCGAATTCCCGGGCGCGATCCTGAATCAGGCGCGCGATGCGATATAGATATTTGCCACGCTCCGCACCGGGCAATTTGCTCCACGCGGCGAATGCTTTCTGCGCCGCCTGATAAGCGGCGTCGACGTCGGCATGATTCGCCAGCGCGATCTCAGCTAGAACTTCTTCAGTTGCCGGGTTGATCGAGTCGAAGTACTTGCCCGATTTCGGCGCTACGAACTTGCCACCGATGAAGAGGTCATACCGCGATTTGAGTTTCGGATCTGCGGTCTCTGGCGCCGGATCGTATTCCCATAGATCGCCGAATATCAGCTGCGGAATAGAGCTGGTCGTCGCCGCCGGGCGCGCAATCGCTCTGGGAGTTGTCATGTCAGTAGCTCTCCGCTGCCTCTGTGAAGTAGTAAGGCGCCTGGTACGCGCCGGTCTTTTCTTTTTCGATCTGCCTGAGCAGGTCGTTCAGCAACGAGCTCGCGCCGAAGCGATAGCGCGACGAGTTGAGCCATGCATCGCCGAGGGTCTCTTTGACTGCGACGAGGTAATGAAGGGCCTGCTTCGCGGTTCTGATTCCGCCAGCTGGCTTCATGCCAATGGCGATTCCGGTCGCCAGATAAAAATCGCGAATCGCTTCTATCATTACCTGAGTGTTGGCGAGCGTCGCGCTTCCGGATGTTTTGCCGGTGCTCGTCTTGATAAAGTCACCCTGTCGAATTACCCGCATCGCGAGAAACGAAGCCGCTCTGATGTTGTCGTAGGTGTCGAGCTCACTCACCTCGAGGATGACTTTGAGCTGCGCATCGCCGCACGCTTCGACGACCGCGCTGATCTCGTCCTGAACTGCGTTGAACTCTCCGGCGAGAAAAAGTCCGCGATTGATGACCATATCGATCTCGTCAGCGCCATCGGAAACCGCGGTACGGACTTCCTCCAGCCGCAGGGGAAGCGGGCTCTGTCCCGAGGGGAAGGACGTCGCGACTGATGCGACCTTGATGGGCGTGTCAGCCAACCATCGAGCTGCGTACTTCACCAAAAACGGGTAAATACAAACGGCCGCTACCGGCGGCACTGAGGGGTCGAAGCTTGGTCGACGAGCTTTCTGGCAAAGCGACGCGACCTTGCCAGGTGTGTCCTTCCCTTCGAGGGTAGTGAGATCGACCATCGAGACCGCAGTCTTGAGTCCCCAAACCTTGGAGCTCTTCTTGATGCTGCGGGTTGTGAACTTGGCCACGCGTTCTTCGATTCCGACCTGATCTACGGTACCGATCTCGTCGAAAAGTTTGCTGAAGCTCGTGCGCATGACGGCAGCGGTGGGCATGATCCTTAATATTGCCCTCGGAATCCCCCATTACAACGCTCCGTTCGCCTCGTTACAGCCGAAATTCGCTATTACAACGTCGTGCGGGGAGCGATTACTTTGGCAGCATGGCTGATTCGCGTCCGTACGCCGTCCTGTTTGACTTGGACGGCACGCTGATCGATTCCATCGCGCTACTGCTCGCGTCGATGCATCACACGTTTCACGGCCGGCCGCGTAAGCCTAGCGACACGGAATGGATCGAAGGACTGGGAACTCCGCTGCCGAAGCAGCTCACGCCATACGTAGAGTCCGACGAAGATCGCGAGCGTCTCGTCAACAGATATCGCACTTTCCAGCTCGAGAATCACGACCGGTTGATGGCGCATTACGAGGGAGTCATCGATACTCTCGCTCTGCTCTACCAGCGCGGCCACCCGATGGCCGTTGTGACGAGCAAGGGCAACATGATGATGGAGCGCGGGCTCAAGTTCATCGGCGCCGACGACTATATCGAAGTCGCGATAGGCTATGACTCCGTGCACATTCACAAGCCCGATCCATATCCGGTTCGCACGGCGCTGGAGAAGCTCGACTATCGAACTGATGAAGCTGTATTCGTCGGAGATTCGCCCCACGACATCAGGTCAGGGAACGAGGCCGGCGTGATCACGATCGCCGCGTTGTGGGGCCCGTTTACCCGCTCAGCACTCGAGCCGTACAAGCCGACTTACTTTCTCGACGACATCAAGCACCTTCCTGCGATGCTTGACCGAATCACGGCGAAGAAAGCGGGGTAATATATTTCGCACGTTGGATCCTTTTAGGAGTCAGTCAAATGGGTGTGTCATATCAAGCAGGAACGTTGGTCCGCACCGGCGAAGAGAGAGCGACGCTCGTTCGCCGCACTTACTCGCTGGTACTGGTCAGTGTCCTGGTCACGATGGTGGGCGCTTCATTCGGGTTGTCACAGCCGCAGCTGATGGCGGCAGTTGCCCAGCATCCCTTCATCGCATTCTTCGCTTCCCTCGCGCCGCTTCTTTTGGCGACGCGCAAAAAGACCGAGTTCCCGATGAACATCGGACTCGTCCTGCTCTTCAACTTCGTGATGGGCGTCATCATCTCGCCGGCGCTCTTCATCTACGGCCGGACCCAGCCGGGCCTGATTGGCCAGGCAGCGGTGCTGACGATCGGGGCTTTCGGAATTCTCACGCTCTACGCTTTTGTGAGCCGGCGCGATTTCAGCGCCTGGGGCAGCTTCCTAATCGTCGGCCTTTGGGTGCTCATCGGCACGATGCTGCTGAATTTTTTCTTCCAGAATCTCGTAGTCGATCTCTGGCTTGCGTCAGTCGCGGTGCTTTTGTTTAGCGGGTTGCTGGTGTTCGATACCTGGCGACTCCGTAATTATTACGGTCCCGACGAGTACGTTGGCGCAGCAGTCCAGATTTATCTCGACCTGCTGAACATGTTCATGGCCATTCTTCGCGTTATGGGCAACCGGCGGAATTAGGTCACTGCGGACTGCGGGCTCACCGCTGCCGCAATCCGCAGTCCTACGCAGTTTTCTCCTGGATAGCATCAATCTGCCTGGCCATGTCGAGATCCTTCTGCGTAATCCCGCCGGCGGAGTGAGTGCTGAGAGTGCAGACAACTTTGGTGTAGCGGATGTCAATGTCGGGATGATGATCCGCCGCCTCGGCGATCTTACCAATCGCTACCACGAAATCGATCCCAGTCAGAAAATTCCTGAACTGAAAAGTTTTTGTGATCACGTCTCCGCGCCTGCTCCAGCCCGGAAGACTGCCGAGCTCTCGCTGAATCGCAATGTCGGATAAACGCTCAGCCATCGATTTCGTGCTCCGTAGAGTATGCTGGCGAACAAGATAAGATTGAGATCACGCCGCGCAATGACGTCCGGCCTGGTGCTTCTGCTCCTCTCGGGCGCGAGTGCAGCCGCGCGTGGTCAGACCGGCCCTCCGCCTGGCTCCGGTTTGGCTGCACGTACTCAGATGCATTTATCAAGCGACGCGGGCAGCGCATCCGATAACTATTGGCGACGAATCGCCATCGGATTTGGCATCAGCCTTTTCGCTCACGAAAGCGCGCACGTTCTCACTTCTCTCGCGCTCGGCTTCCACCCGCACATAGCTCTCGACCACGGACGGCCGACGGTATTCTCCGGCATCGACAGCCAAAAGTACCCGCACAAGCAGTTTCTCTTTTCCGGGGCGGGTCTGACCACGCAGGATCTCATCAACGAGGCGATCCTCGACATCCCGCATTCTCGGGGTGGAGCAATCGAGCGCGGAATTCTCGCTGGCGCAATCGGCACGACGCTTTTCTATCTGACAATCGGACGCAATGGCTCGGTGAGCGACATCGCGTTCATGGCACGGACGTCGTCGCTTTCCAAGACGCAGCTGTCGCTCATCTTCGGCGGAGTATCGGCGATCCAGGCCCTTAGAATTTCCCGAGATTCGAGCTACGCTCACTTCTTCGTGAGACCAACCGAGAATGGATTGGGTATTGGGTTTGGGTACTGACCCAAAGAACTGCAACTGAACGGGCGGGAGGCGTCAGCGATGACAGGCGCGTGGCTCGAGGTCACGACGTAGACCTCTTACGGCACAGGCAGTTGGTTGGCTCTGAAGGGCATGAGTGAAGTCCTGACGTAGTGATCTAACGCCTCGCGCCTAGCAGCTGAGGCCTCCCGCCCGTTCAGTTGCGGTTTCCCCTCTAGTAGCCCCGCCGCTAGTTTCGGGTTATCTTCGGGAGCATGAAGGCAAGAGATCCGGGTCTCTTCGGGGCCGAGTACGACCGCGCCTCCCGCCAGCTCCCCGTGATCGGTGAGCAGAAGGACATCCGCTACTACTCTTCGCCCGCGAAGAGCGTCCTCAACGGGCCCGAGACCACCGGGATGGGATTCTGGTCGATCAATCCCTACATCGGATGTGCCTTCGGGTGCGCTTACTGCTACGCCCGCTACACCCATCGCTATGTGATGGAGCGCGCCGCGTCCGACGAGAGAATGACAAAGGAGCTCGGTGCTGCTTACAGCAATCTTCCGCCCTGGCTCGCGTTCGAGCGCAACATCTTCGTCAAACGAAACGCTCCGGAGGTTCTGAGTCGTACTCTCAGATTCGGAAGCGACCGGCATCTCAAGCTGCTGGATGGCGAGGCAATCGTTATCGGCACCGCGACAGATCCGTATCAACCAGCAGAGAGAAGATTCAGAGTCACGCGCGGGATTCTGGAAGTCCTCGCCGAGCATCCGGGGCTGAGCGTAAGGATCATCACGAAGAGTCCACTTGTCACGCGGGACATCGATCTGCTGTCCCGCATAAATCGGCTTTCGGATCTCTCGATTCACATCTCACTTATCACGCTCGACCGGGATCTCGCGCGCCGCATCGAGCCACGCGCGCCGACTCCGGAATCGAGAGTTCGCGCGCTCGCGCGATTGCGCGAGGCCGGGATCGAAGCCGGCATCAACTGCATGCCGGTGCTGCCGGGAATCACCGACAATCCGTCGGACCTCGAAGCCCTCGTGAAGCGCGTGTCAGAGGCTGGCGCGACTCACGTCGGAGCCTGTGCCGTGCGACTACAGGCAGCGGCCAGAAAACGATATCTCCCGTTCATCGAGCAGGAATTTCCGCATCTGGCCGAGAGATACCGGAATACGTACCAAAATAGCCCGAATGCCGGCGCAAAATACCGTGAAGGTCTGCAGCGCTTCTTCGAAAAGCTTTGCGCGAAGTACGGCGTTCGCGGTTGGACGCGCGGTGACGACCAAGAAGAAGGGGACGAGGCCGTTGATCCGGCGCTCGTCCCCGAGCTGCAGCTGGCTTTCGAGTTTTAGCCGGCGCGGACTAGTATTTCGTGGCAGTGGCCGTTTTCGCGGCTTTGTGCTTTTTCGTGCTCTTCTTCGCCATGCCAGTGTCGCTCGCCATGCTGGCCTCGGTGGAGCTCGCCGAAGCAGAGGCTTCATGCGCGGCCATGGTGTCGCTGCCGGTCATGCCGGTTGCGCCGGTCGCCCCACGAGTTGGCGGGTTGTCGTTCGGACCGAAGCCAATGTTCATCGCCACGAGCAGCGCCTTTGCGTTGTTCGCCGAATTGAACTTCTTGGCACAGGTCGCGATCGCGCGACGCGTCTGCGGACCGTAACGCCCGTCGACGTTCGTCACCCCGCATCCCTGATCACGCAGCTCCTGCTGTAGGGCGAGGAATTCAATCTTAGAGAGCCCAGCCTGAGCAGAAGCCAGGGCTGGGACGGCGATTAATGCGATTACAGCGATGGTCTTCTTCATCTTGGAACGCCTCCGATCAGGTATGGTCTCTACTTATAGAGTAGAGAGTTGTTGCACAGTTGCAAAGTCCACGCCGACGTTCAATTCTCGCAGCAATGTCCACGCCGAGAGGAGAGATTCGCAGCAATGAAATGGACAAAAAAAACGCCCGACACGCAAGGCGTCGGGCGTTTTTGCTCGGGAGAGAAAGACCTCTAGCGAAGCGCCTGAATGATCAGAGCGCCAACCGCGAGAAGCGCTACGGCGATGACGATCGCCGAAACAGGCGTGAGGGTGAGCTGCTGCTTCCACCAACTGGTGCCGGTGCCCGGCGTATCGGGGAGCGACGCCATGATGCGCTGCTGGACGCCAACCGGGGTGACGCGGCGGCGAAGCATCTCGCTCTCGGCGTTGATGCGGGTCCAGAGCTCCACCTTCGACTTGCCCTCTACTTCGCTGGCGCGCATTACGTCGACTTCTCCGTCAAGCCAGTCGTGCAGCAAGGTGTGACCAGAGACTCCATTGATTGGAACCTCCCGATCGTACATCTGCTCGGCGGGCTTGTCCTTCCTTTGAGCGGGCTCACGGCCCGTGATCTTGTCATTTCTCTCGAAACCAGCGTCATCTAGCATCATGCGTACTTCTCCTCGAGCAGTTGTTGGAGCGCCTCTCGCGCCCGATGCACTCGCATCTTTAGCGCGCCAACCGTCGTTTCCAGTAATAGCGCCATCTCCTCGTACGACCTTCCCTCTACGTGCTTCATTACGAATGCTTCACGCAGCGAGGGAGCGAGTCTGGCCAGAGCAAACTGCAGGTCCGTACGCAGCTCGTTGCGGTCCATCTCTTCTTCCGGCGTCGAGTACGTCGAGGGCTGATCGTCCTCGTCGTAGCTCACATGCGTGCGCCGAATGTTCTTCAGCCAATCCTTGCAGGAATTCGCGACGATTCGAAAAACCCACGCATCGAAACGCCCGCGAACTTCTGCCAAATGCTGATAGGCTTTAATAAAAGACGCCTGGAGTATGTCTTCCGCCACATCCGGACTTCCGGTCATGCCAAGTGCATGCCGGTACAAGGGATCGCTGTATCGCGTGATTAGAACCGCGAACGAATCCTTGTGACCTGCCAGAACCTTGGCGATGATCTCCTGATCGGCATCGATCCCCGGCGCCGCTGCATCTGGCGTCGAGCTCCCCGCGCCCACCGTTTGAGCACCCTGATTTTGCAGCGGTGTGGCTGTCATCTTCACCTGCCTAGTGTAATCCCTTTGCCACCGCCTGTATAGACCCAACTGGCGCCGGGATAACAGCTTATCACCGTCACAGTCTCCTGACGATCAAGGGTCCGTGGAAGCAACCAAAGTCTATCTGAGCCTTACCATATAGAGGTGTTCCAGGGCAATGTCCCGGTGATAATGCCTGCCTTCCCGGTCGCTGTCAGCCCGGTATCGCCGATACTGCTGGCTGAAATGAGAGACATCTCCGTCCACCGAGGCCTTGGTTAACAGCGATAGCAAGGCTTCTGGCTCCAGGTGCCCCTCTGAGTTGAAGCTGACGAGAGCGTGTGTCGCTCGAGTGGCTGAGAGGAGCGCGGAAAAAAGCTTCCTTACACGGCGCCCGTACGACCACTGGCTCCGACCCTCCTCGCCCGCCAGCAACCCAACCTTTCCCCGAATAGCAGGCCCGGATTCAGTCCATCCGCGCGCCAGGATCTCGGGGATGTGATAATAGGCAACGTACTGCCTCGAGTTGTAGGGAGGATCGATATAGAGGAGATCGACCTGCCCAATGGATCTCGCCGCCTCCGTCGCATCCAGAAGGTATGCCTTGGCGGGCTGGGATCCTTTGACGGGAAGCTCAGGCACTACTTCGAAGGACCGACGCGCGTTCGGCTGCCAGCTTTTCATGTACGACGCATACACTCCGGTAGTATTCGCGACTCTGTCAGCGCCTTCAATGATCGCGGCCAGCAGCAGGTAGTAGCTGTCAGCATCGAGCTTCCCGCCCCTTTTCCATTCTTCCAGCTCCTCGCGCGCGACATCGATTCGCGCGGCGTTGGCGGGTGTGAAGTACATCCTTCCTTCGCTTACACTGCCTCCAGCCGGAGAGAAATGGCGGCTGATGAAGCTCTCTCGCGGTTGAAGGTTCGAGAGATGGCGCGCCATTTCACTGAGCGAAGGATCTGCTCGGTCGGCGACGACGTAGGCGCGCTGGAACACGTATGACGACATGAGGAGATCGCTCGAGTGAACGCGCCATCCCTCAGCCTTCAGCGCACGACTCACGCTCGCTGTTCCGGCGAAGGCGTCATGAGCCGAGCCGACTGTTATTCCACCTCTGTTCAGAGTCCGGAGAATGAATGGAAGGAGCCGGGTTTTGTTTCCGATGTACCTCATGATGCAAAGAAGGCGAGGTTGTTGGCCTCGCCCTCTGAAACCGGTATCACCTCGATACTACGGGCAAAGCTGCGCCGGAGTCAACGCCGGCACCGCTATCTTCGGGATCTGAAAGGTATATGTCGAGTTGAGCGCGTCGGCGGCAGCGTTTGCGATCTCCTGCTGACCGTCGGCAGTCGGGTGGATGCCATCGAGGCTGACGTACTGCCCGAATGGTCGCGTGCAAGTGAGGAAGGCGTTGAGACTGAAATGACCTTTGGCCGAAACGAACTTGGCTAGCGCCGCGTTGAAATCGAAGTACGACCAGGAGTGAGCCGTCGCCTGCGCCGAGATGTGCGCGTTCATCTGACGAATCAGATCGTCGACGAACGCGGTATCGGCAGGGGTAAGAATGAAATCGGCGGCGCTCGGATTATTGGTGCAACTGAAGTTGTACGGCTTGGGACTCCCCAGCGCCGTGAAAACTTTTCCGAACGCGTAAATCAGATTCGTATTGCCCTGACAGTCCGCGTTCACTACGACGCCGAACTGCTGGAACGCCGCCGCCTGCTGATAGAAGTCGTCGCCCGGATACACTCCGACCAGACTCGGAATAAGCGGAACTGAAACGAGCAGCGCTTTGGCTCCGGTCTTGGCGACGCTGTCGACGATCGCGTCGTACTGCGGCTGCCACAACGTGATCGGATAGAAGGTAAATGTGTTGTCGGGCTGACGGTACGCCGCCGCTGGAACGAGTATGCCTCCGGTGACAGTGCGCAGAACTTCATTCGCGCCAAGCTCCACCGAGACCAACGTAGGATTCTGGGACATCATCTCGGTGACCTGGCTGTTCTTGGGCGCGAGGACCGCTTTGTACAACCGCTTTCGCTGATCCGACTCGACGTTGGCCGGGGCGTTGTTCACTGTATCCGGTGTCACACGGAGAGCCGCATATGTCGTCGCTCCGTCGATTGCTACATTGTTCGTCGGAAGAGTGGTGCTACCGAGCAGAGCACAGATCTGGTCGTTGGCGTTGATGGCGGGATACTGCGCGCCACTAAGCCTTCTCTGGAATTGCAGCGGCGCGATGAGTGGTGAGTAGCAACCAGGTCCCTGAAGCAGCGGCTCCGTGAATTTGGTAGCGAAAGCCTGGTGAGCAAGAAGCGCGGGCCACGCGTGCTGCTGCGACGCGTAGTAAACGCCGTCCGATTGCACTCCCATGCTCACACTCGTCCCGAGCGAGACGTATCGTGCGAACGCGTCCTGGCCGGCCGGACCTGTAGTCCTGTCTTCGCTGCAAGCAGCGAGAACAACGAGAGCGACAGCACTAGCAGCAATAGACCAGTTACGCTTCATAACTTCTCCTCAGGGGTGAAACGACGAGGGGAGGGCGGCCGGAAACAGGCGGCTGATAATATCTGTAATCACCCAAAGACGCGCCACCCCAGAGTACGAATGGATTCGCCATGCTCATTAAGCTTTGGCGGCGGGAATCTTACACTGCCCGGCACACTCGGCGGAATGCCAGTTCGAGGATCAGCGTCGGTCGCTTCGAGAGCTTCCTTCACCGTGCGTACCAATCCGCACGGAACACCAACAGACTGCAGCCGATCCATCCAATGCTGCGCGCCCATCTCACTTACACGTTGCGCCAGCGCGGATACGACACGCTGGCGGTTCTCCACTCGACCGGCATTCGTCCGAAACGCTTCGTCGTCCGCGAGATCACGAAGTCCGAGCGCCTTTGCGCACGCGTACCATTGGCCATCGCTTCCAACCGCAATCACAAAAGGCCTGTCCGCTGCCTCGAATAGTTGATAAGGAACGAGATTGGGGTGCGCGTTTCCCCACCGTTTGGCTTCGTTGCCCGAGACGAGGACGTTTTGCGCGACGTTCACAAGCGCCGCACGCGCGCTGTCTGCCAGCGAGATGTTGATGCGTCGCTTTTTCGCTGATTGCGCACCGTCCGCCCGCTCGACGATCGCGCCAAGGATGGCGACCGCTGCATCCTTGCCGCCGATGACATCGGCGAGAGCGACGCCGATCTTCATCGGCGATCCATCGCGCTCACCCGTGATCGCCATCCAGGCACACTCCGCCTGGATGACGAAGTCGTAGCCGGGACGTGCACTCTCGGCTCCGAAGCCCGAAATCGTGCACCAGATCAAAGAAGGATGCTTCTTGAGCAGCTCGTCGGGGTCCAGCCCAAGCCGCTGAAGAGACCCAGCCAGAAAATTGTCGAGCACGACGTCGGCATCGCGAATGAGGTCTAGAATTAGGTTCCGATCCCCTTCATCAGTGAGGTCGGCGGCAATGCTTTTCTTGTTCCGGTTTACCGCAAGGAAGTAGGCGCTCTGGGCCTCTTCGTCGAAAGGCGGACCCCATCCGCGCGTTTCGTCCCCGTCCTTCGGCCGTTCGACTTTTATTACGTCGGCTCCCATATCGCCCAGGATCATGGAACAGACGGGGCCCGCCAGTACCCTACTTAGATCTAAGACTTTGAGCTTCATTGTGGTATTTTGGCTCGTTAATGTCGCCATTCTGTAGAGATACTGCTTTGAAGAAGGCCCGAAATCGGCTCTCGGCGGCCTATTGGCGAAGGCAGATGATACCACCTTGTTTTAGTCACGAAAAATCATATACTTTGCGCCGTTCGGACCCCTTTGCGGGTCTTGCCTATTTCTGTGATTTGATACCCGTCAGCACCACCCCTTTGCGCTGACCGGAGCCCATAAATGCCCGATAGAGAAAAGCCAGGAGTTGCCACTGCAACAGCACCGGCACCCCTTACTCCTCCAAGTGTCGGCGCCACTGGACCGCTGATCCCGCCGAAGCGGAGTCCGGGTCACCGCGGAGCTGATGTAAAAGATACCGTCGCCGAGATGGCGGCGAAGGCGCACGAGATCAGTCTCGAGGCGGGAAGCAAGATGGCCGCAGCCATGAAGGACGTGATCGGTGCCGCCGCCGGACTTACCGGGCTCGTCATCGAGAGCGCCCGCGATCTGCTCCAGTACATGGTTCGTCGCGGACAGATGACGCAGGAAGAAGCGGACAAGCTGATGCGCGAAGTGGAGGCTTCACACGCCAAGAGAAAGCCGGCAACCTCGCCCACTCACGCTGCCCCAAGGCTGGTGACTTCCAGAGTCGAACCCTCTCAGGCGGCTTCGACGCATCACACGGCTTCGACGCATCACACGGCTTCGACGCATCACGCAGCTTCGACGCATCACGCAGCTTCGACACATCACGCGACTCCAGCTGTCAAGCACGCAACGAAGCCAGCTGCGAAGCACGCAGCTCCCGCGAGAAAGCCAACAGCAAAAAAGACGACGATGAAGCCCGCTGCCAAGAAGCACGCGGTAAAATCCTCGACCAAGTCGAAGCCGAAAGCAGGCAAGACCGCAAAGAAAAGGTAGAGCGTGGCTGTCCCGCGTGGCGATGCAGTCGCGCTCGCCCGCGCACTGATTCAGATCGATTCCAGAAATCCCACCCTCGCTCCGGATTCGCCGGGCGAGGGTGATTGCGCTCGGGCTCTCGCATCGATTCTCGATGACTGGGGATTCACGGTGCGGCTGATCGACGCCGTTCCCGGAAGGCCGAACGTCGTAGCCCGCCTTGGACCACCGGACGCGCCAGCTCTAATGTTCAATGGCCATCTCGACGTCGTCAGCGTCGAGGGGATGATGCACGAGCCTTTCGCAGCCGAAGTTCGGGGCAATCGCATCTACGGTCGCGGCTCCGCCGACATGAAAGGCGGAGTCGCCGCCATGTGCGCCGCCGCCCTGAAAGGCGCTTCGCCCGATTCCGCACGCCAGATTCTGGTCACCGCCGTCGTCGATGAGGAGTACGAGAGCCTCGGCATGCGCGCCGTGCTCGCCGCTGGCGTCGTTGCGGACGCTGCCATCATCACCGAGCCGACACGCCTTGCGATCTGCCCGGCTCATCGCGGCTTCGTTTGGATTGATGTCGCTTTTCGAGGTAGAGCGGCACACGGGAGCCGCTATGATCTGGGAGTTGACGCGATCACCCACGCGGGTCTGCTTCTCGCCGAGTTGGAATCGCTGGAGCGCACTCGGGAAAAGGATACGCAGCATCCATTGCTAGGCCGCGGCTCACTCCATGCCTCAAAAATTCAGGGCGGAGTCGGAATGTCGACCTATCCTGAGACGTGCAATCTGTCGATCGAGCGACGCACTCTTCCTGGGGAATCGGTCGAGAAAGCGCTCAAGGAGATAACCGACTCGTGCGCAAGTCTGCGTTCGCGGCAGGCGCACTTCGACGCGCGAGTTACATTGAGCACCGCACAACTCCCGAGCGATGTGCCGCTCGAATCTCCGATCGTAAAGCGGTTGCGCGGAGCCCTCGAGCGTGAGAAGCTTCCCGTCAGAATCGAAGGTCTTTCGGCGTGGACCGATGCGGCGCTACTCAACGAAGCGGGCATTCCCACGATCTGCTTTGGTCCGGGCGACATCGCGCTGGCACATGCCGCCGAGGAGTACGTTCCGATAACTGAGATTGAGACGGCGACCAGGGTACTTACGCGAGTCGTACGCGAGTGGTGTGACTCGGCGTAGAGATCGCCTCCTTTCGATTTGCAACGAGAGTCCATAAGGCGGCAGGTGGGGGAGGCTCAGACTGGGCAGCTACGCAGCTTTCATACAGGCGATTGGGCTCTATCCAGCTCCGATTGCGCAGCCTTCGGTAACGAACAAGAATATCCCGGGCTAGCTCTAACCTGCGCTTCTGTGCCTCTCCGCCCTGCTACCTTTACGACTACCGATGTCAGTCAATCCCAGTTGGACTCCGAATCCGCCGCGCCGTGACCCAATGGACGCATAGCCAGTACGACATGCTCGAGCGCGCGATTACAGGCGGAAACCGCATCGCCGCTTATCGGCGCGGAACCGAGTACGTCGTCGTGCCCACCAGACTGCGCGTGATCAAGGGCCGCGAGGCGGTCGAGGCGACGCATCCGAGCACAGGAGATGAGATCACTCTTTACCTCGATGAGATGGACAGCTTCGAGGTGGTGCGGTGAGTCGCGCCAAGGCAAAACCTGGCGATCTGGTCGCGATCTACGCCGACGAATCCTGCATCGGCAATGGACGCGAGGGCGAGAACGCCGGCGCGGCCGCGGGAGTAATCGAGTGGCTGCATCCGAAATCCAACAAAGTCACGCGCTACGATTACTGGATCTCCGAGCCGGCCACGACCAACAATCGCATGGCGCTGCGATCCGTCATCGAGGCATTTCGGGAGATTTCCAAGCGTGGAAACTCCTATCGAGTCTTGTTCACCAGCGACTCCAAGTACATCGTGGACGGAATGACGTCATGGGTGGCGGGCTGGAAGGAACGGGGCTGGAAGAGAAAAACCGGACAGCTCGGGAATCTGGAATTGTGGAAGGAGGCAGTCGACGCGGCGTCGCAGCATGAGGTCCGATGGAACTGGGTGCGCGGGCACGCCGGCCATCCTCAGAACGAATACGCGAATTTTCTGGCCACCCGCGCTGCCCAGGAACTATCAAACTCAGGCGGGTTACGCCAATCTGAGTTCGACAGCTGGGTGGCGGGCCAAAAGGTGGGGGCCGTGAAGGAGACCGCTCCCTTCCCCGACGTAAAGTCATTCCAGGCGAGCAAACGAGCATGGACGATCTAGACCGACTTTTTCAGCGCCTGGTTCACAACATTAGAAACGGACACGCCGAGTATCTCAGCGTTCCGTTCACTGTGCAGGAGCTGTACGACACTCTCGTCCCGTATCGGCATTATCGTCGCGATCTTGGGATCGAGACCAACCAGGACTACGAAGCCGCGGTGACACGTCTGCTCTCGGGCGAAAAGGGTTACATCAGGGCCGACCAGGCGATGCAGGAACGGCTCAAGAAGGAGATGTCATCCGCACATGCGGACGTCGGAGCGTTCAGGGACTACGCTGAGACAAGGATTTCGCTCGCGCCCGACGCACTGCAAAAACTCGGAGTAGCGGTACCCTCTCAGACTGCCGGCGGATACGCGGTCGGCGGAACCGGCGGCAATGGAAACGGGGGCGCAGCGAGTCAGGCAGGGGCTTCGTTCGTGGTGCCGGGTGTGGCCACGATGGAGTCGGCAGAGGGATGCAAATTCTGCGGAGGCACTCTGCCAGAGGGCCGTAAAGTCACGTACTGCCCGCACTGCGGACAGAATCTCGCAGCGAAACACTGCGCCGGCTGCGGGGCGGAGCTCGATCCCGCGTGGAAGTTTTGCGTCAGCTGTGGAAAACGGGCGTAGCTGGTTTCTATTAGCGCTTAGAGCAAAGGCAACTGAACTTTCCTGGCAGAGAACCATAGTTAGAGACGCGGTGCGTATCATTCAGAATCCACTTATGCGCGAGAAGTCAGAGCCCCAAGATGTAGTTTTCCTCTCGGCAGTCCGAACCCCGTTCGGCACTTTCGGCGGCAAGCTTAAAGGAATCTCACCCGTCGACCTCGCTGTCCACGCCTCAAAAGCCGCGATCGACCGCGCAGGAATCACTGCGACAGACATCGATCAGACCATTTTCGGCAACGTTCTCTATACGACCAGCGACTCGATTTACTTTGCGCGCCACGTCGCGCTCAAGTCGGGCTGTCGGCAGGAGACATCGGCGCTCACGCTGAATCGACTGTGCGGCTCCGGCTTCCAGGCCGTCGTGAGCGGAGCCCAGGAAATAATCCTCGGCGACGCACAGGTCTGCCTCGTTGGTGGTGCGGAGTCGATGTCACAGGCGCCGCACGTGACTCGCGGATTGAGGTGGGGCACACCACTCGGCAGCGCGCCAGTAATGGAGGACGTGCTGTGGGAGGGTCTCACCGACTCATACGTTGGACTGGGGATGGCCGAGACGGCGGAGAATCTTGCGGACCGGTACAAGCTCGATCGCGGATGCGTCGACGAGTTCGCGCTGAGATCGCAGCAGCTTGCGAAAGCCGCGTGGGATGAAGGGGTTTTCCAGGACGAGGTCGTTCCGGTTCCGGTGCCCAATCCGAAGACTGGGAAAATGGACGAGCTGTCGAGCGACGAGCACATGCGACCCGACACCACGGCGGAAAAACTTAGCGCGCTCAAACCGGTATTCCGCAAAGGTGGTGTGGTGACAGCGGGAAATGCGTCGGGTATCGGCGATGGCGCCGCTGCAATGGTGATCGCGAGCGAAAAATTCGCGCGCGAACGCAAGCTCGAACCGCTCGGCCGGCTGGTATCGTGGGCGGTTGCAGGTGTTGATCCATCGGTGATGGGAATCGGACCAGTCCCGTCTTCGAAGGCTGCGCTGGCCAGGGCGGGATTGTCGATAGACGACATGGATCTGATCGAAGTGAACGAGGCCTTCGCCGCCCAGACCTGCGCCGTCGAGCGTGAGCTGTCCCTACCCCGCGAGCGTCTCAACGTGCATGGCGGCGCAATCGCGCTTAGCCATCCGCTTGCCGCGTCGGGAGCGAGGATAACGGCCCATCTACTGCATGCGTTACGTGCTCAGGGTTTACGGTACGGCCTCGGCACTGCGTGCATTGGCGGAGGCCAGGGCATCGCGCTCGTAGTTGAATCCATTCGATAGAATGCGGTCGTCGCGGCGAACGAGGAAACCATGAAGGCACTGGTCAGAGTATTCGGATTGGCGTCGGCCGCTGCATTCGCTGTCGCGTGCGCGTCCGTTGGCGGCGGACCCGGCGGAACAGTTACAAACGGAGGCGCGGGTCCGGCCGGGCAAACCACACAGCCGGGCATCATCTGGCCGATCAAAACGCGCGAGCACGTCGATCTATGGTTGCACGGATTCGCAATGCTGCAGGAAGACACCACGTTCGTGCCGTTCTTCAAGCGCGGATACAGCACCAACATGACTGTTCTCAAGAACAGGGCAAATGTGGTCACGCAGCTGGATGCGAATCGGGACAAGCTACGCGCTCGGCTCGCAGTCAATCCTAGGCTGATCAATGCCCAGTTCGTACCGCTCGCCTTCACCTCGTGGAACGATCTCACTCAGGCTGTGGATCTCTTCATTCGCGCCGGCGGTGATCCTCGTGCCGCATCTTCTCAGGTGCAGGCGAATGCAATTGCTTTTCTTGCGGCGTATTTCCCATCTGGAGCGGACAGAGACTGGCTCCGCCTCTTTGTGCAGGCGCTCAATGACGAGAGCAGCCGCTTCTACCACTCCTACTGGCTCCAGCAGCAACGCGAGAGAAGCAACGTCCTCGATCTCGCGGACACGCTTTGGCAACGCACCTACCGTCCGCGCATTCAGAGATTTCTCAACAACACCCAGCAGGCGCAGGGCGAGATCTTGCTCTCCCTGCCACTAGACGGCGAAGGTCGGTCGGTGACACAAGGCAAACAGTCGAACGTCATCACCGTCACGTTCCCGGACAGGCCAAACGATGCAGTGGAAGCGATCTATGTGATCGTGCACGAAGCAGTCTCGGGGATCGCAAGCACTGCGGTCAACGACAACATTACGCCCGAGCAACAACGCAGCGGACTGGGCGAGCGTTATCAGAGCGCGGCAGCGGTGCGCGGCGGCGCACTGCTCATTCAGCGTACCTCGCCGGAAATTCTCGACGGCTACATGCGTTACTACCTGAGATCGGTGAACCGGCCAGCGGGAACGAACGTGCAGGCGACGTTCAACGCGACATTTTCAATCCCGGACACAATTCGTGATGCACTGGTCCGCCAGCTAGACGTAGTACTCGGGGGGATTTGAATCCGCGCATTTTCCGCTGCGTAAGGTTCTTCAACACTAACCGACACGCCGGCGTTCTGGCCTGACACTGCTTACGCCGGCTTTTCGACGCGGTGAGCGCAGATATAATTCTGCATGGCCTCTCCCCCTCCCCCTCCTTCTCCCCCGAAAGACGAGAAATCTCCGCCGGCGGTGCCGGTTCCGGCTCGCCCTTCCCAGGCGCTGCTTGATCGCCAGGCACTCGAGCGCGTACTCGCCCGTGCGGCGGAGCTTCAAGGCGCGAGCGCTCTCCCCGAATCCAGCGATCTGATCAGCGAGAGCCAGCTCCTCGACATTGGAAACGAAGTCGGGCTTAGCCCGGCGACGCTCAATCAGGCACTCGCCGAAGAACGAACACGTATCAACGTCCCGGAGGAGCGCGGCCTGGTCTCGCAAATCGCAGGAGCCGGATTCGCGACCGCCACCAGAACGGTTCCGGGAGTTCCGCGTGACGTGCTCGCCACGATCGACGCCTGGATGCAGCGCGAAGAATGTCTTCAAGTGCAGCGTCGGTTCGCCGACCGAATTACCTGGGAGCCACAACGAGGACTTTTTGGAAAGCTGAGACGCACAGTCAACGTCAGCGGTCGCGGCTACTATTTGATGGACGCGAGCCAGGTGTCCGCCACAGTGCTGCCCGTTGACTCCTCGCGCGTGGTCGTCAGACTCGACGCCGACATTCACGCCAGCAGAGCGCGTCGCGTAGGAATGGGAGGATTCCTCGCTGCGATGGGAGCCGCCGCGAGCGGAATCATCGGACTCGGTCTCGTGGTAGCACACATTCCATTGTTCATCGCCGCCGGCTCGGCGGTGCTTCCCTTCGCGGGGAGCACATTCGCTGCATACAAGCTCGCCCGGACGCATCGAGGAGTACTCGCCAGCGTTCAACTTGCGCTGGAACAGATCCTCGACCGACTGGAGCACGGCGAATTCGACCGATCCGGCGGATTGCTCGGAGCGATATCTTCGCGAGCGCGGTTGCCGAGTCGATAGATTAGAGCGGAATCGCTCGAGGGGTTGACCCGCCGATGGAAAAGATCAAAAAAGTCGCCGTCCTTGGCGGTGGCTTGATGGGAAGCGGAATCGCCCAGGTCTCGGCCGCGGCCGGATTTCCCACTACCGTGCGTGAAATTTCGGAACCGCTTTGTGCGAAATCCAGACAGTCGATCGAGAAGACTCTTACGAAGGGAATGGAGCGCGGCAAGGTAACCGAAGCCGAGCGCGACAGCACTCTACGTAACCTGCGGTTCGTGACCGAGCTCAAGGCGCTGGCAGACTCCAACCTGTTCATCGAGGCAGTCGTCGAAGATCTCGACGTCAAGAACCGCCTGTGGTCCGAGCTAAATCAGATCGCGCGGCCAGATGCAATCTTTGCTTCGAACACCTCGAGCCTCACGATTATCGCGATGGCGGCAGCGAGTGGGCGTCCGGACCGGATGCTCGGTCTCCACTTCTTCAACCCGGTGTCGCTAATGAAGCTGGTGGAAGTCGTTCGCACGATAACCACCAGCGAGGAGACAGAGCGGTCTGCCCTCGACTTCGTGCGAGCATTGGGTAAGGAGCCAATTCGCGCGAAGGACAGCTCTGGCTTCGTCGTTAATCTGCTGCTCATCCCGTATATGCTCGACGCAATCAACGCGCTGGAATCGAACGTCGCGTCGGTCGAAGACATTGACAAAGGAATGCAGCTGGGTGCCGGCCACCCCATGGGACCTTTTACCCTGCTCGACTTTGTCGGCCTCGATACCGTTTATAAGATCTCGGAGATCATGTTCGCCGAGTATAGGGAACCGCGGTACGCTCCTCCACCCTTGCTCAAGCGAATGGTGTTGGCGGGAATGCTCGGCAAGAAGTCGGGGCAAGGGTTCTATGACTACTCCTCTACTCCACCGCGAGTGAGTAGCCTCGGATTATGAGATCGAGCTTCTCCGGCGATGACTCTTAGTCTCCGCGGCACCTTCGGCTCATGAGCCTGCCAAACTTCCGCGGATATTTTCGCGAAGACGCGCTTGCTCGCGCGGTTTATTCCGAGGCGGCAGGAATCGGTCGCGCGATTCCAGCAGCCGTCGCTGTTCCCGTTGATGCGGAGGACGTGGTTGTCCTGGTTAAGTGGGCGGCCGAGACGAAGACGAGTCTCATTCCACGCGGATCGGGAAGCAGCATGTCTGGCGCCGCGATTGGCACTGGAGTCGTAGTCGATCTCTCTCGCATCAATCATCTCGGCAGGATCGACGAGAGGGACCGCACTGTATGGGTGGAACCGGGAGTTCTCTGGTCGACGCTCGATGTGGCTGCGAGAAGAAAGGGGTTGCGCTTTCCCGTCGATCCCTCCAGCGGGGATTTTTGTACGCTCGGCGGCATGGTGGCGACCAACGCCGCGGGCGCCCACTCTCTTCGCTACGGCGCCACGCGCACATGGGTAAACGCGATCGACTGCGTTTTCAGCGATGGCGATCGCGCCGTGATCACGCGTGGAGAGCCGCCACCGAAGCGCATCGACGCCATCAGTCGGTTCATGCGGGACGTGCATGGGGAGATCGTTGCGAGCGACAAGAGACGGCCAATACTCCACCTTGGAGTCCGCAAGGAATCATCGGGGTACGCGATCCACGACTATGCAACAAAGGCCGATCTCGTTGATATCCTGGTCGGAAGCGAGGGAACGCTAGCGATCATCGTCGGCATTCAGCTGACGCTATCTCCACTTCCCGGCGCGACGAGCAGTGTTCTTGGATCGTTTCCCTCGCTCGAGCAGGCGACTGCCGCAGCGACCAAAGCACTCGAGGTGGGGGCAAGCGCCTGCGAGCTGCTCGACAGAACTTTTCTCGCGTATGCCGCCGAGAGTCGAAGCGGCGACGAGAGGTTCCACGAGACGATCGAGGGAGCCGCGGCAATTCTTTTGGCAGAAGTGGAGGCCGACACCGCCGACGCCGCTGCGGCTCACGCGCAGAATCTTGCGACAGCGTTCACCGGTTCCGGAGCAAAGGAGGTCGACGTCGCGCTGACGCCAGAGTCTGAGCACGATCTCTGGGAGCTGCGACACGCGGCGAGTCCGATCCTCTCAGCGCTCGAGCATGTGACATCGATGCAGTTCATCGAGGATGGCGCCGTTCCATTGCCCAAGCTTCCAGACTACGTCCAGGGGGTGAGGAAGGCGCTGGCGGAGCGTGAGGTGAGCGGAGTGATGTTCGGCCACGCCGGCGATGCTCACGTGCACGTGAATCCGCTGATTGATGTCAGTCAGCCCGATTGGCGGGACAAGGTCGCGCGTCTGCTCGAGGATATCGTCGCGCTCACGGCCCGTCTCGGCGGCACTCTCGCCGGTGAGCATGGTGACGGAAGAATCAGAACACCTCTGCTCAACCGTGTCTGGCACAAGGAGGCAATCCGGACCTTCGGTCTGGTAAAGAAAGCGTTCGATCCGGCGAACATCTTCAATCCTGGAGTGAAGGTTCCGGTCAAGGATCAGAAGGCGATTGGTGATATCAAGTATGACCCTGCGCTTCCGCCACTACCTGAAAAGGCGAGAGCGGCGCTCGACGACGTGGTGCGAGCGCGAGCATACGATCGTTTCCGCCTGTCGCTGATCGGCGGACCCTCTTAGCTTTCTGCCGCTCGCAGGTTCATTCGGAAGCAGAAAAGCCCGCAGCCCGCAGCCGGCCAGCCGTCAGCCCTCAGCAGGTAGTCTTCAGTTGCAGTTCCCTTTACCGAAGAAAAATCTTTGAACTACGCAGAGCCCGTAGTAACCCTGATCGCGCGCCCGGTTTTCCTTGAGCCGGATCATCTCAGGGTTCGCTGGCTCGGCGAGAGCACCGATGGCGAGAGGCTGGCCGAGTTTGCCGGACGCCTCTGCTACATGAGCCAGAAGAACCCGGCCAACCGCGTGACGCGCGAGTATCTCGAGAACATCAAGAAGCAAGGACACGGCAGCGTTCTCGAGCACGCGAACTATTCTCTCCTGCTCGAGGGCGTGAGCCGCTCACTCACCCACGAGTTGGTCCGGCATCGCGCCGGGTTCGCGTACAGCCAACTCAGTCAACGCTACGTCGATGAGTCGGAGGCCAACTTCGTCATTCCACCGGCGATCGTTGGAGACGAGGCTCTCGAGCAGGAGTGGCGGGAGCAGATTGAAGGGGCTCAGAAAAGCTACGTCCGACTCGTCGAGCACTTGATGGAGCGCTATGGCTGGGTGGGCGACAAGGTTCACCGTCGGAAAATGGCGAGAGAGGCGGCGAGGGGAGTTCTTCCCAACTCCACCGAGACCAAGATCGTGGTGACAGCCAACGCGCGAGCCTGGAGAACGATGCTGGAGCTACGGTCGAGCGAGGGAGCGGAGCTCGAGATCCGCCGCTGCGCGGTGGCGATGCTCAAGCTGCTTCAGAAGGAGAGTCCCGCGTTCTTCTCGGACTTCGAGATTTACCAGGCCGACGATCGCCTCGAAGCGGCGAGGATCGTCTACCACAAGGTCTGAAGAAAAACTGGAAGGGGGAAGTCCGGGCACTGCAACTGACGGGGCGGGACGCGTCAGTGGCGAAGGTGCCAGCTACGAGTTCACAACGCCCTGACTTCCCTCAGTGGCATTCAGGGCACAGGCAGTTGCTTGTGCCGCGACTCACGCAGAGAAAAGTCAGGGCGTAGTGAACCGGAAACCTGGCGCCTTGTGCCGCTGACGCCTCCCGCCCGGTCAGTTGCAGTTCCGAAGTTTCGCACCCGCTCTGTGCTTTCCTTCGCTCCGATCATCCTGAAAATTTTTCACCTCCTCTAAAATTTTTTCTGCCAGAAAAATTTTTCAGGACTTCGGAATAATTATTGCGCAGCATCGTCGAGGTTTATATACTCGTCCGATGAATCGATCGCGCAGTTTTCTGTAGGTATCGATGACCCTGATCGGTCTCGCCTACAACCAAAAGCCCGAGCCGACAGAGCTCGCCAGCCCTCTCCCGGAGGGCGGCCGTCAGGAAGACGGGGAGCTTGCGCGTCCCGATGAAGAACCTCCCAGTAAAATCTTTGACCTCACGATCGCGGAGCTAATTGCCCGCGACGAATTCGCTGAGTGGGACACGCCCGCCACGATCGCGGCGGTGGAGTCTGCCCTTTCTCCTCTTGGAAAAGTCGTCCGCCTCGAAGCGAACGAGGATTTTCCGGAGAGGCTCCGCCATGCGAGACCCGACATCGTCTTCAACATCGCCGAAGGATTTCGCGGCGTGAATCGCGAGGGGCACATCCCGGCGATTTGTGAGTTTTACGGAATCCCTTACACCGGCAGCGATCCCTTCACTCTTACTCTCTGCCTCGATAAAGCGAGAGCGAAGGAGACGCTGGCCTTCCACGGAATTCCAACTCCGCGGTTCGCGGTCGTTAACAATCTCACGGATCTCCAGATACGGACTGCGGACCAGCTGCTTCCTCTCTTTGTAAAGCCTTTACACGAAGGATCATCGAAGGGGATAACCGACAGGAATTTGTGTTGGGATCGCTCCCAGCTTCTCGCGCAGGCGAAGCTTCTCCTCGAGCATTACAGGCAGCCCGCACTAGTCGAGGAGTACCTGCCCGGCGAGGAGTTCACTTGCGCCGTGCTTGGTAATGGTGACGAAGCGACGGTGCTTCCAATCGTCGGAATGAACTTCGAGGCGCTTCCGGAAGGAGCGCTCCCCATCTACGGCTTCGATGCGAAGTTCGTATGGGATCGTCCTGAGAATCCGCTCGATATTTTCCAGTGTCCGGCGCGTATCACCAGTAAGCTTCGGGCGTCTATTGAGCGAGTTACGCTCGACGCTTTCCGCGTGCTTGGCTGCAGAGACTGGGCGAGAATCGATGTCCGTCTCGATGCCGCCGGAACGCCGAACGTACTCGAAGTGAATCCGTTGCCGGGAATTCTTCCCGATCCGGCGGACAATTCGTGCATGCCGAAAGCCGCGCGAGCGGCGGGAATCGGCTATGAAGAGCTCATTCAGAGTTGTTTGAAGTTCGGTGCCTCGCGTCAGGGGGTGATTCTCGATCGCACTCCCGTGCCGACGAGGGCCGCTGCCAACGAGCCAGCGCTCGCCACCGGATTGACGTGACCGACAGCAGAGGGAGGAGGAGGCCCCCGCGATGAAAATTGCCTTGTTGTTCGACGGTCTCTCGGCGCTCGGAAAAGCTCCAGAAGTTCAACTGCTCGACTCCATCGAAGCAGTGGAGAGCGCACTACTGGAGTTGGCAACGGAGGTCGTTCGCGTTCCCGTCAGCAACGACGGCCGCTGGGTCGAGCGCGTCCGCAAGGGAAAGTTCGACCTCGTCTTCAATCTCTGCGAGGGAATCGACGGAGAAGCTGTCTACGAAGCGATGGTGATCTCCGTGCTGGAGCTCATTGGCGTTCCATTCACTGGTAGCTCCAGCTGGACGACTGCGCTCACCCTCCGGAAGAACGTCGTTAACGGAGTGCTCGACCGCGCTGGACTGCCGGTCCCGCGTTGGAGCCACGTCCGCCGCGGTGACGAGATCACAAGCGTCGGTTTTCCGGCGATCTGCAAGCCGGTCGCCGAAGATGCTTCGGTCGGAATCGAGCAAAGATCGGTCGTCAGAAGCATGCGCGCACTCTCGACGAGAGTGGAAGCAATGTTCGAGGGTTGGGACGAGGTGCTGATTCAGCGCTTCATCGATGGCCGTGAGGTCAATGTCGGCATCCTCGGCGATGAGACACTGCCAATCGCGGAGATCGACTTCGGTGAGATGCCGCAGGGAATGTGGCACATCGTCTCCTATCGCTCCAAATGGGAAACGGGGAGCGACGAGGATCTCGGCGCCAAGCCAAATTGTCCCGCCGATCTTTCGGAGGACCTTGCCAGCGAGATTATCGGCATTGCTCGCACTGCATGGAATGTGGTCAGTGGCGAGGGATACGGTCGTTGCGACTTCCGCATCGACCAGTCGGGGCGGCCATGGCTGCTCGAGGTGAACGTGAATCCCGACATCTCACCGACCGCGGGCCTCGCCCGCATGGCGGGAGTCGCGACACTGAGCTACGGCGACCTGATTCAAAAGATCTGCGATCACGCGCTCGCCAAGCGCGGATCGAACTACACGGAGCGGTTTGTGAAGACGTTGCGGTTGTCCGGGCTGGGTTGATGGAAGGTCCAATCATCTACAACGCCCCTCACGGGGCCGGAGTGGTGCACGCATGAGCGATTGGCAGCAAGTCATCAAGGATGGCAGCATCGCGACCCTCGAGAAGCTGGCGGACAAGTTCGGCCATGACGTCATTGACGTCGAAGCGTTGAAGCCGGCGTTCGACAATTTCCAGATGCGAATCACTCCTGCTGCCCTCGAGCAGATCAAGGAAGTAGGCGATCCGATGTGGAATCAATACATCCCATCTGTGGAGGAGCTCGAGGTGGTCGACGGCGTCATCGACTCACTCGATGAGGACGGCGACTCGCCGGTGCCGAACATCACACATAGGTATCCGGATCGGGCGCTGTTTCTCGTGAGTCCGGTCTGCGCCACGTATTGCCGGTTCTGCACACGGCGTCGCAAGGTCGGCGATCCGGAGAAGATTCCGCTCAATCAGTACGAGTCGGCTTTTCAGTATCTGCGCGAGCACACCGAGATCCGCGACGTAATCATGAGCGGCGGGGACCCGATGATGTTGAGCGATCGACGACTGGAGTATCTCTTCCAGCAGCTTCGCGCGATTCCCCACATCGAGATCATCCGCATCGGAAGCCGCATTACCTCGCATCTGCCGGAACGGATCACGCCGGAGTTCTGCGAGATGGTACAGAAATATCATCCGATATTCATGAACACCCACTTCAATCACCCGAGTGAGCTGACGCCGGCAGCGGTCGCGTCACTCGATCGCTTGTCGCGCGCCGGAGTGTCGCTTGGCTGTCAGACGGTGCTGCTCAAAGGCGTCAATGACGATCCGAAGGTGATGATGAAGCTGATGCACGAGCTGCTGAAAGCTCGCGTCCGGCCGTACTACCTTTTTATGGCGGACCAGGTAGCGGGCGGCGAACATTTCCGGACGACAGTGCAGAAGGGGCTGGAGATCATGCAGGCGCTGCGCGGCTGGACGTCGGGGCTGGCGGTTCCGCAATTCGTGATCGATTCTCCCGGCGGAGGGGGAAAAGTGCCGCTCCTCCCCGAATACCTCGAGCAGATCACCGACGACGAAGTAATCTTCCGGAATTACGAGGGCAAGCGGTTCGTTTACAAGCAGCCGCGCGCAGTACCCGCGGCTCCGGCCGAACTCGAGCCGGCTGCGGAACTCGGCGTTGTGCCGATAAGTCGCAAGAAATCCGCGTCGCCGCGACGCGCCAAGCGTCGGCGCGCCGCCGGAGAGTAGGCCCACCCGACAAGAACGCCGCGCTCTCTCATGGCACGGCGTTTTTGTTTGCGCTCCGATTCGAGGACCATCGCCGGTCAGTCGGGTGAGGGCATCCTCTCCAGCAGCTAACTCGCTTACACGCGGCGAGCCTCGCTCACGCCGCTAGGCGTGACGGTCCGGCGCTCAATTCTCGCGAGTCTCTTGCTACGCGAGGCGCTGCTTACGAGGACGCCCTCACCCTCCTTCCCACTGATATCACGAACTGCAGCGAAGATCGCACGCTGTTGCGGATCTCGAGGAGGAGGCGCGGGGTGTCCTCGTAGGCCGCTTCGCAGCCCAGGCGCCGAGGTAAGCCGGCAGCCGTAGCGAGGACAAGCGGCCGAAGAGGACACCCCGCGCCGACCCGCGCGATGGACTCAAAGGAGTCAGCTACGGGAGAAAACTCCGCGAAGCGGGCTTCTGCTCCACGCGGAGCGCATCATTGAGCGCCTCGAGCTCGGCCTGGACCTCCGCGCCTTCGAGATCATCCCTGATGCGGGCGAGGTCTGGAGCAAACAACGCGCGCGCGACCGCCAGCGAGTCGTGAGCTCCGGCGACAGCGACAATATCTCCGGCCTCAATCACCTCGCGGCCGAGCGGCGTGGGAATCTGCTTGTCGCCTCTCTTGATCGCCAGCACCGTGGCACCGGTGGCACCGCGGAGATTGAGCTGTGCCAGGCTTCGGCCGACCGCAATGCTCTGAGGAACAACCCGTATGGCAACTGGCTCACCCAAACCCGGCAGAACCGCGTTCACATCCTCGAGAATCTTCGTCTCGTTCGCTGCGCCATCAGTAGACGCCATCTGATGTGCCAGCGCCGACGCGATTATTTGCGCTCCGGCCCTGGCGTGCCCCTGAAGATTGGCGGCATTTCTCCAAAGTGCGACGAGAAGCACCACCATGAGCAGCGTCAACACGAACGCGCCCTGATGTGGTGGCAGAAAGGGTTGCGTGATGGCCACGACTGGAATTCCCACTGCGAGTACGACGGCGAGCTGCACCAGAATCACCAGCGCGCGCCGCGGCGCATCAGCCAGATCCACTTTCCCTCTCTGCGGATCCGCGAACGCTCGGCGCGCGAGACTCGTTCCCAATGCTCTGGCACTGGTGATCAGACCAAAAATCAGCGGCGCTGCGATAAGGCCAGCGATCAACACCAACATGAATCGCACCCGTTCGGGCGGCATCCTTGTCATGTCGCCGACCAGCATGCTGAGGCGATCTATTTCCACGTCCACACCGATCACGACGGCGGTGATGAGCGCTGCGTCGAGCAGAATGATCCTGATGATGCGATTCGTCCTCGATTTTTCCGTTGCCGGGCGTGGAGTGCTGCGCACGCGTTCGATCCAGGAGCCATAGAGCGCGGTAACTGTCTGGATCGGCTCCGGCAGCCAGTGATCGATCGACGCCGCAGCGCGGTTTGACAGCTTGATCAGCAGCGGGGTCGTGAGAATGGTGATTGCGGATACCGCGATCGCCACCGGATACATCCAGACACCGATCACCCCGGATGCGACGCATATCGCGGCGAACATGTCGCGCACTGGTCGCACCAGATTCTCGATCTCGACCTCGTGCCCCGATTCGGCCACCAGCGATCCGGCGATGAAAGCACCCAGTGCCACCGAGTAGCCGAACGACAGCGCCAGGAGCGCCGCGGCGAAGCAGATGCCGATACTTGCGACCAGCGTCGTCTCCGGTTTCCCGAGTCTCTCCACCGCGCGAATCGCGCGCGGAACTGTGAGTATTCCAAATCCGATCAGCCCAGCCAGGAACATCGCCAGTCGTACTGCTGTAATCGCGAGGTCGCCCGGCGATACTGTTCCAGACCGGGAAATCGTCGTCAGGATAGTGAGCAGGAAAATCGCGATCAGATCCTCGATGATGAGAATTCCGAACACGAGCTCGGTTACACGTCCCTTGACGTTCTGCTCCTGGAACGCCTTGACGATGATCGTCGTGCTGGAAATTCCCGTTATCGCACCCGCGAAAATGCTCTCCATCCGCGTGAAGGCGAGCATTTGGCCGACGAGGTACCCGACGGAAACCATGACGCTTGACTCGAATAGCGCCACCGCGCCTGCCTTCTGACTCACTTGCACCAGCTTCCGGATGCTGAACTCGAGCCCTAGAGAGAACATCAACAGGATGACTCCCAACTCGGAGAGAGCGCGTACCGTCTGCGGATCGGCGACGAGCGGAACCGGGAGGTAGGGGCCGACGATCAAGCCCGCCAGCAAATAGCCGAAGACCACGGGCTGCCGCAGGCGCTGGAACACAACCGTCGCGACCGCGGCCACGCAAAGAACTACGGCGAGATTCTGAAGGAAGGCGTGCGAGTCCATCAGGAATTATTCTTGATACGGTTAGCAGAGTGAGGTCAGGAGGAATATGCAGAGATCACTATTCGCTTTCACTTCTTGCGCGGTCACGATCCTTTTTTCACCGGCAGCGAGCGCTCAACTGACAGCCGCGCAGCCTGATTGGTCGGCAGTTACTGCGGCCATGGGACGCGCCGGTACGCTTCAGCCGGATGGCGTGATGAGATTCAGCTTCCCGAGAAGTGATTTGAACGTCACACTGGACGGAGTCCGCCTCAAGCCTTCCTTTGCTCTGGGGACCTGGATCGCATTCAAGAGGTTGAACTCCCGAGACGCCATGGTAATGGGAGATCTCGTCCTCACCGAGTTGGAAGTTCCAGCAGTGATGTCGCGTCTCGAGGAAAGCGGTTGGGTGATGGAGACGGCACTGCACAATCATCTGCTCGGCGAATCACCACGCGTTGTGTACATGCACATCCACAATGATGGTGACGCGAGGCTGATCGCGACGGTGATCCACGGTGCGCTCGCACTAACTGGAACGCCTATCACCGCCGTCAACAATCCGCCCGCGTCAGTCCCCATCGAGCTCGACACGACCACCATCAAACGGATTCTCGGGTACGCAGGCAAAGTGAATGACGGAGTCTACCAGGTGAGCGTCCCGCGCCACGAGCGGATACAGATGGGCCCGGTGGAAATTCCAAGATCAATGGGGGTCTCGACCGCCATCAACTTTCAGCCGACGGGCAGTGGAACGGCAGCCATCACGGGAGATTTCGTGCTGACTGCGGGTGAAGTTCCGAAGGTGATCTCGGCACTCCGGCGCAATGGCATCATCGTCACCGCGCTCCACAACCACATGCTAGTTGAGACACCGACACTCTTCTTCATGCACTTCTGGGCGAAGGCTGATGTCGTCAAGCTCGCCACGGGACTTCGCGTCGCGCTCGACGCAATGGATCGAGAGCGCGCGGCGAATAAGTGATCGCGGATTGTCTTCGACCGATTGTCGATCACCTGAAATAAAAAAGGCCACCAATTGGTGGCCTTTTTCGCTCACGAAGGAGGCTTATTCGTCCTCTTCGCTGTCGAAGGTTAGAGCGTCCGCCTCACGAACCCGATCAAGCATGGCGTTTACTGGAACTGCAATGCCTCTGTCGTTCAGAACGGATTCGTTGCTGGATCCACGCTGGAACCAGGCGCCAACTTGGGGCGTTGTCTCTGTACCGCTCGCACCAGCCGCCTCTTCGTCAGGCGCGGTATCCGAACCATACACGTCCATTCAACCTCCACGGGTTCAGTGTTCTTTGCTGCCATACTTTCGGTACCCCGAAACGATAGTTTAGAGCCGCGGCAATAACATACAATCGGTACCGAGACCCTCCAATAGTTTGACGATGTCTCGCGCCAAACTCGTCACAACCCGGTAAAAGTTTCCTACCGGATAGCCTTTGGGTCGATTCCTCTAGTAGCGAAAATCCGGCCAACAGCCTCGCCAATCTTATTGTTGGGGGTGCTGGCGCCAGCAGTCACGCCAACGGTGATCGGAGCGTTAGGCGGAACCCAGCCGGTCGACTCGATTTCCCCCTGTTCGCCGAGGGGGCGATGGCGAATTGTGCCGGAGTCAGGATCAATGTTGTCCGCATCCTCGACGTGGTAGGTCCGGACGGTTTCCGAGCAGAGAGCCGCCAGCGACATCGTGTTGCTGGAGTTGTAACCGCCGATTACGACCATCACGTCGAGGGGCTCGCGCAACAGTTCTACCACCGCATCCTGACGTTCCTGGGTGGCGCTGCAGATCGTATCGAACGTGCGGAAATTCTGCTTCGCGTACTCGTCTCCGCGAGCACGGGCCATCGCCTGTCCCACCAGCTCGCCGATGGCGAGCGACTCGCGAGCGAGCATCGTGGTCTGATTGGCGACGCCGATACGCTGAAGATCACGGGCGGGATCGAATTTGGGCGAGGCCGCGTGAGCGAAGCGCTCCATCAGAGCCGACGCGCTCAGTCGACTTTCAATGAAATCACACAGCAGGCGCGCCTCGTCGATATTGCGCACGATGAAATAGCGGCCGCCCTCGTATTTCTCCGCCTGCGATGCCGTCGCGCGTGTTTCCTCATGGTAGTACTTGCCGTGAATCAGAGAAGTGAATCCGTCTCGCGCGTAACTCTCGACTCTCTTCCAGACGTTGAGTACTGAACCGCAGGTCGTGTCGACCATCACGCAGCCGATTTTCCGAAGAGTCTCGAAGTCACTGATCGTCACGCCGAATGCTGGAAGGATGACGACGTCCTCCGCCCTGACTCCGCTGAAATCGATGTGACCGCCCCCGCTTTCGGGCATGAGGAATGTGATTCCCATCGCCCGAAGTTTCGAGTTCACGTGCGGGTTATGGATGATTTCGCCGGCAAGATAGATGGTACGATCCGGAAACTTCTTTCTAGCCTGGTATGCATACTCGACCGCCCGCTCCACTCCATAACAGAACCCGAACTCCCTCGCTAAACGGATGGTTACATCCCCGGCGGTCAGGGTGTAATCCCGGGCTTTGAGCAGATCGACGAGGTGTCCCGTATAGTCCGATTCCAGTTCGGACTGGATCTCGGATTTCAACCCGAAACCTTTCCGAAAGTAGGTGGGTGCCCCGGTTCCGTTTGGGTTGCTGGCCTGCATATTCCGAGTGGTGGGGGCGGCGCTCCCGTCCGGACCAGGCGCCTTCACCGATGTATCAGACATACCTTTGAATCTAGCAGTGGCCAACCGATAATGCGCTTCGATAAACGACGATGACCGAGTCACTCGGAGCGTACCCCGCAGAACAGACGATGGCGTCAATCGAAAGCACGCCATCAATTCCATTTACTTCGGCACGACCGGCAGGTCTGAGCAGACCCGCACCGATCGTCAAAGGCGATACCATAGGTGTGGTAGCTCCGTCGTCCGCAGCGCAGCAGGGCTGGCTGCTTCGTGGAGCGAAAGCGATGGAAGAAGCCGGCTATAAAGTCATCCTCGATTCCGACATCGAGCGATTCCGCCGCTTCCAGCAACGCGAAGACGAGCGCCGAGCCGCAAACCTGATGGCGATGTGGCTCAATCCCGAAGTCAAAGCCGTCATCGGAGGAACCGGCGGTTATGGAGCGGTACGACTCCTTCCCTTCCTCGACCCGGATGTATTTCGCCGGAATCCCAAGGCGTTTGTTGGATATTCAGATATCACCGCGCTCCATCTCTGGCTGATGCGACGCGCCCAGCTACGCGTTTTTCACGGTCCGACGCTAGACGATCTATTCCCTGGCGGTCACGACCCCACCGTGCTGTCCCTCCTCAGCGCTCTCTCGAATCCGCGTCCAGACACTTTTCTCGGCAGAGACATCGCCCGCGCCGTACGGGCAGGCACGGCAATCGGGCGACTCACCGGCGGAAATCTCTCTCTCGTCCAGCAAACGATTGGTACTCCTTACGAGATCGATACGCGCGATGCGATTCTTTTTCTCGAGGAGACGCGCGATCCGATGTCCGTCGTCGACGAGCGGCTTCTTCACCTGCGCGCCGCTGGATTGCTTGGCCACGTACGTGGCATCGTGTTCGGCCAGCTCTCGCTCGATCGATCGGAGGAAGACGAGTTCGAGGATTTCCTGCTCGACCTGGTATCCGACCTGGAGGTTCCGATTCTCATGGATTTCCCCGCAGGTCACGAGGTCCCCAATCTGACCCTTCCCCTCGGAACAGAGGTGGAGCTCGTTGCTGACGAAAAGACCGGCTGGCTTTCCTATCGCGAGGATGCACTCGCGGTCGCTGAAGAGAGGCCAAGACTCAGCCTCGTTTAGAGCCCACCCGACTTGATCGTCGCATCGACTGCGATGCACCAGACGTGAAGAAGCATCAGGTGTACTTCCTGGATGTATGCTCCCTCTTCACTCGGCACAGCAAGGACGTGATCAGCCTCTCCATCCTTGAGTCCGTGCTGGCCGCACAGCGCGATGGTCACTGCCCCTTTCTCTTTCGCGGCCTTGAAACCCCGCAGCACATTCTCCGATCGGCCGCTCGTTGTGATGCCGATCACGGCATCACCAGCGGTTGCCAGACCTTCGACCTGGCGCTCAAACAGAGCCTCGTAGCCAAAGTCGTTCGCGATACAGGTGACGACACCGGAGTCGCCGACCAGTGAGATCGCGGCGAGAGGCCGTCGTGTCTCCTTGAACCGGCCGATCAGCTCTTCGACCAGGTGGCTCGCCTGAGTCGCGCTTCCACCGTTACCGAACGCGAGAACCTTCCCACCGCGTCCGAGCGAGGAAATGATGGCTTGAGCGGCTGCGTCCGACACAGGCTGGAGCGACGCGATGCATGCGTCGATGACTTTCCGATGTCCGCTGAAATGAGTGGCGAAGTATTGTGCTGGCATGCGCGGATTATATGGGGGCGCGGAACACACGCCAGTGTGACTGCCGGCTAGTGCCCACGACGACGACGCCCTTCGCGTCCTCTTTCACGGTGATGCTGTCCCCGATGGCGACCCTGCCCTGCGCGATGCCGCTGATCGCGGCCGCTTCGATGTCGCCGAAATTCTGCTGCAATCTCCCGTACTTCGCGCTCCGCCGGTGACAACATGGCGCGATCCTCAGGTGATCCGCCGGAGCGCTTGTATGCCTCGCGAATTTCCTCGATCACGTCGCGATACTTTTTTACAGCGAAATGCCGAGCTTCACCACGCGCCAACGCTTCCGCCAGGATGTGCCGCGCCTCCTCCGCCAGCTCCGCCGGAAACTCTTCGAGCGTCTCGAGCTCGCTGTCCAGCTCGAAGCCGAAATAATCCAGCGATCGCTTCAGCACCAGCGGGCCGTGCTTTCGGCGCGGATCGTAAATCAACTCGGCCTTGCCACGTGTCGCGTACCGTCTGATTAGCTCCATTGGGATTTGCGTCCCTTCGATAGCGGCACGCGGTATTCCGCTACGATCGGCGAAGTAACGCAGGTCGCCTGCAATTGCGCCCCAGCTTCCGGCCACACTCGTCTTTGAGACACGCGCTTCGGTGCCGTCGGCTGTATGCTCGTCGATCACCAGCTCGAACGGCATGTACTGCGCGAGCAGGTGCGTGAACTTTCGATAAATGTGATCACGCGCGTTCACCATTCGCGTCGGCAGCTCCATTCCAAGCGAGCGGTAGATACTCGCGGTGGCGAGCGCCGCATCCTCAATTGCCTTTACCAAAACACCGCGCCTCTCGGCCCACCTCTCGATGCTCTCGTCGAAGAGATGCCGCGAGAGGCCGTACACTTCGCCGATGTAAGCGCAATGTGAGAAGGCCTCGGCGTACAGATTGTACGCGGTGAGATGGTCGCTGCCCGGCACGACGACTCCCGAGAGATCGCGTTCCTCCCGTGTCATCCGGTGCAGTGACTCGATCGAGCTCATCACCGCCAGATACGGAATCAGCTCGTCGTCGGCATTTACCAGCAGCTCCGCCCACGGGCGATCGACGGGCATTGCCTCGACAGCCTTTCCGTAGCGTGAAAGTCTGCCGTTCTCGATGATGCCGCGTTGCTCGAGTAGTGTCACGGCTTTTCGATACGCGACGCGATCGAGCGGAACCGGCAGATCCAGTTGGTCGGCGGCGACGCCCAGATCGGCACAAGTCATCGCAACCCGCTCCGAATCACCCGCCAGCTGGAACTCGGGCGCCGTCGGCCTCAGCGACGAGAAGTGAATGTCGCGATCGGAGAGTATGAACACTCTTCCGCCCGCGACACGTCCGTGCACCCGGCCGGCCATCTGCAGTATCTCGTTGGCGCCGAGGTGCAGCCTGGTGAGGACATTTTTTCCGCGCTCGATGATGTTGCTGAAGCGGGTGTCGTCGATGACCACTGTGTCGAGGCCCTGAACATTGAGCGCGCTCTGTCCGGCGGCTGTCATTGCCAGGAAGTACGGTTTTTTCTCTTCTCCCTCGAGAAAGGGGCGAATGATCCGGATCGGTTCGCCGCCGTGATAGAAGGCGCTATTGATGCGCGGAAAGCGCTCCCTAACCAGCTCCGCCGCCTCCTCTACACCGGCACGCGTCGGTAAGAACATTCCAACTCCGCGACGCTCCTTCACTACCTGCTGCAGAAATCGGTCGTCGAGAAACGTCAGCGGATCCTTGCGCACGATTTTCACGTCCGCCGCCTTCGAGGGATCGAAGGCGGTTGTCTCGAGCACTGCGGCAGCATTGAGGTACCGTGCGTAAAAAGTCGGGTCGACGGTTGCCGATAGCCAGATGAAACGACACCCGACTCTCTTACCGAGCGCGAGACACAGCTCCAGCTCGGCTGATGTCTGATGGATCTCGTCGGCCACCAGCGTGTCGGTGGGCAGGATGTCACCGTCCTGGAACCAGCGTCGCGCGATTCCTGTCGTGACCACGATCACGTTCCAGCTTGGCGTCTCCGGCGTCGCTTCGCGCTCGCGGTTCACGACGCCGACTTTCAGTGAATCGGTGCGGAGGATCGTCTCCGCGATTGGACGAATTGCGAGAGTTTTTCCTGTGCCGGTGCCGGCGACGATGCCGAATCCCTTCCCCGCCGCAGCGAGGTCACGAATTTCTTTGCCGTGCTGCTTCTCTAGCAGAGTCTGAATTTGCAGACCGAGCGCAAGCTCGATTGTCTCGCACGCAGCGCGGGTCGGCGAGATGACGATCAGCCGGCCTGTTGAAGGCTCTGCCGCGACGAAGGCCGCGTGGTCCGGCGGGAGATATCTGTCGGTTACGATGCGCTGCATTCGCGTTGGAAAGTGCATACATCGCACCGGATGCGAAACGGCCCCGTGAACTCGTCGTTCACAGGGCCGTTCGCTATGCCTTCAAGAGATCTAGTCTCTGCCTTTGTGGCCTTTACCCCGGCCGCGTCTTTTCTGTTCCGAATTGGAGTAGCGGTAATCGCTGTTGTTGTAGCTATCGTCGCTGTTGCCGCGATTACTCCACTTTCCGCGACCTTCGTCGCCGTCGTTGTCGCCCTGCTCATCGTCATCGCCGTGGCGACGGTTGTTGTTCCACGTACCGTTCTCGTCGTCATCGTCACCGCGCCGACGGTTGTTGTTCCACGTACCGTTCTCGTCGTCATCGCCACCGCGCCGACGGTTGTTGTTCAACCTGCCGTTGTTGCCACCGTTTCTGGTGCTGATGATCGTCATGTTGCCGAACGTGTCACGACGCGCACGCTGAATGATCACGTTGCCGTTCGCATCAGTGGTCCGGCGCTCATAAATCGTGTTGCCGTTGCCGTCGCGTCCGACCGGATACCACGCACCGTTGACACGAGTGCTTCGATTGTCGCGGCAGTTCGTGGTATTGGTGCCGCTACGCCCGAAGATGATGTCTCCGACAGAGCTGGTCGACTGAGTGTAGGTGCAATCATCGCGATTGCTGCCCCGCCCGCGATTACTCCCATAGATCACCCGACCGCCGTTGGTGGCGGCTCTCGCCCGTGCTGTGGCGCAATCAGTAGCCGCCGATTGACGGCCTGGCGGAACGCCATCCACCCAAACGCGACACATTCCCGCTGGTGGACGCTGGCCCGGAGGCACGCCGTCGACGTTTCGTCCGTTGCCCTGCGCGACCAGTGGCGCTGCCGTCGCGGCGCCAGCAAGCGCAATAGTCATTAAGAAAACCTTCATGGTGCACTCTCCATTCGAGACGAAAAGATGAAGCGGCCTCGACGATGCGAGGCCGCTTCGCAATACAGACGACTGACTACTTTTTACCCTTACCCTTGCTTTCCTTCCATGCTTCCTTCTGAGCCTTCTCATTAGCCTTCATTGAGGCCTTTTCGACTTTGTCCTGCTCCTTGTCCGCTTTCTTCCAAGCGTCGTATTGATCCTTTGAAATGGTGCCGGCCTCGAGCCGATCCTTCATCTGCTTGTCCTCTGCTTTCTCAGCCCTTTTGTACGTCTTGCGCTGCTCTTTCAGAGCTTTCTTCCATTCCTTGTCGCCGCTTCGCGCGGGACGCGTGCTGAAGATCGTAAACGTTCCGCCAGGATTACGACGCGCGCGCTGGATCACCAAATTTCCGTTGGCGTCGCGAACGCGGCGGACGTAAATCGAGTTGTTATCAGGACCGCGGCCAACCTGATACCATCCACCCTCTTCCCGGCTGCCGACATCTCGGCAATTGACGTCGCTAGTGCGGCCAAAGATGATGTCGCCGACTGAATTGGTGGTACGGGTGTAGACGCACGCAGGCCGATTGGTAACCGGAACCGTGCGCGCGACAACCTGCGCGCTCATCGGGGCCGCAGTTGCGACGCCAGCGAGCGCAAGCGTGATGGCGAAAGCCTTCATCGCGAAATCCTCCGAGTGATTAGATCCACGAGCTCGTCAGTGGGACTCGACTTCCGGCCGGTTTCTCACCGCCGACGCGCAGTCGGTTGGCGCGGGTTGCTGCCCCGCCGGTACGTCGTTGATCCAGATCCGGCACATTCCGGCCGGCGGAAAAAAACTGGGCGGCACGATTTGCTCCCGGCGCGACTGCGATTGCTGCGTTGTGGGCTTACCCGGCTTGACCGGGACACGTCGCTGCGCCCCCGCCGCGCTCGCCGAAACGATCATTCCGATCGCGGCGGGCAGGATGAAGCGAAAAAAAGCAGGGACTGGCATCAAGCCGAAACGGTATTTCATGGCCTTCATGGGTGCACGTGCGGTGCCAGACCATGCCAGAGCGGCTAACTCTTTGCGGCCAAGAGACTTAGCCATTTGTTCTGGCCTCGGGAAATGGCAAATTGTCCTCCCGGAGGGACGAACCATTGATACACCTCAACAGTCCGGCTGAGCTGCTATAAACCGCACGTTCGAAGGCGAGAGGGCGGCGGCGCCGCCCATTGTCAGTCGCCGAATGATATACCAGTAGCCAGACCCGCTTCAGCGTCTTGAGAACGTCCGCCCAAAGGAACCGACACGATGTCACCTCCGCCGGTGGACAAGGCGATTCTCATTATTTCACGATTTCTGCTCTAGCAGTGATAGGATTTCACCCGGCTTTGCGTGCCGGCCTGTTTTTGATTTCTGGTAAATCGGTTTTCCATCTGCCACGACCTCAAACCTGCCTCCTCTCGATTTGATCAGCTCGAGCTCGGCGTCGGGGAATCGTTGGCGAATCTCAGCCGCCAGACTGGCAGCTCTGGGTTCGTAGTTTCAAACGACGCAGTATTCGATGCTGATCTTCATTGGTCTTTGTGTCTGCGGTTGATCTTTTATTGTGGTGGCGGTGAAAAGTGTTGCGCGAGCTCGAGCGCTTCCGGAGTGCCGACAGCCTTCAGCGCATTGATTGCGGGCGCGCGAATCACACTCTGCCAGACGTCATTTGCCATGAGCTGTTTGGCCAGGGGAAGCGCGGCATTCTTCTCCAGTCGAATGTCGGACGCCAGTGCAGCGCCGCGAACAATCAGATTCGAATCCCGACGCGCCACTTCGTGAAGACGTACGACAACGTCCCTCGCTACGGTTCCGCTCAGCGTCAGTTTTCCAAGTGCGGTTGCTGCTTCCTCTCGGACGCGCGCATCGGGATCGCGCGTCGCTGCCAGCAAAGCCATCGTGACGCTGCGCATCGGCGCGATCGTCGCTTTGGTCGAATCACTTCCCCAGATGCCAATCGCGTCCACAGCCCGTGAACGCACTGCCCAGAACCGATCGTTGCGCGTTGCCAGTATCAGAGCGTTGAGAGCCGTCTGATCAGTCGGGCGCTGTGCCAGAAGGTCGACTGCTTCGATTCTGCCGAGAACGTCGTCATCGTTCACGAGCTGATACTGCAACATCGCGGTCGAGCGCGGAAAGTCGATCAGGTCGAGAATCCACTTGCCCTTGTCCCAGCGAATCGAGCGAGGTGGCGCCTTGAGATTCGCGCCTGCTTCGCCCGTCCCGTTGCGAACGCGCACAACGAAGTGGACGATTCCGCTGTCGGTACGCGCTTCGACATCGACATCGACGTCGAAGTAGCCGGTAAGACTGTCGCGCGGCTGAACTTCCTTTGCGCTGATCACGAGTCTGCCGGCGGCGCGATCATACAACGACGAAACCTGGAAGACTGGAAAGCCGGCGCCATACACCCATTGGTCGAAGAAAGCCTTGTAATCCTTGCCAGTGGTTTCCTCGAACGCTTTGCGCAAGTCGTTGGTGATCACGGTTCCGTAAGCGTTCTTGGTGGTATAGTGGTTCATCGCTTTCCAGAACAACGCGTCGCCGAGCTGGTGGCGGAGCATCTGAAGGACTGTCGCGCCTTTCGGATAGATGTGCCCGCTGAAGAATACCTCGATCGGATCGTTGACCCACCTGTTCCAAACGATCGGACGTCTGGTGCGACGATCAGCCTCAATGGTCTGCTCCTGAGCGCCGAGACGATCATACGCGCCTTCGTCGACACCCAGATCCTCCTCTCGGAAGATTTGCTCCATGAATGTGGCGAAGCCTTCGTTGAGCCAGACATCTGCCCAGTCTCTGGTAGTCAGGAGATCTCCGTACCACTGGTGTCCGAGCTCGTGGGCCATAAGTCCGACCGAGTTGGCCTGTGGCTCTGACGAGGCGGGATGAAGAATCGCGACGTCGTTCTGCGATGTCGCGGTGACGTTCTCCATTCCGCCGTATTGGAATTCAGGGATCACGATCTGGTCGTACTTCGCCCAAGGATACGCCACGCCAGTCTTGCGTGAGAAAACCTCGACCGCCTGCGGAGTTTTGGCGAATCCGCGCCAGGCAGCGTTGATCGAGTCGGGGTAAGTCCAGTAACCAATCGGTACGTTGCGATATGGCTTGTCCTGAAGAACGCTGTAGTTACCGACGACCGCGGTCATCAGATAAGTCGACGTGGCTTTGTCGAGAACCCAGTGCCACTCGATGCTGTCCCCTACTGTGCGAGATCCTGCCAACCGTCCGTTTGACAGAGCGCGTTCACCTTTCGCCGTCCAGATGTAGAACTCCCACGTGGTCTTGTCGTTCGGAAAATCGTAGGTGGGGACCCAGTAGCGAGTGTCCTCGGTTTCGCCCTGAGTCCAGACGACATGCCTAGCCGGCCTGAAGTACGCACCTTTCGATCGATTGGCGCCATCATATTCGATTGTGATAGAGGTCTTCTGACCGGAGCGTAGCGGCTTCGCTAGATGCACCGTCAGCGCCTTTCCGTCGTAATCGTGTTTCAGTGATGTCACACCCGCGCCGATGCGCTTGAAGGTCATGTCGCCCGCGTCGATGACCAGATTGGAACGGGGCGCTGCCCGGGCAAGGCCGGCGATGGTCAGGGTGGTCGTTCCGACAACGGCGTGACGTGTCCAATCAAAGCGAACCGTCGTTACCTGGTGCTGCAGGTCGTACGTCCGTACCCGCTCCGCGTGCGCAACTCCTTCGGGCGGCGGTCCCCATACAATCAAGGGCGTCTCTCGGAAGGGCGGTATGCGATCAGGAGTAAGGCTCGTATCCATCCGGAATGGAGGAAGTACGAGCGGTGGATTCGGTTGAGGGATTCCGGGAATTCGCGACGGTGTCGTCGCCGGCGCACAACCGAGAACGAGCAGGCTCGCAGCGCCCGCGAGGAATGGGAGTTTCATCTTGTGTCGAAACGGGATGAATACATCCGGATGATTCGGGGCAGCCACGGAGCACGCATTTACAGTATGGTATCCAAGCGCCTAAGGCGGGGGAAGGAGAGTCGGGTGCGACACGCTTTCACGATAATCGAGATCACTGTCACGCTCTGCATTCTGAGCGTGCTGTCCGCCATCGCCGTGCCATGGGCCGGTAAACTGCTCGACAGAGTCCAGGTGCGTGGCGCGGTACTGGAGGTAGAATCGATTTTCAGCAGTGCTCGACACATCGCAATAGCGCGCGCCGCGCAAACAACTGTCGATATCGACACGGTCGCCCAGACAATTTACGTGAGCGTTGGCGGCGACACCGTCAGAAAGAAGGAGATCGGAACAGATCACGGAGTTCAGCTCTCGGCGAGTCGATTGAGGATGTCGTATGCGGCGACCGGCATGGGCTACGGCGCGGCAAATCTCAGCGTCGTCGTTCGACGGAATGTGTCCGCCGATACCGTTTTTGTCTCGCGACTGGGTCGGCTGCGGCATTGACCGAAGACGGAGGCGCGACGTCCGCAATGTCAACGCCGGCCGAAACGGGAAGCGACGCATCCGCAGTCGTGCCGAAGTCGTACCCTGGGACCGAGATCCGCGGAATTTGCTGACCAATCGCGCGCTCGATGGTGCGTACCATCGAGATCTCGTCGGGCGCCATGAATGTGTAGGCATCACCAGTGGCGGCCGCGCGCCCAGTCCGCCCGATTCTGTGCACGTAGTCCTCGGGCTGCTGCGGAACGTCGTAGTTGATGACGTGGGTGATGCCAGAGACGTCGAGGCCGCGCTGAGCGATGTCGGTCGCTACGAGCACGCGAACCTTGCCTGACTTGAAATCATCCAGTGCCTTGGTACGTTCGCCCTGAGATTTGTCCGCATGCATGGCAGTTGCCGCGATCCCTTCGTCCTCGAGGTGTCGAACTACTCGATCAGCACCATGCTTGGTACGGGTGAAGATCAGAACCGAATCCATATCCGACTTCCTTAGCAGCTCGGCGAGCAGCGTGCTCTTTCGATCGCGCGGAACCGGATAGACTGCGTGCGTTACGCTGCTCGCTGCCTCCGAGCGACGTCCGACCTGAACGACAACGGGCTTGCGCAAATATTTCCGAGCGAGTGCCTCCACCTCAGGCGGCATTGTTGCGCTGAAGAGCAGCGTCTGTCGGAAGCGCGGAACCTCGCTAACGATGCGATTGAGCTGAGGCGCGAATCCCATGTCGAGCATTCTGTCCGCCTCGTCGAGAACAAGTACCTCGAGATCGTCGAAGGCAACGTTCTCGCGCTCCATGTGATCCAGTAGTCGTCCGGGCGTAGCCACCACGACATCGACGCCACGACCGAGCGCTTTCGACTGGGGCTCGATACCAACGCCGCCAAAGATCGGCACTACTCGCAGCTCCGTGTACTTCCCGTACTTGCGGAAGCTTGCCTCCACCTGGGCGGTGAGCTCGCGGGTTGGAGTAAGGATCAGGACGCGTACACGGTGAACGGGCTTCCCGTTTTCATCCGTCACCGGCGCGGTGATCAGGTTATGAATAATGGGTAGTGTGAAGCCAGCGGTTTTCCCGGTTCCGGTCTGTGCCAAGCCAATCAGATCCCGGCCCTCGAGAGCAAGTGGAATAGCCTGTTGTTGGATCGGAGTAGGATGGGTGTAACCGGCATCGCGAACCGCATGCAGCAGTTCCGGCGCGAGGCCGAGGGCGGTAAACGGGGGGCTCGCGTCCAGAGGGGCTTCGATCATCTACCGATAATATACCCCGAGCGTACGGATACTCGATTGAGAACAACTGCAACTGAACGGGCGGGAGGCGTCAGCACAAAGGTACGAGGCGTTGGGTCACTACGTCGGGACTTCACCAGTGCCCTTCCGAGTACAAGCAACTGCTTGTGCCAGACGCCGAGCAGAAACGTCCCGACGTCGTGACCTCGAGCCTCGCGCCTCCAGCGCTGACGCCTCCGGCCCGTTCAGTTGCAGCTTTTCCTCAAACCCCTCCGCGGCGCATAAGAGCGATCAGCTCCTCATTAACTTCATCGGGCGTCTCCTCTGTGATGATGTGCCCCGCGTCAGGAATCGCGCGCAGCACGATCTGAGGAACGAGCGGGACGTAAATGGCCATGCCGTCGTGCGGCATGAGGTGGTCGAGACTTCCCCAAACTCCAGCTGCCGGAAGATTGACGATCGCAAGCGGACGATGATCTGCCGCATTCCACTCGTAATGATGAAGCAGCTCCCGCATCGCCAGCGAAAATTCCGGGTACTGCGAGGGAGCGAGGTACTCCGCAACATCGCGCTTCGTGAAGTGTCCGCGTTTTCCGTAAACTCGCATCAGCGCGAGCTTCACGATCACGCGCGGATTTATCTGTCGAAGTATTGGGGTGAGCGGCAGCGGCGTCAGAAACCGGTACAGCCACATCAGCGGCACGCCTTTGAGCCCGACAGGAGAGAGCATGCCGAGGCATCGCACGCGCTCAGGGTATCGCGACGCGAAATGGTATATGAGAGATCCTCCGAGCGAATGCCCGGCAAGCGCAGGACTCTCGAGGTCGAGCAAGTCGAGAATTTCGCGTAGATGCTCGACCAGTGACTCGATAGTGTACTCGTTCGCGGCTAGTGGCTTGTCGGAGAGGCCATGTCCCTTGAGATCGATCGCGATCGCGCGAAAACCAGCGTCGGCGAGCGCCGGCATATTACGGCGAAAGACGTAAACGCTACATCCCCAGCCGTGCACCAACAGGATTGGCGGCGAAGACGGATCGCCGCGCTCAACCACGCGAATTCTTGTTCCTGAGCGAACACGCGGAAAACTCACGCGATAGGCCGGATCGCCGGCAGGAAACATCTCGCCGGGCCTGAGATTACGCCGGCGACCGAATCCGATCATCTGATCAGATCAATTCAATTTCTCTGCCGACAAGCTTTCCGATGAGGCCGATGCGGAAGGTGACGTCGGTCCATTTCGATTCTGCTCCGGCGCCGTCGTCGAGCGGGAAGATGGACCACGCCCACGGATTCGTTGTCGTCGGCCGGTCGGTCCCCCTGTGGGGATGCCAGACGCCGTTGCGATCGCGATCGTCAACGAATCTCTCGTAGAGTTTTATCCATCCGTCGTTGCGGCGGAGGAAGTTGAGACGCGCCATTGTCTCGAGCCACAGCAGCGCAAACGGGATGTCAGCATCGACTGCGTTCCGATGGGGCAGCACATCACCCATAACGAGGTGAGGCTGCGGCACCATCTTCTTTCCGAAGAGCTGAACCGCTTCCTGGCGCGGCAGCGGCTGCGTGATCCAATCGTAAATGCGCTCGACTCCGCTGAAGTGTTCGTGACGGAAAATCGGCATATGCGCGAGCATCGTCAGCGTGAAAATCGATGGCGGCGCGGATTCCGGCGCGAGTACGTGAGTGTTGCCCACGCGCATCCAGGGCTTCTCGCCGAGCGGTGAGTTGAGATACGTCACAGTGCGCTCTAGAATGCGGCGTGCGGCACCGCGAAGTCGCGGATCATTCTCATATCCCAGCTGCGCCAGTGTCGCGGCTGCGGCCTCACGAAAGAGTCCGCGCGTACGCCGCACGATATCATCGTCCCTCGCCTTGGTCCCGAGCTCGAAAGTGAACGCGGGATCGTTGTCTTCGGCCAGCAGTCTGAAAAGAATCCTGCGCGCGAGCACGAGGGGCGGCGATTCGATGCCCCAACCATACTCTGCGATGCGTCGCACAGCCGGGATCGTTCCGATGTTGGTGAAGTCAGCGGCATGTCGCCCCGGTAGCGAAAGAACCGACTGATTCCACATTCCGTCACGCGATTGCGTCACTGCGAGCTTGATGGCGGGACGATACGAGTAAGGAAGCCAGTCGATATCGCGCGCAACCCGGCCTTCCGTGTCCGCGATCTCGGTCATCGCCCGGTACTTTATTGGAGCCGAGGCGTGCTCGAGGAGCCAGCTCAACGGGAAGGAGAGCGTCTCCGGGGCAGGTGCTGGGATCGGTGGGGCCAGTTCGGCGGTGCTACTGGGTACGGTCACAAGCGGCGCTCGGCGCGCAGTAAGAAACGGGCGATCGGGGCCGGCAGGCGCATGAGCCGGCTGTCAGGGCGGGAAGAATAGCAGGTTTTCAGTGAGGCGCTAGGGCAATAGGCTAACTCCTTGGGGGAAAGATAGTTACGCTGAACTGCAACTGAACGGGCGGGGGGCGTCAGCAGAGCAGGCGCCTGGTTAGAGGTTACGACGCCGCGACTCTCCTACTCGTCGTACGGCAAAGGCAGTTTGCCTGTACTCCGAATGCGAAGGTTTGGCGTCCCGACGTAGTGACCTCACGCCCGGCGCCTAGCAGCTGACGCCTCCCGCCCGTTCAGTTGCAGTTGTCTCCCTCACTTGTTGGTATCCAGTTGTTAGTCGCCAGTCCAACCTTTTCGCCAACTTCGGCGTATTAAACCCGGGCGCCATCACCGGCGTCAAAAAAACGTATCTCTAGGAGAGTAGGATGAAGGCTATTCGCATCGCCACGCTAGCTGCTGCCCTTTGCGTTGGCATGACATCGGTCGCCGCAGCGCAAGGCACCGAGCCGCCTAAACAGGGTCAGGGCCAGGGCGAAATGCGCCGTGGCGGCGGAAGGGGTGAATGGCTCCTCAAGGATATCACCTTGACGGATGCGCAGAAAGACCAGATCAAGACGATCCGCGAGAAGTACGTGCCGCAGCAGCTGGAGCTGCGCAAAGCGGCTCAGGCTGTCGGTGGTCCGCCGGACGAAGCCACGCGCACCAAGATGGTCGACCTGCAGACCAAGCAGGCCGCCGAGATTCGCGCGATTCTCACCGCCGATCAGCAAGTGACTTTCGACAAGAATCTGGCCGAGATGAAGGCGCGCATGGACGCTCGCCGCAACGGCAGCAGCTAAAGCGCCTCGCTACGACTGCGGCTCGAGAGCCGCGAGCGTATAGTTGCTCTTCGGGTTCCAGAGTATCCAGCTCTGGAACCCGTTGTCGTAACCGGCTTTTTTCTGTGCCCGGATCTCGGTCGCGGAATATCGCGGCCGACCAAGTGTGAAATCCTGATACCAGGGGATGATCTTGGCGGCGTTGGTGACCGATGCAGAACGGGCAATCGCGTCTTTGAGCGCGTTATTGATCGTGGCGTACGGATGTGCGTTTGGATTCCGCAGCTTGTAGGTGCCACGCGCAAAGTGCGACGGGTAGATCATCGGTAGTACGACATCGACCTGATCGACGAACATTTCCCACTGCTGTCCGATTCCCATGTCGGTCGTGTCGGTTGCAGTCAGGCCAAATACGTCTGCCGTGACTCGGACACCCTGGTGCTTGAGCGCGTTACGCAGAAATCCGAGCTGCTCCCGTATTACCTGCGCCCGGGTCCGCCCCTTCGCCAAAGGATAAACGGTTTCGGTTATGAGCCGCTTCTCGTCGGGAAACCGAACGTAGTCGAACTGGACTTCGCTGAACCCGATGTCATACGCTTCTCGCGCGAGGTCAGCCGCGTACTGCCAGACGGCGGGCTGGTGCGGATCGAGCCACGGATTTCCGTTCTTATCGAGCCACGGCTTGAGATCGGACTTCCGCTTGATCGCGAGATCCAGCCGTTTGCGGGCGAGAAGCGGATCCTTGGCGACAACGATCCGTGCGATCGGGTAGATGCCGTTCGCCGTCATGGTGTCTAGAACGGCGCGGATTTTGGCGCGCGACATCCAGTGTCCATCGGCAGTATCGGCGCCGATTTCTCGAGCCAAGGCAACGCTCGACCGATACAGTACGAATCCACGATCATCCTTCACATCGATGACGAGCGCATTCACCTCGGTCGTCTTCGCCACGCCGATCAGGCGAGTAAGCTTGCTGCCCAGCGCGGCCCACCGATTTACGTAGAGGCCTCGCAACGTGTCGGGAGTGGGAACGTGTGCGACCGAATCTTGGTTTTCGCGCCCGAACGACGCCTCCGGTTTGCCACCCAACTCCGGCGCTATTTCACCAGTCTGCGCGCCTCCATCGACGCGCTGCTGACACCCAAGCGAAAACGAGAAGAACGCGATCGTCCCAAGGCGTACCGCTTTGATCATTGTATTGGCGTCGGCGAAACGCGACGCGCGCGTGGTCAGAGCGCGTTCAGCTCGGCGTTGGCATCCGAGAGGTAACCCATCTCTTTTACCACGCTCTGTGCCTGTTGAGTAACCATAGTGAGGCCAGTCGGCTGCGCGTTGAGACCGCCGGTGCGGAAGCGCACCAGCTCGAGCCGCATCGATCTGAGGAGGTGGCGACAGTTATCGAGCTTCTCCTGTGCTTCCTTTCGTTTGCGTGCCACTTCTGCCAGGGCGCGGCGCTGTCGACGTAGCATCGCAAGACGACGTACGCGCTCCTCGCTGGCTCGGTAGTCGAGCGGGTTCGCCTGAGATTCCAGTGTCGTTATTTCCTTCTCCACGCTTTCAGAGGTCTCGCGTCCGGCGCTGCGATCGAGGTCGGAGAGCGAAAGTGCCAGCTGCTGCACTTTTCTGAATACCGCATCGGCTGATGTAGCGACTTCAGGAATCTGCTCCCTCTCGTCGGGAGGCATGTTGAGCAGCTGCCGATGGATCTCCCGATGATCACCCTCCGCCTCGCGTATCGCCGATCCATAGCGCGAATCAGCGAACGGCGCCGGCGGTCCGGTGGGGATGGGACTTGTCGTTGGCCCACCCACTCTCGGATATGGCTGGAACGCCTGCATCGTCGGCAGCGGGGAGATCGGCGAGAACAATCCCTGCCCACGCGCGCGGGCACGCGCGCGAACCTGGGCGCGTTTTTTTTCGTCGAACAGTGCGCGCGCGTCGTCGATCGTCTCGGCGGCAACGTCGAAGATCAAGCGATCGCGCGGCTGACGGAATACGTCACGCCAATCGTAGCCGGCCGCCCACAGCTTCGAGTACTTAAAGGCGAGAGCCACCGTCCAGATGACCGTTAGTGCAATAAAATCGTGATTCGAGAAAAGCGAGATCGGCACCAGGATGGCATTGACAGCAAGGTACGGTGCGAGCTTGCGACGAAACGACACGACCATAGGCGCGTTCCACTTGCTCAGCTCCTCTGGCGTGGGCTGCGACGGCGTGTACGGTGCCTGCGTCGGCGGCGTGTAGCGATCACGTATCGACTCGGTGATCTGGTCACGCAGCTCCTCGGCGATGGGGCGCTCGCGTGTACCGGCGCGTGACCCCGCTGTCGATGCAGCGGGCTGCGCCCGCGTCGCCAGCGTCGGCATCGCGCCCCCGGCAAGAGCCACTGCGAAGGCTGCAGCATTCGGGAAGCGATCGGCTGGATCCTTCTCGAGACACATCATCACCGCTCGCGAGAGATCAGGTGGTAGATCGGGCCAGCGCTCGTCCACCGGAGTCGGCTTCTCGGAGAGATGCTTCACCAGCATTGAAGGAGTGTTGCTGGCGACGAACGGCGTCTGTCCGCACAGCATCTGATAACCAACGACGCCCAGCGAGTACAGATCGCTTCGACCATCGATGGCGCGGTCGCCCGCAGACTGCTCGGGTGACATGTACGCCGGCGTTCCGATCGCCATCCCGGTCGCGGTTAGGCGCGAGTCGCCGCTGTCCGTGAGGGCGCGCGCGATACCGAAGTCCGTCACCATGGCGCGACCTGTCTCTTCATCGATGATGATGTTGTCGGGCTTGATGTCGCGGTGAATGACGTTGCGGTTGTGCGCGTACGCCAGAGCATCGGCGACTTCGCGCAGAATGCGACGCACTTCCACCGGCGGTATTGGCCCGTGCTGCTGCAGACGCACCCCGAGGTTATCGCCCTTGATGTACGCCATCACGAAGTAGACGAGATTGTCGCGCTCTTCGACCGTGTAGATCGGAACGATGTTCGGATGATTCAGCTGCGCGGCCGTCTCGGCTTCGCGAAGGAATCTCTGTCGGATATCGGCGCGGAAACTGAGCTCGGGCGGCAGCACCTTGATCGCGATCTCGCGCTTCAACCGTCGGTCGCGCGCGCAATACACGATTCCCATACCGCCACGACCGACTTCGGTCTCTAGCTCATAGTTTGCAGAGAGAACCTGAGCCACATGTGTACCGAGCTCGTCGGTTGGACTAATTGGCATGTCGCCGCGTCGAATCAGCAGGTCTGATGTTGCACTTCATGCCCGGCTGGCGTAAATCCACGAGAGCAAAAGATGCAGTATGGGGAGGCTGTGGAGTAGTATCTAAATAAGAATCTTGTCTTCGGAATGACAATGGCACAGCGTCAGACATTACCGGTTCTCCCGTTGAGGGGAACTGTGATATTTCCCGGCTTAACCCAACCAATTGCGGCAGGCCGGCCTTCAACTCTTCGTGCGATCGAGGCGGCCCTGAAAGGCGACCGTCTCGTCTTCGCCGTCGCGCAGCGCGACAACACCGAAGAGCCAACAGCGGATATCCTGTACTCGATGGGCGTCATTGCGCGCATCGGTCAGATTCAGCGCGGACTGGGCGGCGTGCAGCTTCTGTTGCAGGGAGAGCAGCGCGCGACTGCGCTTCAATACACCTCGGCCGACGGATATCTGAGCGCGGTAATAGTTCCAGCGGAGGAGATGAATCCTCAGACAGAAAACGATCCTGCGTTTACCGCGTTACAGAAAGAGACGCGGGAGAGGGCAGCTGAGCTCGGCGAGCGTCGCGGACTTCCAGAGGAAGTCGTTCACCAGGTTCTCGACTCGGTAACCGAGCCCGGTCGGTTTGCCGATCTCGTCGCCGGCTACATCGAGCTTCCCGTTCCCGAAAAGCAGGGACTGCTTGAAACACTGAGCGTGGAGGAGCGCCTTCGCCGCGTACTCGTCCACGTGCAGCGGCAAGTTGGTCTGCTCGAGGCGCAGGAAGACATCAAGTCCCAAGTCCAGGAAGAACTGGGCGAGCGTCAGCGAGAGATGTATCTGCGCGAGCAGCTCAAAGCGATCCAGAAAGAACTGGGCGACGACGACTCGAGCAAAGAGATCACCGAGCTTCGCGACAAGCTCGCGAAGCTGGAGCTGCCGAAAGAGGCGCGCGCCGAAGTAGAGCGCGAGCTCGGACGACTCGAGCGAGCTGGTCGTGAGTCGATGGAAGCGCAGGTGATCCGCACCTATCTCGAATGGATCGCCGAACTGCCGTGGAACAAGAGATCGGACGATCAACTCGATCTGAAGCGCGCCGAAACTGTTCTCGAGGAAGACCACTACGGCCTCAAGGATGTGAAGGATCGCGTCCTCGAGTTTCTGGCAGTGAGACAGCTGCGCGCCAGCCAGCTTGCCGACGAAGTCGACAAGACTGGTGAAGTGCCGGCGGCGCGCCTTTTCGCCAACAAAGAGGATGCGACCCCGTCACTCTCCATTGGCGAGAAGGGAGATCGCCCTATCACTGACAAGGTCGAAGCCAAGTCACGCGCGATGGCCAAAGGCCCGATCCTTCTCTTCATCGGACCGCCGGGCGTCGGCAAGACCTCAATCGCCAAATCGATCGCGAGATCGCTTGGCCGCGAGTACGTACGCGTCGCCCTCGGCGGCGCTCGCGACGAAGCCGACATCCGCGGCCACCGTCGCACATACGTCGGTGCAATGCCGGGCAGAATCATCCAGGGACTCAAGCAAGCGGGAACGAAGAATCCCGTTTTCCTGCTCGACGAAGTCGACAAGCTCGGCACGTCCTTCCAGGGCGATCCGGCCAGCGCGCTGCTCGAAGTCCTCGATCCCGCACAGAACGACACGTTCACCGACCACTACCTCGGCGTACCATTCGATCTCAGCGAGGTTCTTTTTATTGCCACAGGAAACTTCGTGCAGAACATTCCCGGCCCGTTGCTCGACCGGATGGAGGTTGTCGAGTTCGCCGGCTACACGGAGAAGGAAAAGGCCGAGATCGCAAAGAAGTACCTGTTGCCGCGACAGCTGGAAGAGTCGGGGCTGAGCGACAAAGAAATCACCTTCACCGGCGATGCGATTATGTCGGTGGTGTCGAACTACACTCGCGAGAGTGGAGTGAGACAGCTCGAGCGTCAGATTGGTGCAGTAGCGCGGAAGCTGGCGCGTAAGATCGCGTCCAGCCAGGACGTAAGGCAAACGGTCGACGCAGAAACGGTAAGGGAGCTGCTTGGCAGGCCTCGTGTTCACCCCGAACACGCGCTTCAGGAAAGCGAGGTTGGTATCGCCACCGGCATGTACTACACGCCGATGGGCGGCGATATCATGTTCGTCGAGGCATCGATTCGTCGGTACTATGGTAGTCGAGAAGGCGACGCAGTGAATCAGGTTGGCCCCGGCGGCGCCGTATCTCTGATCCTAACCGGGCAGCTCGGCGACGTGATGAAGGAGTCAGCACGAGCGGCGTTCACCTACGCCACGAACAACGCGGCGAGTTTGGGAATTCCACGAGACAGGCTCGGCGCAATCGAGGCGCACATTCACGTGCCTGCCGGATCCATTCCGAAAGACGGCCCGTCGGCTGGAATCGCAATCGCGACGGCGCTGGTATCGGAGATGTCCGACCGGCCGGTGAGGCAGGATGTAGCGATGACTGGCGAAATCACGCTTCGTGGCCGAGTGCTGCCAATCGGTGGCTTGAAGGAGAAGGTGCTGGGAGCGCATCGCGCTGGAATCAAAACCATCATCATCCCGAAGGACAACGAGGCGGATATCGAGGATGTGCCGGAGGATGTGCGCAACACGCTCGAATTCCACCCAGTGGAGACACTAAGCGAGGTGCTGGACATTGCCCTCGTACCGACGGCGCCGGGAGAGCAAGCCCGGCCGTTGGAGATCAAAGAGGTCGCGTAGTCACTTAACTGCAACCGAAGACTACCGGCTAGGCGCTGTGGGCGGGCCGGCTGAGGGCTACGGGCAAAGCACAAAAAAAAGGGGAGCGTAATGGCTCCCCATTTTGTTCTCACAATCGGAGTCCGCTACATAGCCGGACTCCGGAAGGTCTCAGAAGATAATTGGCCCCCAAGCGAAGATCTTCCACGGATCGGCCTTCAGCGGCGCCGGCTCCGTTCCTTCGACGAAGTACTCAGTGTAGCGCCGATCCGGCGGCGTCTGATCGGTCGCGAGCTCGCCCGTCGCGCGATCAACGTCACCATAAATCACACCGATCGGGGGAGCCCACTGTTCCGCCTGACGTGAGGTGAGAATCTCAGGCTTCGAGGCGTAATAGCGCGCGACCATTTTGCCCCACACCGGGGCCGCCAGCGAACCGCCAGCAGCTCCGCTCGCGATCGGCGTTGGTTTGTCGAAGCCGAGCCAGACTCCCGCGACGAGATCGGGAGTGAGGCCGATGAACCACACATCGGAGTTGTCGTTCGTCGTTCCAGTTTTTCCGGCGACGGGTATCGAGGCTGGGAGATAGCGCCGGATGCTCGACGCGGTACCTCGCTCGACGACATCGCGCATCATGTCGCGTACGACATAAGTGGCGCGCGGATCGAGCGCGGGCGCCAGCGCCGTCACCTCACGCAATAAGACGACTTTCCGATTTCTGTCTTCAACACGGTATATGAAGCGTGGCTCTACCGGGGTACCAAGATTCGCGAAAGTCGTGTATGCGGCCACGAGATCGAGCGGCTGTACCACCGACGCGCCGATCGCGCTCGAAGGAACCGGTGCGATCTTCGAGCTCAGCCCCATCCGGCGCGCGAGTGTCGCGATCGAGTCCATTCCAAGTTTCTGCCCGAGCTGGACCGCGACGACGTTGCGTGATTTGGCCAGGGCGTCACGGAGGGTAAGCGCTCCCAGATATTGTCCGTCAGAGTTTTCCGGACTGTAAACCGTGCCGTTGGGAAGATTGATCGCGAGCGCGGTATCCTGGAAAATCGTGTTCGGTGTGATGCTGTCGGCGATGGCGAGGGCGTACACAATTGGCTTGAACGATGATCCCGGCTGGCGCATACCATCAACCGCTCGGTCGAATTGCGAATCGCTGTAATCACGCCCTCCGACGAGCGCTCGAACATCGCCGGAGGTCGGATCGAGCGCCACGACCATTCCCTGCAGATAATCGGTATTTCGGCCCGGCCCCCCTTTCGATCGCGCCGTTGCGCTCGACGTGTACTTGGGATGCGCGTAGTCTGGCTGCGACTCGAGGGCCGCAGTCTCCTCCTGCAATGCGCTCGTTGCCGCATTCTGAAGAATTGGATCGAGGCCCGTGTAGATTCGATACCCGCCTTGCGCGACCGGAATTCCAGCACGCGTCGCCTGAACGCGAACGACGTCAACGAACCAGGGCGAGTACGCCGAGTAGCCGCCGTTTGGCGACGTAACGAGCCGAGCTGCCTGCGCCGCCTTTGCCTGCGAAGGCGTGATGTAGCCCTGATCGGCCATGAGCGACAGCACGATGTTCCGGCGCTGTCGAACGCGGTCAGGATACTTGAGCGGGTCGTAGAGCGCCGGTCCCTTCGGCATCGCCGCGAGGGCCGCTGCTTCGGCCAGAGACAGCCGCGACGCGCTCTTGCCGAAATAGTGACGTGCCGCGCTTTCGACTCCGTACCAACCGTGTCCGAACGGGATCTGATTGAGATATGCCTCGAGTATCTGCTCCTTGCTGTAGTGTTTCTCCATCTCGCGCGCCGCTGCTTGCTCTCTCAACTTTCGGCCGAGGCTCAGGTCCTTCAGCGCGCCGGCGATGCCGACGACATCGACCCCATCGTGCTGGTAGAAGCGGTGGTCCTCCACGGCAATGAACGCTTGTGGCAGATACTTCGGCAGCGATTTGATCGACACGCTGGTGCGGATCTCCTTTCCGATCTCGCCGATGAGTGTTCCGTCGCGTGCCAGCACGAGTGATGCCTGCGGCATCGGGACGATCGTCCAGGGCTCGGTGTCTGGGGTAGTTGGTTGCTGCGCAGCCACCAATGCGGGCGTAAACAGAAGCAGCGACAGCATTAGAGTTCGCAAGAGTTGATTGTGCCTCTGCGCCATGGCAACTTCAGGTAGATGGATCGCTCTATTCATGTTGTCGTAGTTCAGTTCAAGCCGCGAAAGGGCGACTATGCTTCCAACCTCGCCCGTCTGGCCGGCATTTTCTCACAAATCGACTCCCTTGATCCGCGTCCCGACGTTGCGGTATTCGCTGAAACCGCGCTGACAGGATACTTCGTTGAAGGGGGAGTACGCGATGTCGCCTTGACCGCTGGCGCTTTCGCGCGCGATCTGCACGCGCAGTACGGCTCGGCAGTTACTACACCGCGGACACTCGATGTGTGCATTGGGTTCTACGAGGTGTGGAACAACGCCTTCTATAATAGTGCGCTCTATGTGACTCTGGGGCGGGATGGGCCGGTGATCCGTCACGTTCATCGCAAGCTCTTCCTGCCCACTTATGGGCTTTTCGACGAGGAAAGATTCGTCGATCGGGGATTCGAAGTTCGGGCCTTCGAGACGGAGTGGGGACGTACGGCCATGCTGATCTGCGAGGATGCGTGGCACAGCCTCACCGGAACTGTCGCCGCGCTGGACGGCGCAACGATGCTTTTCGTCCTTTCTGCATCGCCGGCACGGGGAGTGTGGCCGCGCGAGGACGAGGGACCAGTTCCCGCCAACCTGAAACGCTGGGAGCGTCTCGCGCGCGACATCGCTGAAGAGCACGGCGTATTCGTCGCGCTCGTGAATCTGGTCGGCACTGAGGGCGGCAAAACTTTTTCGGGCGGATCGATCATCTGCGGGCCGCACGGGGATGTTCGCGCGCGCGCACCGTTGTGGGACGAGACGATGATGACCATCTCGCTCGATCCGCAGGACATTACGCGGGCACGATCTGACGTACCCCTACTTACCGACCTGCAGACGATGATGCCGCACTTGATGCGCACTGTCGATCGGATCCAAGCGGGTGAGCGCTTTGTCCTGTCCTACGACGACGCTCCAACCGACGGCGGACCACTGACTCCAGTCGGCAGCGAAGCGGATGGGGAGCGTGCTGACGCGCCGTCGACGGAAGAGACAGCGCGCCGTCCCAGCGATGAAGCAAGGCGCTCAAAAGAAGCTTCGCGCGCAACCCGGACGCAGGCCGCAAAGCGATCAACGGCGAAGGCGACCGCGGACGCGAGTCGCAATGGCAGCGAGCCGCTCCCAGTGCTGCGCGCAGCCGACTCCCACGCCGGACCTCCGCCGCTCGAGATCGATCCGGAGCTCACCTCCGGCTGGCTCGTTTCTTTTCTTCGGGAGGAATTCGAGCGACGTGGATTCGAGAAAGCAGTCATTGGCCTCTCAGGCGGCGTTGATTCGGCAGTAACGGCGTACCTGTCAGCGGAGGCCCTGGGAAAAAACAACGTGCTCGCTGTCCGGATGCCCTATCGCACGTCGAGTCCGGATTCCCTCGCGCACGCCCAGCTCGTGATCGACAACCTAGGCATTCCGTCCCGCACGATCGACATCTCGCCGGCGGTCGACGGCTATCTCACTCACGAGCCAGAGGCTGATCCGGCTCGCCGTGGAAATGTGATGGCGCGCGAGAGGATGATTGTCCTGTTCGATCAATCGGCCAAGTCCCGCGCGTTGCCAGTCGGTACCGGCAACAAGACGGAGAGACTCCTTGGTTATTTCACCTGGCATGCTGACGACTCGCCGCCCATCAACCCGCTCGGCGATCTTTTCAAGACGCAGGTCTGGCAGCTCGCGAAGTTCCTGGGCGTCCCTGACGTAATTGTCGGCAAGCCAGCGTCAGCCGATCTGATCGAGGGTCAGACAGACGAGGGAGATTTCGGAGTCAGCTACGCCGAAGCCGACAAAATCCTGAACTGGCTGGTGAGTGGATACAGCCCAGCCGACCTCGCGGCGCGCGGATTTGATCCCAACAAAGTGGAGCTCGTCCGAAAGCGGTTAGCTGGAACACACTGGAAGAGAAAGCTCCCAACAGTGGCGCTCCTCAGCCCGACTGGCATCGGAGAATCGTACCTCAGACCCGTCGATTACTAATCACTGCTGCGCCTGGCAGGATCCGCCACTGAAGGCAACGGTCGGCGGCATGCGAAATTCGCACGTAGAGACGATGTGATACCTCGTGTTGTACTCGCGCTCCGCCTGCCCGACCGCATCGAGCTTGCGGAACAGCGCAGCCGAATCGGTGCTGAGGGAGCAGTACACTAAATAGTAGCGCGGGCCTCCGCACGCCCTCGACCCGACGGCCGCGGTGCGACATTGCGCGATCGAGGAGCAACCTTCGGTCTTGACCAGGGCCTTTGCTTCATTCTCGAGTGCAACGATTTGCGCCCAGTCAGCTTTCTGGTCGCCGGTAAGTACAATCTTGTCTCCGCCAGGCTCTGATGGAGTGCCCGGAGCTCCTTGCGAGCAGCCAACAAAGATCAACGTCATCGCCAAAGAACGAACATATCTCGCGAGCACACCGCCTCCTCGTGGTGGGGTCGCTGCCGATGCGGCACGAAGCCGGCCAGTTCTGAAGAAGGGGCTTCATACGATAGCTTGTCCGGCGCGCGATCTGCTATTTTTTGGACTACAGCTCCCTCCCTGACCCGGCCGCGCCGGAGGATCATGGCCACCCGAACGCTCCCAGATCGCAAGTCATCAGCAGGATCGCCAAGTGCCCGGCTTTCGCCCCAGCAACTGGCTGCGGCCTATCGCAACATGCTGCTGTCACGCCGCTTAGACGACAAAGAGGTACAGCTCAAGCGGCAGAACAAGATCTTCTTTCAAATCTCGGGAGCAGGCCACGAAGCCGTTCTCACGGCAGCGGGAATGATTCTCAAGCCGGCGTATGATTGGTTCTATACCTACTATCGCGATCGAGCGCTCTGTCTCGAGCTCGGGGTCACGCCCGCCGAGATGCTTTACGAAGCAGTTGGGGCGGCAGTCGATCCAGCTTCCGGCGGCAGACAGATGCCGAGCCACTGGGGACACAAAGCGTACAACATCGTGTCGGCCTCCTCACCGACTGGAACGCAGTTCCTCCAAGGCGTCGGCTGCGCCGAGGCGACGCTTCGCGCCAAGCTCTTGAACATCAGCGAGGGCTTTCAGCGCGACGAAGTGGTTCTGATCTCGACGGGAGAGGGACAGACCAGCGAGGGGGAGTTTTGGGAATCGCTCAACACGGCAGCGAATCTGAAGCTGCCGGCGGTCTATTTGGTGGAAGACAACGGCTACGCAATCTCGGTCCCGGTAGAGGTGAACACAGCCGGCGGCAATATCTCGAAGCTCGTTCGCTCCTTCCCAAATTTGTACGTGGAAGAAGTCGACGGATGTGACCTCCTTGCCAGCTACGATGCGATGGACCACGCGGTGGAATACGCGCGGCAACGGAAAGGTCCATCTCTCGTTCACGCTCATGTGATTCGCCCGTACTCGCATTCGCTGTCGGATGATGAGACGCTGTACCGCCCGCCCACCGAACGCGAAGCCGACGCGGCCCGCGATCCAGTGACGAAGTTCCCGAAGTGGCTCGTCAAGCAGGAGTACGCAACCGAAGACGAAATCAAGCGGATCCAGGAAGAGGTGGACGCGATCGTCCTTGCCGCGACCGATGATGCGCTGGCGCAGCCGCAGCCGGGGCCAGAAACCGTTTACTTCGGTGTGTACTCCCCCGACGTAGATCCAACAGGGGAACAGTTCGATACGGAGGACGATCCGCAATTCTCGGGTGAGCCGACAACGATGGTCGATCTTCTCAATGCCTGCATGAAGGACGAGATGCGGCGCGACAAGAAAATTCTCGTCTTCGGTCAGGACGTTGCCGATGTCTCGCGGGAGGAAAATCTCGGCAAGGTCAAAGGCAAGGGCGGGGTTTTCAAGGTCACCTGGGGACTACAGAAGGAGTTCGGGGGCGCGAGAGTCTACAACTCACCACTGGCGGAAGCGAACATCGTCGGCCGCGCAATCGGGCTGGCTGCCCGCGGATTCAAGCCGGTCGTCGAGGTGCAGTTCTTTGACTACATCTGGCCTGCTTACATGCAGTTGCGAGATGAGCTCGCTACGATGCGCTGGCGCTCGAACAACAATTTCTCCGCGCCGGTAGTAGTGAGAACGACTTACGGCGGATACATCCGCGGCGCGATTTATCACTCACAGACGGGAGCTTCGATCTTTACGCACTGCCCTGGCCTGCGCGTAGTGTGTCCGTCGACGGCGCTCGATGCGAACGGCCTTTTGCGCACGGCAATCAGGTGCGACGACCCGGTGATGTTTCTGGAGCACAAACATCTCTATCGGCAGACCTACAACAAATCGGCCTATCCGGGTCCCAACTTCATGATTCCCTTCGGCAAAGCGAAGGTGGTGCGCGAAGGCACGGACGTTACTGTTGTGACATACGGCGCGACTGTTCAGCGGGCGATTACCGCGGCCAATGCAGTTGCCGACGCCGGAATCTCGGTAGAGGTAATCGATCTCCGCACTCTGAGCCCGTGGGATCGAGACACGGTGTTCGAGTCAGTCAGGAAGAACTCGCGGGTAATCGTCGGCTACGAAGACGCGCTCTCCTGGGGTTTTGGCGCGGAGATTTCGGCTGCGATCGCTGATGAGTGTTTTGCGTGGCTCGACGCGCCGGTGAAACGCGTTGCATCGACCGACACTTTCGTCGGTTATGCTCCGCGCCTGGAGGATGCGATTCTTCCGCAGGTCGAAGATTTCAAGCTGGCCTACGAAGAGATCATGAAGTTCTGAGGCGCGCGGCCGCCGATCTTCAAATTCCGATTTCCGGCGCTCTGGCCTTGGTCCGATAGATCTCTGTTTGGGTCGAGTCGAGGTGTCCTCGTAGGCGGCGCCTCGCGTAGCAAGAGACTCGCGCGCGCCGTTGTAGTTTGCGCGCGAGGCTCGCAGCGTGTAAGCGAGCTAGCTGCCGTAGAGGACACCTCGCCTCGACCCCAACAGAGATCTACTTCGGCGGTATTGCTCCGCCCTGCGTCGGGCCCATGCCGGGAAGCGTCACTGCAGTGTAACTCGACGGAACCTCGAACGTCTTCGGATTCGCGTCCACCCATTGAACCGACGTGACTTCCGCCTCGGTCGTGGTGATTCGCGACTGTCCTTGTGAGATGATCATCGACGCGCTGCTAGCGCGCAGCGGCGTTGCCCTGGGAAGCTTTTGCTGCATTGCCTTCATCTTGTTCGCGAATTCCTTGTTGGAGCTTCCGAACATTGCCGCCATGTCGCTGCCACTCAGACTGGCGAACGGATTTACGACGCCCTTGATGTCCGTGGCATAGTAGTAATCTGAACTCGTTGTGATCTTTACCGTCTGCTCCTGGCCCATTGCGCTGATGGTAACCGTCATGCCGCTCCGAATCCTGTAGTGCGAAGTGGGATGCCCGAGTACGGTCGGTCCGACACCGAGGCTGTCGACTTTTGCCTCAGTTCCAGAGAAATCCATCTTGAGTCCGCCCATCTGCTGCGCCTGCGCGAGCATGTCCGACGGACGAACGCGAAGATATTTGCTGTTCGTTGAATCGAGGTAGGTGACGGTCTTTCCACTGTCGGAGAGAATCATGCTGATCTGGCCGGCGGCAGAGCCGAGCGGACTGACCTGTGCGCCAGGGCCCTTCATTTTGAGATCCATGCGGAGCTTATCGCCCGATCCTACAGCGTGACCCAGGATGACGCCGGTGTCGGGCATGCCGGACACCGTTACGGTCGTGCGAAAATCAATCGCCAGGTTCTTGCCGGCCGTTTGAGCATTTATGGAAAGCGGTGCCAGCGCGAACGCAGCGGCGACCGCAGTGCGTAAAGCGAATCTCATGCGGAAATTTCCCGATTCTTGTGGGTGGGAGGGGGACGGGGGACGGGGGACGGGGGACGGGGGGATAAATACGAAAAGAGACGGTTTGTCTGCATTAAGCGTAACCCAGATGCGCGATTTAGTGCCCTGGGCGCGGCCATCTCAGCGATGCAAGAATCGACGAGCCGAGGACAGCCCCGACCACGCCGAGCGATCCGACGATTGGAATGTGAATAAATGGCTCGACCAACATCTTGGCGCCGATGAAAATCAGGACGACCGAGAGGCCGAGCTTGAGGTAGACGAACTTGTCAACTACGCTGGCGAGCAGAAAATAGAGCGCCCTCAGGCCCAGTACTGCGCAGATGTTCGATGTGTAAATGATAAAAGGGTCGCGCGTGACCGCGAAAATTGCGGGGATCGAGTCCGTGGCGAAAACGACGTCCGTCGTGTCGACGATCAGTAGAACGATGAATAGTGGCGTCGCCGCAATTCTGAGTTTGCCGGTCGAATCCGGCTCGCGCACAAAGAAGCTGTCGCCACGGTAATCAGGGGTTACAGGCAACAATCTGCGCGCAAGCCGGAGAACCGGATCGCGCTCCGGATTGTACGCCGACCCGTCCTTTTGGAGCGCCATCCTGATGCCGGTGACCACGAGGAACGCGCCGAAGACATAAAGCGTCCACGCGAATCGCGTCACGAGCGCCGAGCCAGCGACGATCATCACCCCGCGCAGAACTAGCGCACCGATGATTCCCCAAAACAGCACCCGATGCTGGTACTTCTCCGGAACACTGAAGTAGGAGAAGATCAGCACGAACACGAAGATGTTGTCCACGGAGAGTGCGTACTCGATGAGATATCCGGTCAGGAACTCGAGCCCGGACTCCTCTCCCATCGTGCGATAAACAGCAAACGCAAAACACAGCGAGAGCGCAACCCATATTGCGCTCCAGGTAGCGGCTTCCTTGAGAGTGACTTTCTCTGATCTTTTGTGGAGGACGCCGAGATCGAGCGCGAGAATCGCCAGAACTACGACGTTGAAACCAATCCAGCCCCAGATCGTGTTCACGGCCCCGGGCTACCGGGGGCGGGGGGCGGGGGGGCCGAATCGACGCGCAATCTAGCGACGCTCAAGCGCGTCGCGAACGTCGAGGAGGATCTCGAAGTAGAGCTGCTCTCTTCTGTAGGCGAAGTCCAGCGTCGCCATTTGCGTCTGATCGCCGGAGGCTTTCGCCCGCTCGAATGCTTCGCGGTACATCTCGTCGAGGTTGTTCAGAATCGTGGTGCGCGAGCGTGACATTGACTTGCTCTCCGGGCTCAAAGTGCTGCGATTGTCGATCGAGGTGAGACCGGCGATGCGCTCCAGCGCCGTCTCCGGATCCTCGTTCTCGAAGATCAGTTTTTTCGCGGCTCCGAGGACGAGTCTGCGTGGATTGAATGGCGTTGGTGTCACTGCAACTAGTGCCGGTGGTGGTGAAAGTTAAGGGAGAAGCGGGAGCAAACGCTAATGGAAAACGGTGCTTAAGGGCACGCTAGAGCCGATGAAAGACTGCTTCGTCGATCGGCCTTCCGCGTTTCAGGTGCTCGACGACGATTCGCTCCAGCAGCGCCGGCGTTACATCGGAGTACCAAATGCCCTCCGGATAGACGACGACAATCGGTCCGTTGCTGCAGACACCGAGACACGGCGTCTCGCCTCGCTTCACGCGCGTCGGACCGAAGAGCAAGTCTTCCCGCGCCAGAAGCTCGGCGAGCAGCGAATAAAGTTGTCGCCCGCGGCGATCAGGCGAACAGAAGTCACCAGTGCACACCAGCACATGGCGGGAGTACGGCTCCATTTGCGGCTGTTCTCTGTCACCCATTCAAAAAAGATACACCTGCTTACGTCGACCCATACTTGCACAGCGGTGAGTTCCGTTTGATTATGCTTGAAGCTCTCCTCTTTCAGGAGCGAATCATGGGGGCGACTATCACCACGAATGGAACGGCCGTCGATCCTGCCATCGCCGGCAAGGGTTACGTGCACCCTGAAGTTCTCATAAGCACGAACTGGCTCGCGGAACATCTCGACGATCCAAGCATCAGAATCATCGAGAGCGACGAAGACGTTCTCCTCTACGACACTGGCCACATTCCCGGTGCGCAAAAAGTCGACTGGCATCAGGACCTGAACGATCCTGTGCTTCGCGACTACGTCTCGTCGGAGCAGTTCGAGAAACTTCTGCGTGAGAAGGGAATCGACGAGAATACGACCGTCATCTTTTACGGCGACAAGAACAACTGGTGGGCCGCTTACGCCTTCTGGGTATTCCAGTTATTCGGCTTCACGAACGCCAAGCTGCTCGACGGGGGGCGTATCAAGTGGGAGCAGGAGGGACGTCCGTTCAACACTGAGGTTCCGCGGTTTCCGCAGACCAATTACAAGGCGCCGAAGAGATCGGACGACAAGATCCGCGCTTTCTTCAAACAAGTGCGCGAGCATTCGGAGAGTGGCAAGCCGCTGATCGACGTTCGTTCACCAGAGGAATACACGGGGCAGCGCACGCACATGCCCGACTATCCGCAGGAAGGTACGCTGCGCGGCGGACACATCAAAGGAGCGCGCAGCATTCCGTGGGCGCGAGCGGCAAACCCGGACGGAAGCTTCAAGGACGCGAACTCTTTGCGCGCCATCTACGAGCAGGAGAAGGGACTCGAGAAAGGCGACGACATTGTGGCGTACTGCCGCATCGGCGAGCGCTCTTCCCATACCTGGTTCGTGCTCACCTATCTCCTTGGCTACGACAGGGTGAGGAATTACGATGGGAGCTGGACGGAGTGGGGAAATGCAGTGCGGGCTCCAATCGAGAAAGGACCCGAGAAGTGACCGCTCGTGCACCGGCGCAAGCCAGCACGAAACCGTCCCGAATCCATGTTGAGTGGGTGGGTGGTCACCGATTCGATGCGGGTCGTCCGAACGGACCGACAGCCCGCATCGATGGCGAGGGCGAAACCGGTCAAAGTCCGCCCGAGACGCTGCTCAGCGCACTCGCGACGTGCGTCTCTTACGACGTCATCGACATCCTGGCAAAGCAGCGGACCCCCATCCAGTCACTCGAGATCGACATAATCGGCGAGCGCGTCGACACGATTCCTCGCCGGTACAAGCACATCACGCTCAACTTTCGCATCACCGGCAGGGGCATCGAGAAGGCCCAGGCGCTGAGGGCGATCGAATTGTCGGCTACCAAGTATTGCTCCGTACGAGATTCGTTGCGGGCGGATATCGAGATTGCGTGGACGGTAGAGATCGGGAAGTAACTGCAACTGAACGGCGGGAGGCGTCAGCGGCGCAGGCGCCAGGTTAGAGGTCACGACGTCGGGACGTTCCTATTTCTCGTAAAGCACAGGCAGTTGCCTGTACCGAGAAGGGCGCCGGTGAAGTCCCGACGTAGTCACCTAACGCCTCGCGCCTAGAGGGCTGACGCCTCCCGCCCGTTCAGTTGCAGTTGCAGTCTATCACCGCCGCTTCTGCGCCTGTGAGTACGGCGCCCACTTTCGTTCCGAGTCCTCAATCTCCTCGCGCAGCCGAAGGTAGCTATCGTAGCGTTCTGCGCTGATGGAGCCCTCCGCGACCGCTTGACGAACTGCGCAGCCCGGCTCCACTCGATGCGTGCAGTTGCCGAACTTGCATTGCGGAATGTGCGGCCGAAACTCCCGAAAGCATTCGTCGAGATGCTCCGATGCGAGTCCCCACATCCCGAGCTCGCGCAAGCCGGGAGTGTCGACTACGTAACCCGAATCGGGTAGCGGATGCAGCAGCGCACCAACGGTGGTATGCCGCCCCTTGTTCACTGATTCGCTGATCTCGCCGACTCTCAAATCGAGACCCGGATACATCGCGTTCATGAGCGACGATTTACCGACACCGGATGGGCCGGTTAGCACGGATGTCTTACCGGCAAGTTGGTCGTGCAGCTCGTCGAGTCCGATTCGCTGCTTGACGCTGGTGAAGTGGACCGGATAGCCCGCCGCCACGTAGTCACTGAACGCGCGCTTTGCTTCGCTCCTGTCGACGAGCTCGATCTTGTTGATGACAATGCGCGACTGGAGCGAGTTGGCTTCAGCGATAACAAGAAACCGGTCCAGCATTCTCCGGTGTGGCTCCGGCTTGGCTGCGGCAAAAACGACGACGACCTGATCGACATTGGCGGCAACTATTCGCTCGCCCTGACCCGACCCGGGCGCGCGTCGCGCGAGCTGCGAATGCCGCGGTAGGATGTCGGCGATTGCCCACTGCCCGCCGCGGTGATCTATCTCGAGTACTACTCTGTCACCTACCGCGAGCTTTTTCGTCTCCTCGCCTTCCTGCTTCAGCCTTCCGCGCAATGACGCCTCGTGGGTCTCTCCAGACTCCGCGCGGACGTGCCAGACTCCGCCAGTCCCTTTCAGCACAACGCCGCGAAGCTCCTTACGCGTCAATTGCTACCCTCTTGGCGCATGGCGTCCCACCACGGTAGCATCTCCGCCCGCTTCGCTTTAATGAGAGCATCGAGTTTCGTCTTCACCTCGTTGAGATGCAGGGCGCCCACCATTTTGCGCGCTTCCTCCTCGGACTCCGCGAAAGCGAGGAACTCCGTCTCCAGGTGTCCGCTCGCGACAGGATCGCCCTCGCGCCAGCGCACGAACAGCAAGTAGGCAGCGAAGGGCCGGTCTTTTTCGCCGCTCGTATCGGTCACGATCTCGACGCTATAGGAAGCGCCGTCGCTTCCCTCGAACGCCGCGGGCCGGTCATGCACGGCCATGTAGCCCCCGATCGTGTTCGGGTCGCCCTTCGAATGGTCGGGGGGAAGGAATCTGCCCATTGTCAGCGGCGGCGTTTGCCGACCATCTCCTTGAACACGTTCCCAGTGAGGAACGCGACGTTGGCAGGACGCTCGGCGAGACGACGCATTAGATACGGATACCATTGCGTTCCAAATGGAACGTAAACGCGCATGTGGTACCCTTCGCGTACTAGCCGGTCCTGGAGATCACGGCGCACGCCGTAAAGCATTTGGAATTCGTAGCGGCTGGGCGCGATGTCGTTTGACTTCGCGAACGCTTTCGCATCCCTGATGATCGCCTCGTCATGGGTGGCGATGCCGGGGTAGTTTCCCTTGAGCATTAGCTCGTGCATGCACTTCACGTAGTTGGCGTCGACATCCTTCTTGTCCGGATAGGCGACCGTCTCGGGCTCCATGTACGCACCCTTGCAAATGCGCACGCGCGCCTTGATGAGATCGGCGTGCTGCACGTCGGCGAACGTTCGATACAGATAGCTTTGCAGCACGATACCCACGTTCTCGCGATAGCCCGGATAGAGGCGTTGGTCGAAAAGGTCCACTGTCCGTTGGGTGTATTCGCTTGACTCCATGTCGATGCGCACGAAGGAGCCGTAGTCACGTGCACGCTGAAGAATCTTGTGCATGATTGCAACACAGAGCTCCTCGGAGATGTCGAGGCCCATCGCCGTGAGCTTGACTGAAACGTTGGCGTCGGCTTTTCGCTCGTGAATGCGATCGAGCATCGTGATGTACGCCTGACCCGCGGCCCGTGCTTCTGCCTCGTTGTGAACGCTTTCACCCAGGAGATCGAGCGAGGCCGTGATGCCGAGTGAATTTAGGCGGGCGACCGCACTGAGAGCAGTATCGAGGGTCTCGCCGGCGACGAACCGATTGGCAAAGCTCTTCGCGAGCTTGTTGTGGCGAACGAATTTGAATATCTGCTGCTGGCTCGAGAGGTAGAGCAAGGCGCTACGAAGCATCAGTTCTCAAGCTCTGTGGTCGACGCGGAAGAGCGACGCGTGGCCGCGCGACCACGTCTGAGGTCGAAGATCCTCGTTACCGGGAATCGACCACCTTTCTGCAGCTCGCGATCGAACAGATTCCAGGTAGTGAAGCCATCGTCACTCTCCGGCTCGAGCAGGTAGACGACGAGTGGGCCGCGCGGTTGAGCAGTTGACACGATGAACGATTTCGGCGGAATCGCCTGCACGCCCCGCTCCCATCTTCCCTTGAGACGGACTTCATGATGCCCCTGAAAAGTACGCGGGGCAGTAATAATGGAATCGATTACGAAGCCTTCGCCGCGCGCGGTCCAGGCGGAGTCGGATCGCTCTACACGAATGCCGTGCAGACGAAGCAGTGCTACGACTTCAGTCTCCTGCGGTGCGACCACGTACGCCGCTGGTGGCGTCCGATCCAGCGTCGATGTGAACCTGTCGTAAACCGGCATGCGAATAGTTTTGAATCGTCCCGTACGCCGTTCGCCGCGTGGCACACCGGGCTGAGTAGCGGAAGAGTCGACAGTTTTCTCGAGATCTTCCTTGATCACGTCCGCCTGGTGTGGCGTCGCGATCAGCTCGGACCGAATCGCAACGATCTGCAGGGAATCCGGAGACCGTCCCCATGCTAGAGGCTGACTGTCCGCACGTGCGCTCAGAGATTTGATCGCAGCTCCCTTCTCTGCAACCAGCGAAAGGATCTCGGTTACGAAGGCGTAAGTGGAAGCGATCCGCCGCGCCAGCGAGTCGTGCGAGTACGCCTCACTGAGTATTCCGATGCGGCCGCGAATACCATAGTAGTTGGTCCCGAACCGCGGCCGCGCGTCGTAGGTGGCCCAGCCCTCACGTACGCTGGTATCGGCGACCAGTCCGGGTTGGTCGGAGAGAAAGTTCCCGTAATCGAACACCTCGAAACCATGCCTCGCCCGCATTCGCTCGCGCAGAATCGGAAGCAGCGAGTCCCGGGCGTAAACTCCTCCGAACACTGCCGCCGGGCTCAACGATGGTGAATAGGTAAGCGCATATCCGTGAAAGCTTCCATCGGTAGTGTGGAGATCCACGAAAACATCGGGGTCCCAGGTGTTGAACATCGCCAGCGATGCCCGCGTCTCGGGCGCTTCTGCCTTCACGTAATCACGATTGAGATCGAGGTTTTGTGCGTTGGCACGCACGCCCACCATCTCCGGCCCGTTCTGTTCAGTGCGGTTCACCGACTCCAGCGCGAACCGCTCATTGCCGTCCGCATTGTAGATCGGAACCACGATGAGAACGATGGAATCGAGCGCGTTCGGCCTGTTGGAGAAGGTGAGATCCCGCAGCAGCGCCAGCAACGCGTCCTTTCCTTCCACCTCCCCCGCGTGGATGTTGCCCTGAACGTACACAATCGGCCGCCCGAGCTGTTTCGCCGCAGCTGGCGTTGAGACGAACGGCCTCGACGCGATGACGTAAGGGATGTCGCGACCTTCGGTCGTCTTTCCGATCGATCCAAACGCCAGGGGCGCCCGGAGAGCGCGCAGCGAGTCCAGAAATTTTCTGACGTCGGCGTAGTGGGAGGTTTCAGTATATCGAGTCAACTCGGGCCGGGTGCGCGGATAATCCGCCGGACTCGGAGGCCCATGCACAGTCGGCGCACACGCGTTGAGACCAACCATTGCCACGACTGCCAGACACGACCAGCGCACTTCGGCCAGAACTGCTTTCGTCACGAGCGCTCGTCGGAATAGAAAACTTGTCTGCGACGAGCCATCTCGAGCAGGAGGTCCGATGGCTCGAAGCGTCCCGGGAACCGCGCGTTCAGATCCTCGAGCCGCTGAACTACGATCTGTATCCCCAGTGAATCCATGTAGCGAAACGGTCCACCGCGAAAAGGCGGGAACCCGATTCCGAATACCGCGCCAACATCGCCATCGCGTGGTGTGCGAATTATCCCGTCACTCAGACAACCCGCCGCTTCGTTGAGCATCGCCAGCACGGTCCGCTGCTGAATCTGCACTGCTGGCATGTCGGGTCGCTCAACTCCTTCCGGCGCCGAAGGCGGCGCGATGGATTTCACCATCGGGATGCTTCCCGGCGCGAGGAACAGGGCGTACACGGAGGGATCGACGTCACCCTTCTTCCCTTCCTTGTCATAGCTATAAAATCCTTTTTTCGATTTTCGTCCGTAGCGTCCCGCCCCAACCACAGCCTGGATCGATCTAGCCGGCTGCATCCGGTCCGGAAACGCATCGGCCATGATCTTTCCCGCTTTGGTCGCGACATCGAGGCCGACTTCATCGATGAGCGTGATCGGCCCGACTGGAAATCCGAAGTCCACGAGCGCCTTGTCGATTATGTCGACAGCCACTCCCTGGTCGAGCAGGATGCCAGCCTCGTTGATATAAGGCGAGAGAATGCGATTGGCGTAGAATCCCGGGCCGTCGTTCACGACGATGACGGTCTTTCCCAGCTTCTTGCCGTAGGCAACAGCTGTCGCAGTCACCTGTGGATAGGTCGTCGGCGTCGTGATTACTTCCAGCAGCGGCATCTTGTGCACTGGAGAGAAGAAATGCATTCCGAGCACGCGCTCAGGGCGGCTCGACGCCTGCGAGATCAGCGCGATTGGAATCGTAGAAGTGTTGCTGGCAAAAATGGCCGTCGGATTGATCGCCGCCTCCGCCTCGCGAAGAACCTGGTGCTTGACGGCAAGATCCTCGAACACCGCTTCGATGACCAGGTCGACGTTACCGAACCCCGAGTAGTCGACCGTTCCGCCGACCAGCGCCATGTAATCGCTGTATTGTATTTTGCTGATCTGCTTTTTGTTGAGCCGCTCCTTCAAGACATCGCGCACCGCGGCGTACCCCTTGGCCACGCGTGCGTGATCGGCGTCCTTGAGGCGCACCAGGCTTCCGTGCTGCACTGCGATGGAAGCGATCCCTGCTCCCATGAATCCGGCGCCGATGATCGCGATCTTCTCCACGGGGAGCGGATCGAATGCCGAGACGGGCAGCTCCGGATACTGTGAGGGATCAACGCCTGGATCCTTCTTCAGCTCATTCGTCGCGAAGAAAAGGAAGATGAGCTGACGCGACACGTCGGTCATCGCCATCTCGCCGAAGCGCCGAGACTCCTCGCGATATCCATGCGCAACGCCGCGATCGTAACCGGCGGCGACAACATCTATTGCGGCGATCAATGCCGGATAGTGCCCGCGAGACTTGGCGAGTGTTTGCTCGCGAGCTTTGCGAAGCACGAGCGCGCGTCCCGCTGGATTTCCATCAATGAGCAGCCCTTTCACACCTCCGCCGTGACGTTCGCTCTTTCGTCTTCCCTCGGCGACCTCGCGGGCGCGCTGAATCGCGACGCTGCGAAGTATCGAGGGGTGGACGAGCTCATCGATCAAGCCAAGCTGAAGCGCCTTCTTCGCACGGACTTGCTTACCGGTGAGTATCATGTCGAGCGCGCTGGTAAGCCCGATTCGTCGCGGTAGCCGCTGCGTGCCGCCGGCACCAGGAATCAGTCCGAGCTGGACTTCCGGGAGGCCAAGCATTGTCTTCGGATGATCAGTCGCAATCCGATAGCGGCAAGCGAGCGCCGTCTCCAGTCCCCCGCCAAGGCATGCGCCGTGGATTGCGGCGATAATGGGTACGCGCAATTGCTCGATCGAATCCAGGAGCATCTGACCGTCCCGGCTCAGCCGCTCGGCGTCCGTCGCAGTCTTGAGCTGCAAAAATTCTTCGATGTCTGCGCCGGCGATCCAGACGTCGGGCTTGCCGCTCAGAAAAACGGCGGCGTGCACCGTGGTGTCGCGCTCCAGTCTGGTGAGCAGTGCGACGAACTCGTCTTTCACCGCGCGATTCAGTTTATTGACCGATTCGTTTGGCAAATCGAACGTGATTACCCCGATGCCGTCGGTGACCTCGACCGAGAGAGCCGGTTTCCATCTCGTTCCGACGAGGCCGCCGATCGTAACTTCCGACGTCGAGCTCATTGCGCTCTCTCTACTACCATTGCGAAGCCCATACCCCCAGCTGCGCATACAGTCATTAGCCCGAACTGCCCTCCGCGGCGACGCAGCTCGTTGAGAAGCGTCGTGGTGATCCGGGCGCCCGTAGCTCCGAAGGGATGTCCAAGGGCGATCGAGCCACCCATCACGTTGAGCTTCGCCCTGTCAACCTCGCCCACCGGCTGGGAAAAACCAGCGCGCTCCGCCCACCATTTCGACTCGAACCCTTTGAGGTTCGACAACACTTGCGCCGCAAACGCTTCGTGCATCTCGACCAGATCAATGTCTTTCAACGTAAGCCCAGCGCGCTTGAGCGCGACCGGGGTGGCCAGCACCGGAGCCTGCAGAAGCTGCTCTCCTGGATCGAGCGCCGCGTAGGCATATGACCTGATGATACCGAGCAGAGGATAGCCGAGTGCTTTTGCCTTTTCCTCGCTCATTAGGAGTACACAGGCGCCACCATCGGTCAGAGGCGACGCATTGCCGGCGGTGACGCTGCCGTACTTCTTGTCGAACACGGGCTTCAGTACCGCGAGTTGCTCGTAACTCGTGTCCTCACGAATCCCGTTGTCCGAAGTCAAGACGCTTTCAAATTTGGGCGGCACGTACACAGGCATGATCTCCGCTGTCAGTCGTCCATCAGCCGTTCCAGCGGCAGCAAGGCGATGAGAACGGAGCGCAAAGTGATCCTGTTCCTCGCGTGTGATGGTATTCAGCTTCGCCATCTTCTCGGCCGACTGTCCCATCGTCTCGCCAGTCGAAGGCTCGGCGATCGCCGGCGTGACGGGGACCAGATCCTTTGGACGCAACCGCATTACCGCTTTGAGTCGCGCCGGCAATGATTTCGCTTTCGATGCCAAGACCAGCGTCTCAGCGAATCCCTGCGAGTGCAGAATTGGAATGTTGGACAGGGATTCCGATCCGCCCGCGATCACGATATCGAGCTGACCGAGGGCGATCTGGTCGGCGGCATCGGTGATTGCCTGATTCGCCGACGCGCACGCTCTGCTCACGCTGAACGCCTGAACTCCCTTTGGCAACAGTGGTAGCAGTGAGACTTCGCGCGCGATGTTCGGCGCGAGCACCGATGGAATCACTGTGCCGAAGACGAGTGCCTGGACTTCTTTTCCGTCCAGATTCGTGCGCTGTAATAATTCCGCGACGCACAACTTGCCGAGATCGATAGCGGAGATCGATTTGAAAGCTGTACCAGCTTTTGCAAACGGCGTTCGCACGCCTGCGACTATCGCAACGCGGCGCCCGTTCCCAAATGTTGCCATGCACGGAACTTAGACGGGCGCCGTTTATCTATCTAGGACGTGCTCTGCTCTCTCATGGCACGCTCTTTCGCGAGTAATTGCTCTTTGCGTGCAACGCCCCAGCGGTATCCACCGAGCGAGCCGCTCTGCCTTACTACGCGGTGACAAGGGATGACGACCGCAACTCGATTGTTCGCGCACGCGCTTGCGACCGCGCGCACTGCTTTCGGTGAGCCGATCGCGTCGGCAATCTCCCCATACGATCGCGTCTCTCCGAATGGAATCTTCTGCAGCTCGCGCCACACCTTCCACTGAAACGCAGAGGCTTGCACATCGATCGGGACATCCGGTCGCGAGCCCGCACCGTCGATTGCCTCGACGATTTCTTCCACCCAGACTCCGAGCGCGCTGGTAGAAGCCGCGACACGTGTGAGAGCCGCGGCCGGATACTCGCGCTTGAGTGCGGCCTCGAGATTCTCTGTGGAATCTCCGAGCGTGACTGCACAGACACCGCGATCGGTGGCGCCGACCAGCAGAGCGCCGAGCGACGTATCCGCGATCACGTAGTCGATCTGCGTTCCCGCGCCACCGCGACGATATGTCGCCGGCGTCATTCCGAGTCTCGCGCCGGCATCGTCGTAAACTCGGCTGCTGGAGCCGTAGCCCGCGCCGAAAGTAGCGCGACTCACTGTTTCTCCGCGCTTCAACTCGCCCTTGAGCCGCTCACTCTTGCGCGCGCGAATGTATTGCGCCGGTGTGAGACCGACGAGCTCCTTGAATTTTCGCTGAAGATGATACGGGCTGAGACCTGCCTGTTCTCCAAGCCGCTCGAGGGTGATGCGTTCCTCGCTCAAGTCCGCGACGTGACTGTCGATGTACGCGCGCGCGCGCGCGACCGCCCGATTCTCTGATTTCGCGCGATTCGGCCGGCACCGCTGGCAGGCGCGAAATCCGGCGCGCTCCGCTGCCTCCGAGGAAGAAAAGAAGGCGACGTTATCGCGCTTCGGCCGCCGGGATGGACACGATGGCCGGCAATAAATACCGGTGGTTTTGACGCCGTAGAGAATGCGGTCGTCGGCGCTGGGATCTCTGTGGAGCACCGACTCCCAGGCAAAGGCTTCATTCATGGGAGTCTCCTCCGTTTGATCTATTGCTTTCATCGAGGTCTTGTTTGTCGCTCTCCCTTTCGATGGAAAAATCATAGCAGCCGGCGTCAGTATCCCGCACCTGGATATATGCCACATCGGACTGGGCGAGCAGCCGCTGGAGCTCGGGTTCTATCAGGCCATTGGAAACATAACTCTGTGCGATCAGCCGCCGACCACGCGCATACGCGTTCAAGGTGAGCTTGTGCGATAGCATATCGACCGGAAAGCCTCCATTCTCCGGATACCGTTCGCAGTAGTCCTCGTGGATGAAAACGGGACCAGGCAGGGGCAGGTTCTCCCTTCCATGGAAGGAGTCGTAGGTGAACAGGATTCGCCGCTCATGTCCGACGGAGAAAGTTCTAAGGCACTGTCGGCATGGCCCATAACCCTTGGCTACTTCCGTGTGCGCCGGGTGACCGTAGCCTGGCGACAGCAATGTCTTACGGACGACGTCGGTGATTCGGTCTCCGACGGCTACTACGCGATAGGACGGCATTGGCTCCTCACAGTCGAATAAGCTGATTCAATTGATCGTGCCGTATGATGGCCGCCTCTCCAAATGGGCGATATCCGAATCTTGCGGTCAAATTCCCTATACTGCCTCGGCGTCGAGCGCTCGGCGCCCTGGACATCTACAGAACTGAAGCGGGGAGCGGTAAGCTTTGCAGCTGCTTAGCTGGGAGCTTTCAACCCTGCATTGGTCGTCACTGAAGAGAATGACTGAACCGGCGCCTGACAAATTCGATTTACTCGTAATCGGTGGAGGCATCACCGGCTGCGGGGTCGCGCGCGACGCGGCGATGCGCGGCCTCAGTGTCTGCCTTGTAGAGCGCGACGATTTCGCGAGCGGAACGTCGGGTCGATCATCACGGCTGATTCACGGCGGAATCCGATATCTGGAGCACGGCCAGCTTCATCTCGTGTACGAGTCGATTCGCGAACGACAGACGCTGCTCAGAATTGCCCCACACCTGGTGAAGCCACTTGCCTTCACCTGGCCAATCTATCGTGGTGCGCGAGTCGGGAAATTGAAGCTGAATGCCGGGCTTTTTCTCTACGAGCTCATGGCAGGAGGTCGTTCACCGAAGCACTCCACCCTGAACGCGGCGGAGACGCTCGAGCACGAGCCGCGTCTCAAACGCGAAGGACTGACGGGCGGTGCTGTTTACTACGACGCCTGCACGGACGACGCGAGACTCGCTATCGCAAACGCCGTCGCCGCTCGACAGCTCGGCGCTAGCCTAATGAGTCATACTCGCGTCACCGAGATCATTCGACAGACGGTGGGCGACAAAACAGTCAGAGTGCTAACGAGATCGCAGCACTCGGGCGAGATGCGGGAGATTCGAGCCCGAGTGATCGTTAATGCCACCGGCGTCTGGGCGAACGCGTTCAACGGCGACGAACGCCTGCAACGCGCGCGTGGGAGCAAGGGAGCGCACGTTGGAGTACCTAGAGAACGCGTCGGCAATCGCGACGCGGTGACGCTCATATCTAACGTTGATGGTCGTGTGATGTTCTGCCTGCCCGCCGGACCACAGGCAATCATCGGCACGACCGATACCTGGACCGACGAGTCTCCAGAAACCGTACAGGCATCAGCCGCAGATGTGGAGTATCTGCTCCGCTCGGCAAGCGCTTACTTCCCCGACGCTCGGTTGACGTCCGACGATGTGATCAGTGCATGGGCGGGAATACGACCGCTGGCGAGCGCCGGTTCTTCTAATCCGAGCGCAGTCTCGCGCGAGCACAGCATCGCGACCGATCGAGGCGGGGTCATCAATGTGACTGGGGGAAAGCTCACGACCTACCGATCGATGGCGGCCGAGATTGTGGACCGGGTTCAAGACGCGCTTGGCCAGCCGACAAAAGTTGCCGCGACTGATTCGGTCGAGCTGCCGGGTGCGGATAGGCCCGAGGAGATCGCGCGCCTTCAGAGCGATGATTCGTCTCTCTCACCACCGCTGGTGGAGGGGCTCCCTTACACCGGAGCACATCTCGTCTACGGTGTTCAGAAGGAGCTGGCACAGACTCTAAGCGACCTGCTGATTCGGCGCGTGCATCTCGCTTTCGAGACGCGCGATCATGGAAAGAACGTCGCGCGACGGGCAGCGGACATCGTGGCCCCACTGCTCGGTTGGAACGATCAAACGAAGAGCGCACGCCTCCGGGAATTCGACGAGGATATCGCGCGGATGTTCGCGATCGGGAGCCGCTAACGAATCATGTCTCGGCCGCTTCGATCGTGACTGGAGGCGGCGGCTTGAGCAAGAGCTCGGTTTCCAGCGTCACCTCAGTTTCCAGATTCTTGCGATCACGATTGATCGTTGCCATCGCCCGCGGCTCGCCTCCCACGATATAGGAAACGGCGCAGTCCATCTTCATTACATCGCCCTCGATTAGCGTTTTGTCCCAACGCTCGACGTGACCGGTGTACCCAATGGTCAACTTGTCGTAGTGGGCGCTCCAGAAATATGGAATGTCGCGGAAGCGCTCGCGGCGGCCAAGCATGTTGCGCGCGACTGCCTGTCCCTGACGCTCGGCTACAACCCAATGCTCGATCCGAAGACGAGTCTCCGAGTACGCATCTGGCCACCTCGCCACGTCGCCGGCTGCGAAGACACCGCTGGCACTCGTCTCGAGAAACTCGTTTACCGCTAGACCATTGTCGAGTATGAGGCCCGCTGATTCAGCGAGCTGCACATTCGGCCGCACTCCGATTCCGGCCACCACCAGATCCGCAGTGAGTCGAGTGCCTTCGTCGAGGACGACGGTCTTTCCTTCGACGGCGGTAATTTTCCGACCCAGGTAGAAAGAAACGCCCTCCTGCTGGTGAACATTCCTGATGAGAGTTCCCAGCTCGGTGCCAAGCACACCCTCGAGTGGAAGTGTTTCCTGAGCTACCACACTCACGCTCAGGCCGCGCTGGATAAGCGATGCGGCGACCTCCAATCCGATGAAGCTGCCGCCAATGACTACCGCTTTCCTCGCCGCTCCGAGTCTTTCAATGATCGCTCGACAATCCCGAAGAGTGCGGAGGTAAAGAATCTGCTCACCGCCGGGAACCTCGAGGCGTATCGGCGTCGCGCCCGTGGCGATAAGCAGACAGCCGTATTCGCGACTGTTTCCGTCACTCAGATGGACCGTCCTCGATTTGACATCGATGGCTTTCGCGTCGACACCCGACAACATCTCAATGCGCTGTGCGTCGTAGAACTCTCTCGGGTGAAGCGGAAGCCATTCCTCCGGCGCGTTCCCGGCCAGGTAATCCTTGGAGAGGTTGGGCCGATCATATGGCGCGTCCGGATCGGGGTCGACGACGGTGATCGGTCCTCGGTACGACTCACGTCGCAACATCTCCGCGCAGGCATTCCCAGCCGCACCCGCGCCAATGATCACGACCGATTTTGGACCCGTCGCTGGACTCGCGTCGAACAGAACGTGGTCCGGAGCTCGTGATCCGCGAGGGCGGTGGCCCTCGCCTTTCACCCGGCCGGGGTCGCGCTTGCGGGTGACGCGCACGACGTTGTTCTCGACTGCAACGTCATAGACCGGGAGATCGTTTAAGGCGGGTGCGCACAACGCTGCTCCGTTGTGCAGCTCGAAACAGGCATGGTGCCACGGGCAGCGGAGGGTTTCGCTGACGAGAACTCCCTGGTCGAGAGGCGCTCCGTAATGCGTGCACTTTCGACCAACGGCGAACCAGTTCGGCTCGACGTGAACGAGTAGAACGGGCTCTCCAAAAGCGTGACCGGCGATGAGCTGACCCGGACGTATAGTGCTGATCTCGATGCCCTGAGTGAGGTCGGGCCCGGTCAACTCATCGGAATTCTCTGTCACTCTTTTCCGTAAAAAAAGGCTCTACCCGTTGAGCCTTCCGCGATTACTGGACCGTAATACTCCCGGCCATCGCCGTCCCGTGTACTAAGCAGTGGTAGTTGTAAGTCCCGGCAGCGTTGAACATCTTGCTGAACGTTCCCTGATCCTGCGTCGGCGACCCGGTTCCATCGTCGAACGTCACGCTGTGTGACGTGCAGGTTTGCCCGGAGTATGAATCACCCGTGCACGAATTCCACGCCCACTGCACCGTCGTTCCCACGGCGACAGTCTTCGCGGCCGGACTGAAGTAGTTGTTGCTGACGGAAATCCCGTTGGCTGCCGGAGGAGTGTTGACACCCTGGTTCGTCGGCGCGGTGCTGCCGTATCCGCCTCCGCAGCCATAGAGTGATGCGACCACGAGGACTACAAAAACGATCTTCATGATAAACCGCCTCTTGCCTGTTCACAGGGACGGTAGAGGGCCATCCAGTGCGCAACAAGCATTTTGCCGGCGGCAAGCGGTGGACGACTCCAAATAGGCGGCGAGCGGAGCCGACTGATCGCCGCGCGATTGCTTATGCGGCGTCGTGTATCGTCTTGAGCTCGATGATCTTGAGGCGCCGAGTCATGGCCGGAAGCTTGAGCACTACGGTCTCGCCGACGCTTCTCCCCACCAGAGTTTTACCGATGGGCGACGACATGCTCACATGTCCTTCCTCGAACTCCACGGAATCGCCGAAGACCAGACTGTAGCTCTCACGCTCGCCGGTTTTTTCGTCCTGGACAACGACCTGTGATCCGAGACCAACCTTATCGGCGGGGATCTGGGACACGTCGATCTGCGACAGCTTGCTAAGGCGCTGGCGCAGCTGACCCAGCCTCGCCTGCACGAACTGCTGCCGTTCCAGCGCAGCCTTGTACTCGCTGTTCTCGCGGAGATCGCCGAGTTCGACGGCTTTACGAATCTCCTGCGGCAGCGTGACGTTCAGCTCGCGCTGAAGACGCTCGGCTTCGTCTCCGAGTTTTTTCTTGAGTTTGTCGATCATACGACTCGAGCTTTTTCCTGGGGATCTCGGCGACTTTACCGAAAAACGAGCGCCCGACCGCGATGGAAGGCCGGGCGCCCGCTGCTTTCAAGGTAGGGACTCCGGGGCAAGCTGGCAATCACAGAACGGAAGCGGGCAGCGTAGAGCCGCTAAGCTGCTTAGCTCAGAGCGTCAACCCTCCGCGTCTGGTATTGTGGACTCGGTTCCTATAAACGCTCCCAGCTAGGTAACTGCAAAGCTCTACGCTGCCCGCTTCAGTTCTGTGGATGTCGGTGACCAGCGCCCCGCCTCAACGCCGAGATTATCTGTGCTGCGGAAGCTTCGAATCAGTGTGATCTATCGCCGCCGGCTCGGCCGATGATTTCTGATACTCCTCAAGCAGCGTCGCCATCATCGCCTCCCGCCTGTCGAAGAGCCTCTTTAGTGGCCGCGGCTCGTGCCGCGCAAATGCGTAGGACGTCAAAAGCGGAAGCGCGACCGTCGAGTCGAGGTAGCAGACCACCGCGTCAGGCAGCCGGTCCGGATCAATCTTTCCCCAGCTCACCGCCTCGGCCGGTGTGGCGCCGGAAAGGCCCCCGGTGTCCGGCCGCGCATCTGTGATCTGCAGGAAGTAATCGTGGCCCTTTTCGTCGATCCCCAGAACCTCCTGGATTTGCGGCTCTGTCTGCAGCATGAAATTTTTTGGGCTTCCTCCGCCCAGAATCATCACCGCACTCTTACCTCGGCCGCGCTTGGCGTCGAGGACGATCGACGCAGTCTCGTTTACATCCTGATTCGGATCCAGGATCAACTTGTTGCCGTCAAGAGCAAGCGCCGCGATGTTCATTCCGATCGAGCTATCACCTGGCGACGACGTATAGATGGGCACACCAGCCGAGTAAGCCGCAGAGAGCAGCGATTTCTGCCCGATACCAATCGCCTTCTCCCGCTCGTGAACGTACTTGCCGGCTAGATTGTGAAACTCCGCACTCGACATCGGCCGCTGGAATTCTTTTCCCGTGATGATCTTCCGAAAAAACGCATCCGTTGAGAGAAGGACATCGTAGTCGAAGAAGATGTCGTAAATGCGGACGACTCCTTCTTCGCGGAGAACCACATCGGACTCCCGTGCGTTGCCACGGTGCATGGCGAGCCCGAGACCAAAATGAGTATCGTGGTATAGATTGGCGCCCGTCGAGATGATCCAGTCGACGAATCCTCCTTCGATCAGAGGAATGAGCGCCGACATTCCCAGCCCAGCCGGCGTAAGCGCGCCGGTGATTGAAAGTCCTACTGTGACATCGGGCTCGAGCATCTTCTCCGTGAAGAGCTGACACGCCTCACGCAGTCGAGCAGCGTTGTAAGCGAGGTAGGTGCCCTCGATCAGATCAGCGACAGTTTCCTGACCATTGATCCGACGGGGATCGATGCGCTGTCCTTTGAGGAAACGGCTGGCCTCGTGCGCGGTGTGCTGTACTCCGCGCTTCTCGCGCTCCTCCGCCGCGAGTTTTTGTTGGGCCTTGGGTCCCGCCGCCGATGCTTTTCCGTGACGCGATGCTTTGAAGCCGCCGCGCTCTCTGTCCTCTCCGTCATTCTTATGACCTTTTGCCATCGCGTACTTCCACGAGTTCGTCGAACTGCTGTCCGCCGGTCTTGCCCAGTGATTTGTACGCCGAGATGATCGCCTTGGCAGCCTCGGCCGGATCATCGGTCACGAGCATCAGATCGAGATCGCCCTCGGAGATTTTCCCCTCGCTCAGGCAGCGGGCCTGCAGCCAGCGCAGCAGCCCCGCCCAATAGTAGCGGCCAAAAAGGATGACAGGAAAGCGGTAGATCTTGCCCGTCTGAATGAGTGTGAGTGCTTCGAACAGCTCGTCGAGGGTGCCGAATCCACCAGGGAAGATGATGAACGCCACCGAGTACTTGATGAACATCGTCTTGCGGACGAAGAAGTACTTGAAGTGGATGAGCGTGTCGAGGTACGGGTTAGCGCCCTGCTCGAACGGGAGCTCAATATTGCACCCGATCGAGCGGCTCCCCCCCAGTTGCGCACCCTTGTTTGCCGCTTCCATAATGCCGGGTCCGGCACCAGTGATGATGTCGAACCCGGCCACGGCCAGTAGACGCGCGGTTTCGACCGCTGCTTCGTAATGCGGATCGTCGGGACCGATCCGCGCCGAACCGAAAATCGTTACTGCTTTTTCGACCGAGGCAAGCGTGTCGAAGCCTTCGATAAACTCTCCCATGATGCGCAGCACGCGCCACGGATCTGTTCGGGTGAAGTCGAGTCGGGGACCTGTCTGCTGGAGGAGCTTTTCGTCTTCGGTGACCGGCGCGGAGTCGCGAATCGCGTCGTCAATTCTTCGCGTTACAGTCGTGAGCTTTCCCGGACCTTGCTGCGACGGTGGAGTTCTTCCCGCTTTGAGGTGCCCTTCCTCGGTCCGCTGCTTCAGCCCTTCCAGAGCTTTTTGCTCTGCTGACGCCAATACTTCTGGATTGAGTTTCTTTCCGCCGGCAGTGCGACCCCGCATTGAATTTGCGCGACTTCCCCCCGAACTCGTTGGTCCGGCGCCAGCTTTATCTTTTCTGTTCTTCATTTTTGGCAACTGTTGCGGGCTTCAGCGAACCATCTTCGAACCGACAAAGAAACGACGCTGCCCGCTCTCTTCATTGGGAAACTAAAGTTGCGTGCGTCTGCACAAAGCCCGCCAGGTGATGGTATGCAGGTCGTGATGATAATAGCCGATGGAGTGAGACCGGATGTTCTCGCTCTCTCCATGGACCGCGGTGAGCTGCCTGCGCTCGCCGCACTGCGCCACGAAGGACAGCTCTCGACTATTACGTCCGCATTTCCGTCGGTGACTGGTCCGGCCTACGCGCCGTTCCTGATGGGAAGATATCCGGGGAGCGTCGGCCTGCCCGGGCTGCGGTGGTACGACCGCTCTCGGCGCGTCGCGCGGCTTCCGGGACATTCGAGAAGTTATGTAGGCGCCGAGATGCGGTTTGTGGATCGCGACATCGATCGCGCTTCTCCGACAATCTTCGAGCTCGCCAAGCCGAGCGTCGGCGCGCTGAGCGTTATCGGGCGAGGTCTTCGACGTCGCGAGCGCATCGGTCAGAGCCCAGCGTTCGTAGTGCGTGCAGCCGCGACTCACTTTCGCGGCAATGTGCGCGGTTGGCTCGAGATCGACCGTCAGGTGGGACGGGAAGCAGCGCGACGACTGCGCACTGAGCGAATGCGATTCGCCTTCATTGCTCTCACTGGAATCGACAAGACTTCTCACGCCCAAGGTCACAACGCACCGATCGTTATCGACGCAATGCGGATCGTCGATGACACTGTCGCTGAAATTCGCTCCGACGCCGAGCGGGATGGAAGGTGGAACAGGATGCATCTCTGGGTGGGAAGCGATCACGGTCATTCTCGCATCCTCGAGCACGAGGACCTCGTTGCACTATTGACCGAGTGGGGCTACAGCACGCTCGCCCATCCGTGGGCGTTCAACGCATCGGCCGACGTCGCGGTAATGGTCAGCGGGAACGCAATGACGCACCTCTACCTCGACCTCGACCAGAAGACCAGGCCCTGGTGGCCTTCCCTCGGTGAAAAATGGAATGAGCTCGCTGACAAACTTCTCGAGCGTCCGTCAGTGGACCTGTTGATTCTTCCAACCAGCTCTCGTTCCTGCGAGATCCGAGCACCAGGCCGAGGCTCCGCGAGTCTTACGTGGCAGGAGTCGAGCTATACATACGCGCCGATAACCGGTGACCCGCTCGGAATCGGAGAGCATAGTGCTCTCGACGACAGCGATGCTTACGACGCCACCATCGAAAGTGATTACCCTGATGGCCTCGTCCAGATCGCGCATCTGATCTCGTCGCCACGCAGCGGCGACATCGTACTCTCAGCAGCGAGAGATTGGGATTACCGCGCGCGCTACGAGCCGATCCCGCACGTCTCTTCGCACGGAGCTCTGCATCGCGAGCACATGCTGGTGCCTCTGTTATTGAATCGTGCCCCGACGGGCACGCCGCGGCGGACCGTAGATGTGATGCCGAGTGCGCTCGCAGCACTCGGCATCACTCCACCGAAAACCCTTGATGGAGATTCCTTCTTTTAGCCGCCGAAGTGCTGGCTATTGCACGGTCACGCTGCCGCGCATCCCGGTGGTCGCCGTACCGTGAACCGTGCAGTGGAACGGATAGCTACCAGCCGCCGCGAACTGACGTTCATTCGAGCCGGATCCATGCAGCGGAATGTTACCTGAGCTGCCATTGCCGACCGCCAGCGCGGAAGCGGGCGTGTCGAAGGTGACGTTGTGGTCGACCCCAGAATTGTTGGTCCAGGTCACCGCTGTGTTGGTAGCTACCGTCAGAGTCACCGGTTGCGTGGTGCTCGCCGTGGTGGTGAATGACGAGGAACCCATGCAGAAAGTGCCTGCGGGACAATTGCTATCACCCCCACCGCCGCCACCGCCGCCGCCACCGCCGCCGCCGGGAGAGGTTGCCCCCCCGCCACCGCAGGAAGAAATGGCCAGCGTCAAAGTCAATGCACCAAACCAACCAAGAATTTTCCGCATCCTACCTCCTCGTCGACACGAATCCAGCTGTCTGCCCGACAATCCGGTGGCGGCGCCCTGCGGCCACGTCATCTTTAATAAGGGGCCTGTGCACGACGAGCGCAAAGCTGGGCTCGGTAACGGCATGACGGCTGCCCGCGAGATACAGCCTACCTCAGGTGAACGACCTCGTGGCACCGACTAATCCTTCATTGCGCATGTGTAGAGTCGCCAATCGGAGTCGGGCGCCGCGACCGCCGCAATATACCTGGGTCGGGGAGTGAAGAGCCTGTGAGTGAGATTCGTGCGCGGATTCAGGTTCTCCGATCCCGACCACACGCCCTTTCCTTCCGCTTTCAGCCGCGCTTCGCGCACAACCCAAGATCTCAGAAATGCTCCATTTCGCTCTTCGGGCGATGTGTCGATCAACGACCGCAGCTCATCTTCCGACATGAAACGCTGAGCGACGTCGAGCAGGCGTCTCACCGGTCGCTCGTTCTCTACATCGACGCCGACCGGACGATCTGGCGCAAACGCGAAAAGTCCGAGATCGGCAGAGTGCGAAATATTGAATTGGATGCCGTCGCGGCCGACGAGAACCGGCTTTCCGGAATTACCGTACGCAAACCGCAGCTTTTCCGCCGGAGTGCCGGTAAATCCCGCCAGAAGGCTGCGCAGAATTCCGCGCGCAACCACGAATCGCCGTGCCGCAACAGGTGTCAGCGCAACTGCGCGCTCTTTCTCTTCGGCGGGCAGCAACCGTGCGAGAGCATCGTAGCGATCGTCACTCACATCGAGCGAAGCGACCCAGACCTGAACTTCCTCCGTCATCAACTCAAGAGAGGTCAACTATCTCCACCTCCGCACTTCCGTTCGATATGGTCAGCCTTCCCACACTCGGGGAAAGATTGAACCTCTTCGGGCCCGCTGCTCCCGGATTCACGAACAGTCTTCCATCTAACCGCGTGACCAGTTGCCGATGCGTGTGGCCGTAAATGATGACATCCGCATCGTACCGAGCCGCCAGCTTCGCCGGCGTCGGACTTCCCACCTCGTGCCCATGACTTACGTGCACGCGCACACCATCGAGGTCAATCAGGATTTCCTCCGTTAGATCCGACTCGCCGGGCGCATCGATGTTGCCGAAAACCGCCTTCACCGGCGCAATGATGCGCAGCTCTTCCAAAATGGAGGAGCCGCCCACATCGCCAGCGTGAAGAATGAGTTCCACCCCAGTCAGCGCCTCGTGCACACCCGGACGTACGAGCCCGTGAGTGTCGGCGATGAGACCCAGCACATGCGTGTCGGAGTGTGGCATCACGCCTTCTATATATTAGGAGTGTCATGCCGTGGCTACGACTCGCGCTCCGACTGGCATTGCGGACGATACGCCGTCCGCGGCTGGCGGTGGATTTGATCCGGATTACATGGCGGTTCAGGTCCAACACCTGGTACCGACAGTTTCCATTTCTGCCGTTGCCCGATCCCACTTATCTCCGCTGGCGCATGTACACCGCTTATGGTGACTACAATGCCGTGCCCTCGGCAACTGACGTCGAGCGTTATGCCCGCTGGGCAAGCGTAAACGAGTGATCACGGATACTGCCGGAGAGCTGGCGCTCGAAGAACTGCTGAAGGCGCAGGCGTACGGGCTGGGCTTTGATCTCGTGGGAATCACCTCGCTCGGCCCGATGGAAACTGCCGACGCGTTCGACGACTGGATCGAGCGCGGCTACGCTGGCGAGATGGACTATCTCACCCGCGGCGCAGAGAAACGTCGCAATTCGAGACTTCCTGTCCTCGGGGCGACGAGCGCGATTGTTGTCGGCTTGAATTACGGCGGTCGCGCGCCAAGTGGACCGATCGCCCGTTACGCACGTGGTGACGATTATCACGATCTCATGACGGCGCGGCTCGAAGAATTGCACCGATGGCTGGAGTCGGAGCTCGGGCGCCGGATTGGCGGCAAGGCTTATGTCGACACGGGCCCAGTTCTCGAGCGCGATCTAGCGCGTCGCGCAGGACTGGGCTGGTTTGGCAAGAACACGAATCTGATCAATCCGCGCCTCGGATCATTTTTCTTCATTGGCGTATTGCTTGTCGAACTCGATCTCGAGGCCGACGCACCGTTCGAGGCAGATCGATGCGGTACCTGTACTCGCTGTCTCGATGCGTGTCCTACCGATGCTTTCGTCGAGCCGCTGGTGCTGGACGCGACAAAATGCATCTCCTACCTCACAATCGAGACGAAGGGCGTGATCCCTCCGGACCAACGCGAGTCGATCGGCAGCCTCATTTACGGCTGCGACATCTGCCAGGACGTGTGTCCGTGGAATGTCCGATTCTCCCAGGAATCTTCTGAGAACGCGTTCCTGTCGCGCGATATCCTGGTAGGAGACACGCGAGCGATCGCGAAACGAATCCTGGCTTTGGATGACGAATCCTTCCGCCGGGATTTCAAAGGGTCGCCAATGAAACGGGCCAAGCGGCGCGGTCTGGCGCGCAATGCGGCCATAGCACTCAGCAACGTTGGAACAGTCGACGACGTGCCCACTCTAGTTGCGGCGCTCAATGATCCCGAGCCGCTGGTCGCCGAACACGCCGCATGGGCGCTCGAGCGAATCAGAGCACAGTCAACTGCCTGTGCCATGATGCCACCGGTGGCGTCCCGACGTTTTGAGCCTGATGGCTAACGGCTAGCCAGCTCAGGCTGACGTCTTGTTCAGTTGCAGTTGTTGTAGTCGACTCCGTCGAATCAGCCGATTCGCCTGACATCAGGAACGAGATCCCGCACCGCGTTCCGCAGGTAACTCGCGGCCTCGACCCCGTGTTCAGGATCCCATTCTTCCGCCAGCTCCTCCAGATGTGCGCGTCGGGCCGAGACCAGCCGCTGGAGCACCTGGCATCCATTGGCGGTAAGCTGCGAGTGCATCGAGCTGTCCGGCCGCGGTATCGTCACCAGCCCGCGTCTGCGTAGTTCTTCGAGTGCACCCTGCGCGCGCTCAGCGGGAATGCCGCGGCGCCGGGCAAGCTCGAAGGGTGACACTTTCGGTTCCTCCTCGACCTGGACCAGCAGCCACGCCGCAAGTGGGCTCAGCGTCTCCCCCGCGCGCGCGACAATTTGCTCGATGTGCGCGCGCTGCACATCTCGATCGGCGAGCGAAGAAAGCGTTGCGTACAAATGCGCAACGACGGCGTCCTCGTCTGATGGGCGGGCGAATGCCTCGCCGGCCTCGTTCCCCGTTTCACGCGCGCTCGCCGCAACAGTCGCTCGAAGCGGCCTCTCGGGGAGAAGCCAAACGAGGACGAATCCGATCGCGCATACGACGGTGGCGACAAGAAATATCGTTCCGAGCGAGTCGGTGAATGCTTCCGCGTACGCACCCCGCGCGGACGCCGGAAGTCGCAGCAGCGCTTGCACGCTCATGTTGTGCGTTGCTTCACTTGCCGCAGCACCAGCAGGAAGCAAACGAGCCAGATTCACCGCTAATCGAGCCGCGAAGATTGCGCCGAGAATCGCGGTGCCGAGAGATCCGCCAATCAACCGAAATAGCGTCGCTCCGGAAGTCGCGACGCCGAGGTCGCGGTAGTCGACGTCGTTCTGCACCGCGATTACCAGCACCTGCATCACCATTCCGAGTCCAATGCCAAGCACGAGCATGATGAGTGAGGCGGCGGCATTGGTGCTTTGCGGCGTGAGCCGCGACAACAGAAACAATCCCACGATCATCACCGCGGTACCGAGCACCGGAAAGATTTTGTAGCGCCCCGTCCAACTGATCAGTTGTCCGGACATGATAGATGTCACCAGCATTCCACCCATCATTGGCACCATCTGCATGCCAGACGCGGTGGGAGTCACTCCCTTAACCACCTGAAGATAGAGCGGGAAGTAGGTGACCGATCCGAACAGTGCGAAGCCGACGATCAGACCGACGGCGGATGTGATCACGAATGTCTGTTGCCGAAAAAGGTGCAGCGGCAGAACCGGCTCCGCGGCCTTGCGCTCGATCAGGACGAAGAGCACGAGAGACACCAGCGCGATGACGATTAGCCCAATCAACAACGGAGATGACCACGCGTACGCCGTTCCACCGAGATCCGAGAGAAGAGTGATGCTGCTAAGGATGACCGCGAGCAGTGCAGCGCCTGTATAGTCGATGGCGCGAGCCACGCGACGTGAGAGGGACGGAAGTGTCGCAGCCAATACCGCCAGCGCAGCGATACCGACGGGCAGATTGATATAAAAAATCCAGCGCCACGACAGGTGCGTGGTGAAGTAGCCGCCGAGTAAAGGGCCAGCGATGCTCGACAGTCCGAAGACGGCGCCGAAGATTCCCTGATAGCGGCCACGATCGCGCGGCGGCACAATGTCCCCGACTACCGCTTGCGTCGTGACGATGAGTCCGCCTCCGCCCAACCCCTGAATGGCACGGAAGACGATTAGCTCGGTCATGTTCTGGCTCAACCCACAGAGTGCGGAGCCGATTAGAAAGAGCACGATCGCCGACTGAAGCACGATCTTTCGCCCATAGAGATCGCCGAGCTTGCCGTAAATCGGCGTGACTATGGTTTGCGCCAGCAAATAGCCGGTGACGACCCACGCCAGATGCTCGAGTCCGCCGAGCTCGCTGACGATGGTCGGCAATGCAGTCGAGACGATAGTGGAATCGAGCGCCGCCAGCAGCATCGCCAGGACGAGACCGCTGAATGCGACCAGGATCTGTCGATGACCAATGACCGCAGACGCTTCCGAATCTGCCCGGCTGGGTTCAGTCATCGTGATGTTATCACGCCGGAGAATGTTGTCGACGACTTCCTGCGGAGCCTCCCGTCACGGCGATCAAAATCAAACCGCGGTTGGCGCCGGCCGTCTCATCGCAAGGGTTGCGAGTGCGCCGATGACGCCTATCGCCAGAACTATCCAGGTTGCGGCCGGAGTCAGCAGTCTGAAGTCCCCAAGCACTTCGTCGAGTGAATAGCGTCCAGGACCGGTCAGCGCCACTCCGACAGCGACCGTCGCGAACATCAAAGGATGCTCGATCCCGTTGGTCGAAACGAAAAAGGGATTCTTGCGGTGAACCGTGATCATCGCGACGATCATCCCGGAGAGCATCAGTGCGGGACCAACCGGGCCAAGAAATCCGAGCGCAAACAGCAAGCCCCCCGTAAACTCTCCCAGCGCTGCCATTGTTGCGAACCTCTTCCCCGGGCGAAATCCAAGCGTCTCCATAAAACCGCCAGTGCCGGCGAGCCCATAGCCGCCAAACCACCCGAAGAGCTTTTGCGCTCCATGCGCCGCGAAGATGAGACCGAGGACGACACGGATAAGAAACAGTCCAAGGTCGAGCAGTTGTGAATCGATGGCATCAGTGGCTGGCATGTGAGCGCTCCACACAGAGAGTAGTCAGGAATTGCTGCGCACTCTCCGTTCCATGTTTTTTCGGCGTGGCCAGAAGCACCGCCTTTTTGCTGGCGGGCTATTGAGCTCTAGTCCGGCCTTTCGCTCCCGATGATCTTAAGCGCAAGGCACGCCGCACCGAACCCGTTGTCGATGTTTACCACGGCGACACCGGGACTGCAGGTGGCGAGCATGGTGTTGAGGGCGACAATGCCACCGTGCGCAACACCGGTTCCGACAGAAGTTGGAACTCCAATCACCGGGGCGCGCAATAGTCCGGCGACCACACCAGGTAGCGCGCCATCCATTCCCGCAACGACGATGCACACGCGAGCTGCTGAGAGCTCTGGCAAGATGGATTGAAGCCGGTGGATGCCGGCGACACCGACATCGAAATGAGTAGCGGTCGGGACGCCCATCGCATCGAGTGTCGTCGCCGCTTCGAGAGCGACTGGGATGTCGGCGGTGCCAGCAGTTATGACCGGGACTAGCGGAATGTTTCTCTTCGGCCGCGGGTTCCGAACCGCCATGCATGCGTCAGCATGGATGGTTGCGAGATCGCGCAGCACTTCCATCTGCTTGTCGCTGAGCCGCGACGCAATGCGGAGCTCGCTTGTCCCATCGAAAATCTGGCGGAGGTGCGCACTCGTTTTTCCGGGACCGTAAACAACCTCAGGGATTCCCGTCCGCGACTCGCGATCGCGGTCCCAACGAACCTCCGTCACGATGCGACCAATGGCAGCGACAGGCTGCCGCTTTGCAGTCCACCGAGGTCGAGCGCGACGAACCTGAATCCGGCCTTCCTGCAGGCGCGTCGCAGCTCTTCACGCAGGGGATCGGTTACTACTCGCTCGAACATCTCGGGTGGGATCTCGAGGCGGACGACGGCTTCGTGCCAACGTGCCCGCGCCGGCCAGATGTCGCGCGAGCGCAGAAAGTCCTCCACCGCTTCGATCTGCGCCAGCCGCTCTGGAGTCACCTCGACTCCTACCGGCACTCTGCTGGCCAGGCAGGGAGCAGCTGCCTTTTCCGCATTCGACAAATTCCAGCGGCGGGCAAGCTCACGAACATCGGATTTGTTGAAGCCCGCGTCGACGAGTGGCGCGATCACTCCGTGCTCCATCGCCGCCTGAAGACCGGGACGGTGCTCACCCAGATCGTCGACCTGCGTTCCGATGAAGATGACTTCCTCCGCGCTCTTCGTCGCGGCGAGCGCCTGGACCGTATCGTACAACGCGCTCTTGCAGTAGTAACAACGATCGCCTGCATTCGCTCGATAGCCGGCCAGCTCCATCTCGTTGGTCTGAACTTCTTCGACGCGCGCCCCGATTTCAGCCGCGATGCGATGCGCATCGGCACGCTCTGCGGCGGCGAGCGAAGGACTGACTCCGAGCAATGCGACGGTTTCTATCCCCGATCTGACAGACGCCGCGAGAACGACGCTGGAGTCGATTCCTCCCGAGTAGCAAACGTAAGCGACACGCCCGCGAGCGGTGGCGCGAATAGTCTCAACGAGTCTAGTTTCCAGATCCACCTATTTTTCCCGCGCCACGGATGCAACGAGATCTGCGTCGTTGACCGCGTTCATCACGTGCGAACGAATCTCGGCGATCGGACGCGCGGTTTCTTCCGCCACTCGACGCAGATCGTCAAACTCCGGCTTCGCTCTACGAGAGCCGTCCGGAAGCGTGGCGACCTTGACGCGGATGTCGCGGCCATCGAATCGAACTAGGCGTGACTCACGCTCGAGCGCGTTGCGCACTACGTCGAAGGTCTTTACTCCGAGCGTGGTGAACTGCTCGAAAATCTTCTCCTCGAGTCTGGCCAGATCTGAGGTCTGGACCAGGGCTTCGACGCGCGTACCGGGCCGTCCCTTCTTCATCGTCGTGTGGAGCAGCACGACATCGAGAGCGCCTTCCGCACGCAACACGTCAGCCGCGCCCGCCAGCTCCTCGGGGGACATGTCGTCAATGTCCGCGCTCAACACGTGCAGGTGCTCGGTGTGCACGTGCTCACGGCGGTAGTGATGCTCGGGATCATTTGCATCGACCGCAGCCTCGCCGAGGATAATGCGCAGTGCGTTGAGCTGGCCGTGAGTGTCGCGAGTGCCCGCGCCATAACCGCTGCGCAGCGGACTGTATTCATCCGGTGGCGCGCCCTTCGACAAGACGCGCAGCAATGCGGCGCCCGTCGGCGTCGTGAGCTCTCCCGATCCTGGTGGACCATGTTGAACGTTGAATCCCTCGAGCAGACGGATTGTCGCCGGAGCTGGTACCGGTAGAGTACCGTGGGCGGTCTTTATTGTACCGTCACCGAGTGAAACCTTTGTGTTGTAGATGCGCTCGATGCCGAGCAGCTCGACGCCCCAGATCGATCCCACGATATCAAGAATTGCATCGACCGCTCCGACTTCGTGCAGATGCAGATCGTCGGGCGCGACACCATGG
>WNFY01000120.1_pt1 | contig 97951 bp, 65 predicted proteins | sample 5400091 | NCBI WGS metagenome assembly WNFY01 (sample SAMN13153364, study PRJNA577476) | soil metagenome | isolation source: 60 cm soil or saprolite under grassland replicate 1 | place: USA:California | collected 2016-06-15
CCGCCGAATCCCGCTGACCCTCGTGGCCTGCCGTGACAACCGGCGCAACTGTCGGCAAGTCCCGCGCCCAGTGCCAGGTTAGTGTTAATGTCGCCCGTGCCGTCAGGACCGGCGAGCGGCCCTTGGCCCTGTATGCGCAAGAACTTGCGTTGGAAAAGCTGTCGCCCTCGCCGAATCGCGCGGAAGGGATCGCGAGCAATGATGAACGAGGATGAGTCAGGCGTCAGCAAGTCACCTCGCCCGGAGCCGACTTCCTGCGCGAGTGACTTGGCGATGCCGGCGTTAGCGATATTGGGATTCTGCGTCCGATCAATCGACTGAGATAAGACCGGGGCCGAAATCAGCCAGATAGCGACTGCTAACAATATGAGTATCGCGGCGATGTTGAGTCTGTATTTCTTCATTTTCGGGGTCTTCCTTTCTGGACGATGTGTTCTCGTTACGATTTGAGTTTTGCTGGATAACGTGAGCAGGGAAATCGCGGGCTAAGTCCGTTTTAGAGCACGCCCTTCATCTCCTATTGCGCTGGCCTGACAAGCGGCTCCCTAATTCGACGGCGCGCCCATCGTTAAATCGCAATAGACAATGTCACGGTCATTGTTACCGCCGTGTGGTAAGATGGTTTCTCTTCCCCAATAACCTTTAATCACAGGCGTGGGCTCAAAGTCCTAAGAGAAGACTTAGAGAATTCTTAGAGATTTGCTAGAGAGCTTATGTCCGTCACACTTAAACACTTCTACAAGTTCGATCCCTTCATCCTGGACGTCGACGAACGGGTTCTTTTGCGCGATGGGCGTCCTGTCGCGGTGACTCCGAAGGTCTTCGACACACTTTTGCTGCTGGTAGAGAACCAGGGTTGTGTCGTCAGCAAACAGAAGATCCTGGAAACGCTGTGGCCGGACGTGTTTGTGGAAGAGAGCAACGTAACCTTCAACATCACAATGCTCAGGAAGGCTCTCGGCGACACGAAGCACGAATCTCTCTATATCGAAACAGTGTCCCGTCGTGGTTATCGGTTTAAAACCGATGTCCGGGAAGTTCGGGCAGAAAACATTCGGGCGCAGATGCCTGAAATCGGAGTCAAATCTGATTTCGCAAACGACATTGTCAACGAGATCGAGGCTGAAACGAATGGCGGAGCGCGAGCAGCTCTCGATAACTCCAGAAACGGCTCGCGTAAGAAGGAGATGGCGAACCCGGATGCCGCTGCCGAAGGGACCCAGATCTCAACACTTTATGCCGGCAGGAGATCTCCCAAGTCGCAGCTAGCTTTTGCCTCAGTTTTAGGGCTGCTAATGATCGGACTGGCGATTTGGTACTTGAGCCGCAGCAATTCAGGCCGCGAGCACAAGACTCTCGCTCGGATGCCCCTAACAGCGGCCGCTTTGAAGTTCGAACAGATCACGAATTCGGGCAATGTGGTGTCCGCGGCCATTTCTCCGGACGGTAAACAAGTGGCATTCGTGTTGGAAAACAGTGGACAGCAGAGTCTTTGGCTTAAGCAGCTCGCTACGTCGGTGGACGTGCAAATCATCCCCCCACTCTATTCCGTTTATCAGACGATCTCTTTTTCACATGACGGGGAATACATCTATTTTGTTAGACACGCTGAAGCTCAGGCAGACGACATCTATAGAATTCCGGCCCTTGGGGGTCCATCGACTAAATTAATCCCGAACATAGGTGGGTCGTTCTCACTTTCCTCAGATGACAGGCAGGTTGCTTTCTCGCGCGTCGATCGAAATAAACGCGAAGATGTTCTCTATATCGCCAATATCGACGACAGTAACGAGCGCCAGTTAGCGGTGCACAAAGAACCCGATTGGTTGAAGACCTTTGCCTGGTCACCCGACGGCAAGGTCATAGTTTGTGCGCTGGGCGAGACGGGCTCGTCTCGCCAAACTATCTCTATTGTAGAGATTGATATTGATACCAGGCAGGAACAGTTGCTGGCCAGGCCGAACTGGTTCAACGTCAGGCAATTTCATTGGCTGCCGGATGGCAGCGGCCTGCTAATGGCCGTGAAAGAGAAACTCTCTGATCCGGATCAGATCTGGCAAGTGTCGTATCCAGCCGGAGAAGCCCATCGAGTTACGGATGATCTGAACAACTACCTCTCATTCAGCCTGACGGCCGACGCCGACAAAATGATTGGAGTCCAGGCTGAATTGTCTTCCAACATTTGGTCTTCACCGAAACCAGACAGCAATGATGCCAAAATAGTCGCTGCAGGTAGAGGGCGGGTAACCTGGACGCCTGATGGAAAGATTGTCTATTGCTCTCGCTCAGGAGTGGGCTGGGACATTTGGCTGGCGAATGCCGATGGGACAGAACCCAGGCAGCTGACCTTTAATTCGGGAAACAACGATTATCCCGCAATTTCGCCCGATGGCCGTTACGTGGTGTTCCACTCCGACCGTACCGGCGCAGATCATTTGTGGCGCACGAATTCGGACGGCACCAATCAGGTCCAACTGACCAGCGGCTACGCAGAGAGAAACGCTACCATTTCCCCCGATGGAAAATGGGTCTACTACAACACCGCGATTGATCTGAAACTCTGGAAAGTCCCGATCGAGGGGGGTGAACCGGTTAAGGTGACAGACCAATACGCTCTTTACCCTGCGCTCTCGCCGGATGGCAAGCTCATCGCCTACTATCATGTTTCAAACGGACCTCAGAAATACAGCATAAAAGTCGGACGCGTTGAAGACGTAAAGACGGTCGCTGAAATTAGTCTGGCGCCGGGTGCGTGGATCTCTGCTCGATTGCACTGGGACGCCGCCAGCAGTTCGGTGACCTATGCGGTGGAGAACCAGGGAAAAATCAGGCTTTATGAGCAACCAGTGAGCGGTGGGGCACCTCGACCGATCACTAGTTTTAAGGACTCAGATGAATTTGATTTCGCGTGGTCGCCAGATCGTAGCAAACTGGCTTACATGAGTTCGGAATGGCATCACGACATAGTTCTGGTGGGCGGGTTGAAATAAGTCGTGAGTAATCGCCGCGCCCGGTTAACTCTCAGGCTGGATTTCTCAGAATTGCGCGTGGTAGCGAGCGGAGCAAGGCTTAACGCAGGATCTGATCGCTGTTTGTTGTCGCCAGGCGCTCTTTTCAGGAACTGCACGGCCTGGTCACAGACTGATGAGTCTGGCTTCCCGATGCTGCGTAGCGTCGAAACCAAAACGGGAGAGACGTCAAACCAATCGCCTGGCCTGCGCAATTCATCTTAAACAGCAACTTGCCTTAGCGATCCCTGCGAGCTTGACCTCTCGTCATCTTCGCCGTGAACATTCAGTTCGCTGACTACGTCCTTAACACCTCGAACGTTCCTGATCGCGGCCATCAATGGCGGCAGTTCATTCGCCAAAGCTTCACCACTCAGAGTTACGATGCCCTTTGCGGCGGCGACCTTTAGCGCTCCGTAGTGAACAGGGACGCGGCCCATCGCAGCGCGAACGCGTTCAACCAGAACATCGTCTCGGATCTCTTCGTCATTGAAAATTGCCGCGGTTTCGGCCGCCAGGCCCTGCGCTCGATTACGTATGTCGCGTGACATCCTTTCGGCATAGTCAGTCGCTTGGTTGGCGGCACTCTCAACTTTATCGCGCATCAAGGCCCGCCGCCGTCCGCCTCGATCGGGATCGAACACGTACATCAATCCGGCGCCAACTCCGATTCCGCTTAATAAGACAAGACCTTTATTCATCGCTTACATCCTCCGTCGATTTATCTCTCAGTCGTCAACCCTGGAGCACTTTTCTGCACAAGTGTTTCCTAATGGGTCAAAAACCCACGTCAAATCGTGCCTTGAAGCAGCAGTGCAAGGACAGTGCCGGAGGAGGCAGAAGGCAGAAAGCAGAAAGCAGAAGGCAGAAAACGGCTGGACGAAAAGCGATCAGTAGTCAGAAGGCGAAAAGCAGAATGGCCGCCCCTTCACGCCTGGGCGAGACTCTTTGAAGTTTGAGGGACAGGCATCGCCTGCTGGCTGTCCAGCGCCATCCGAATCGTCCGGTGCAATTGGACAGGCGAGAAAGCTTTCGGAAGAACGGCAAGAGCCCCCGCGGCGAAGCTTTCGGTAACACGCTTCAAACCATAGTACGGCGCGCTGCCGATTCACAGAACTCAAGCGGCGTTCGCGCGAATTTGTGATCGACGATAGGCAGTGAAACCGAACCAAAGCCCATAGAACAAGACGAGCGCTCCGCCGGCGCCCATAATCCCAGCGACCGTCGATTCAGTAACTTTGCGGATCACGACAAAGAGGTCGCCGCAAATTCCCATCGGCAACGGAATCATCGCGATCAGCAATAGTGTACTTGCCACAGTGTGGAAGTGTTCAGTGTCTTCGCCCTGTTCGACGATCCGGTGATACGCCGCCGGGGCCATGAGCAGAATTACGGTTAAGCCCATCAACGCCAGACTGATGAGGTGAACATATTTGGAAGAGGCGGGAAGCTTGTCGAATCCTTCCATCAACATTGTGATCAGTTCAAAGCCCAAGAGTGCCTGGGCTCCTGGAAGCACCACCCGCCCCTCGGTCAACACCTGGTCGATCTTGTCGTGAAGTTCTGTCTTTGGCACCTCCTGGTTCCTTCCTCTTTTTGATTTCATCTCACGATCCCAACCACCAAACCTGCTCAAGAACCCCAGCCCGTACAATAGCGCGACAGCCACGATGCCCATGGTCACGCCGAGCGCGATTCCTTTTTCGGTGCCGATTATTCTGGCTCCGATAACGTAGAAGTCGACCGACAGCGCAATCAAAAACGGCAGCAAGGCAACGTTCATAACGCTGGTGGTGAATTCGTGAATGTCGCGCGAGTCCTTGCCGCGCCAAACGATTCGGTGATACGCGCCGGGCCACATGATCAGTGCGATGGTGATAAGCAGAATTCCGAGCGCAGATAACTTGAGGTATTGGGAGGTAGGTGATAGTTGCTCGAAGATTTTTTCGAAGAACGCACGGTACTGAAATCCGAGGAGAATTTGGGCCCCCACAACCAGCATCCGGCTCTCATCCAAAGCAATTTTGATTTTCTTATTAAGCGCCGCCATCGCTCCGCAGACAACCTGCTCTTACAAGGCTTAACCTGTGATTCGCCGATATGTTGCGGCGAGTTGTATGCCATCGCCGGAGGTTGGCGTGGATTTTGCTGAAGCGCTTAACGTTAAGGCTTTTCTAAATTAGTTGTCCTTCGTGCGGCGGCTTGGGGGCCCGAACTAGAGAAAACGGTGTTCTGTTAGCGTACGAGGCTGTTGACTTTTGAACCAACGGAAGCGGGCAAAGACATAATTCGATGACTACGATTGAAAGACTGCACCAGAACGGAATTCTACGGACTGGCTCACCCGCCCGCGGATTCAAATACAAACATGCTGACGGAAAGAAAATCAGCGCAGAAGATCGAGCGAGAATCGATGATCTAAAGATTCCGCCGGCCTGGACTGACGTTGCGATCAGCGCTGCACCGACCGGACGAGTGCAGGTCGTTGGCCAGGACGCGGCTGGGCGTTGGCAATATCTCTACCATGATAGTCATGTCAGAAATCAACAGCGGAAAAAATTTAAGCGGCTGATTAGCTTTGGCGAGAGCCTTCCGGCGATGCGCAAGAGTGTTCGCCAGGATCTGAAACAGTCCGAACTTTCGCGGCAGCGGGTGATGGCGTCGATCTTGAGAATTCTTTCAATGAGTTTCATTCGCCCGGGCAGTGAAATATACGCGAGCGAGAATGGGAGTTATGGAATCGCGACACTTCGACCCAGGCATGTCTCGGTTAGAGGCGACGAGATCATTTTCGAATTCACCGGCAAAGCGGGAAAGGATCATCGGCGCGAGATTCGCGACCGTCAGGTTGCTCGCGTGCTGAAAGAGCTTTTGAAATATTCGAACCGCCGGGTTTTCAAATATCGTAACGGCGATGGAATATTTGTGGATGTTAAGAGCGACGCCATTAATCGTTATATCAAAGAAGTGATGGGTCATCGATTCACCGCCAAGGACTTTCGCACCTGGGCCGGCACGCTAATATGCGCTTGCGCGCTCGCCCGGTCTGCGAATTCAAACAACGGGAAGCTGCCGCAGGCGCAAAGAATTATGGGGGCAATTAAGGAAACAGCAGAAGCGTTGGGCAACACGCCGGCGATTAGTCGCGATGCATATATCTGCCCGGAAGTAATCAAGTCATTTGAAATGGGCGAGATCCTTAAGTACCACTTTGAAGATATCGAGGAGTTAATCGCATATCGGGGAATCCGGCTGCACCCGGCAGAACGGGCGCTGCTCAGACTACTAAGAGAAAGTAACTCTTGAAACTCACAATCACGAACGCTCCGGCAGGTTCATTGTTGACGCAAGATCCGTGTGGAAAGTTGCGCTCTCAATTGCGCGAAAACTCGCATTGCTAATCCTCCTTACTTATTCGCCGCGTTGAACTTCCTTCAAATCCTGCCACCTTAACTGGCGGCGAGCCGGGCATAAGCATTGCACAGATTCACGCGCGACAGAGTGAGACACCCTATTTTGATTGTTCGAACCAACCGAAGGAGGCGTGAAATGGGTTCCGGGAAGCGTCAATCAACATTCGCCGAAAGGAAAGATGAAGGTCCGTCAATCACGCGCCGCGGATTTTGCGGGACAGCTTTGTTGACCTCTGCGGGCTTGGTTATCGGCTTGGAGACCTTCAAGACAGACGCATCGGCCGGCAACGGTTATGACGGCTATCCGCCTTCAAAGATCAATGGCGCGGAAAGTCTCTTGCCGGGCTTATGTTTGTATTTCTATTATCCAAAGAATATCGATCCCGCCGTGCTGATCCGAAGTCAGGAGGGAGAGTATTACGCCTTCAGTCAAAAATGCTCGCATATGGGTTGCTCGGTAACTTTCGATCGATCGCGGGGATGTTTGGAATGTCCTTGCCATCGTGGAACCTACGATGGTCGTACCGGCTTTGTCTTGTTTGGCCCGCCACGCCGCGGCTTGAATCCAATCTTTCTGGAAATGCGAGCCGGTGGAGAGGTATGGGCAGTGGGTCGAGGAATTGGCGGTGACGAACGTGTGGTCGTGGCCGAGAACTCATGAGCCTGGGGTGTTCGCTTAAGCGATGGCCGTAGCTATCGTTTCAACATTGCAGCGCGAAACTTCTAAGGAGAAAGCAATGATTCACAAATGCAAATGCATCTTGCCGAAGTTAGTGGGCCTCGGCCTTATCGTGGCCGGAATTTGTCTGGCTGCAAATGGAACTGCGTTTGGGCAAGGAACAAAGACCGTGAATGCGGCACTCAGTAATGCTCACCAGCCTTTGTATGAAGCCTATCGCGGAGTGCGAATCGGAATGACAGCCGAAGAAGTACGCCGCAAACTGGGAGCACCGACTCATATTGCCGGTAATCAGGACCTGTACATGATTTCTGATAACGAGACGGCCCAGATCGCTTACGACAACTCGCATCAGGTCATAACGATTTCAGCTGATTACATGGGCGGAGTGGGCGCGCCGGATTATAAGGCGGTGGTCGGGCCGGATATTGAAACCCAAGCCGACGGTTCGCTCTATAAGATTGTCTGGTACAAGTCGGCTGGGTTCTGGGTATCCTATAACCGGACCGCCGGAACATTGCCATTCGTAACGGTCACGATTCAGAAGATTAAGTGAGTCATCCGGAGAGTTAGCCGCCATTTCATTTCCCGCGGCCTGATTGTTTGCGGTCAGTTGATCTGCGCCTGAATCGACAGCGAACATCAGTTCCGGTCACCGCTTGATCTTCAAACGGCTTTCGGAGTGGGCCCCGTCCGATCCTCTCCTATCCATTCGATGCGCTCTCTTTTTTCACTTGGACCAGTTTCACCTGGGCCAGCCCCACCTGCTCACAAGCCTTAATTACTTCGAGATAAACTGTTCCTTTTGTTCAGGTTTGTTCGAAAAGACGTTTACAGATCGCCACAAAAAGATATATAAATAAGGTCCTCCTTGATGTTTGCCCCTGACCTCTCCCTGGTTTCCCCTGGTTTCTCCCAAAATATCGATTTCCCCTGGTTTTTGAGTATCAGTGTGGTTCGCTTCTGCTGAAGCGCTCGCGAACCATCTGAGGGTGCAACTTTCTTCTGTAAGGCAATTCGAAAGGAACGAATATGCGAACCCAAATCCCGGCTACGGATTCTCTAAACACCAAGTTGCTCTTAAAGACGCTTGTCGCCTTCAAAAAGGGCGACTTCTCGGCAAGATTGCCAGGCGAATGGACCGGCGAAGCCGGTAAGATCGCCGACACGCTCAACGACATTATTGAGTTGAGCGATAAAACCGCGAAAGAACTCGAGCGGGTAAGCCGCGTTGTGGGTAAAGAGGGAAAAATCATGCATCGCGCAGCCGTACCCGCGGCCGGTGGTTCGTGGCTGCGAATTGTTGACTCGACGAACTTACTCATTGACGACATGGCGCGGCCCACCAGCGAGATGGCGCGCGTAATCGGGGCCGTTGCCAACGGTGACCTCTCAGAACGAATGGCACTGGAAGTTGAGGCGCGTCCATTGAAGGGCGAGTTCCTCCGCACCGTAAAGATCGTCAATTCAATGGTTGATCAGCTTGGGTCATTCGCTTCGGAAGTAACCCGCGTCGCGCGCGAAGTGGGTACCGAAGGAAAACTCGGCGGCGAAGCCAGGGTCAAGGGCGTCGCCGGCACGTGGAAAGATCTGACCGACAGCGTTAACTCGATGGCCAGCAACCTGACCAGCCAGGTGCGCAACATCGCGGAAGTTACCACCGCCGTCGCCAACGGCGACTTGTCCAAAAAAATCACCGTCGATGTGAAGGGCGAGATTCTCGAATTGAAGAACACCATCAACACGATGGTGGACCAGTTGAATTCGTTCGCTTCGGAAGTAACCCGCGTAGCTCGCGAAGTCGGTACTGAAGGAAAACTCGGCGGCCAGGCTTCAGTGCCCGGCGTGGCGGGGACCTGGAAAGACTTGACCGACAATGTGAATTCAATGGCCAGCAACCTCACTGGCCAGGTGCGCAACATCGCGGAAGTAACCACCGCGGTCGCCAATGGCGACCTGTCAAAGAAAATCACCGTCGACGTTAAGGGCGAGATTCTCGAATTGAAGAACACCATCAACACGATGGTGGACCAGTTGAATTCGTTCGCGTCGGAAGTTACCCGCGTGGCCCGCGAAGTGGGTACCGAAGGAAAACTCGGCGGTCAGGCGCAGGTCATGGGCGTGGCCGGGACCTGGAAAGATTTGACTGACAACGTGAACTTCATGGCCGGCAATCTTACCGGCCAGGTGCGCAACATCGCCGAAGTAACTACGGCGGTCGCCAATGGCGACCTTTCAAAGAAGATTACCGTTGACGTCAAGGGCGAGATTCTGGAGCTCAAAGACACGATCAACACGATGGTGGACCAGCTCAACGCTTTCGCTTCGGAAGTAACCCGCGTGGCGCGCGAAGTCGGCACCGAAGGAAGACTGGGAGGCCAGGCGAAGGTGATGGGTGTGGCCGGCACCTGGAAGGATCTGACCGACAACGTGAACTTCATGGCCGGCAACCTTACCGGCCAGGTGCGCAATATCGCGGAAGTAACCACCGCCGTTGCCAACGGTGACCTGTCAAAGAAAATCACCGTCGATGTGAAGGGCGAGATTCTCGAATTGAAGAACACCATCAACACGATGGTGGATCAGTTGAATTCATTCGCTTCGGAAGTGACGCGTGTGGCCCGCGAAGTCGGTACCGAAGGCAGACTGGGAGGCCAGGCGACGGTGATGGGTGTGGCCGGCACCTGGAAAGATCTGACCGACAACGTGAACTTCATGGCCGGCAACCTTACCGGCCAGGTGCGCAATATCGCGGAAGTAACCACCGCGGTCGCCAACGGCGACTTGTCAAAGAAGATCACCGTCGATGTGAAGGGCGAGATTCTCGAATTGAAGAACACCATCAACACGATGGTGGATCAGTTGAATTCATTCGCTTCGGAAGTGACGCGCGTGGCTCGCGAAGTCGGCACCGAAGGAAAACTGGGTGGCCAGGCCGACGTGCGCGGCGTGGCGGGAATCTGGAAAGATCTGACCGACAACGTAAATTCCATGGCCTCTAACCTGACAAACCAGGTGCGTGGAATCGCCCGCGTGGTTACCGCCGTTGCGAAAGGCGACCTGAAACGCAAACTGACGGTGGAAGCTAAAGGCGAAATTGCGGAACTGGCCGACACGATCAACAACATGACTGACACCCTGGCGATCTTTGCCGATCAGGTAACTTCGGTCGCGCGTGAAGTCGGTGTCGAAGGCAAGCTGGGTGGTCAGGCGAATGTGCCGGGCGCGGCCGGCACCTGGCGGGATTTGACGGATAACGTCAACGGTCTGGCCGCCAATCTTACGAACCAGGTGCGCGCAATCGCCGAAGTATCGACCGCGGTGACCAAGGGTGATCTGACCCGATCGATTACCGTGCAGGCAGAGGGTGAGGTTGCCGCACTTAAAGACAATATCAATGAGATGATTCTGAATCTCAAAGATACCACTCAGAAAAATACCGAGCAGGATTGGTTGAAGACGAACCTCGCTCGCTTTACCCGAATGCTCCAGGGCCAGCGCGATATGAAGACCGTTGCGCAGATGGTCCTTTCGGAATTAGCGCCGCTGGTCGAAGCGCAACAGGGCGTGTTCTATGTAAATCAAAGCAGTAAGGGCGAGCCGTTGATGAGGCTGTTGGGCGGTTACGCCTACAGCAAACGTAAGAGCCTGGCCAATGAATTTCGTCCAGGTCAAGGACTGGTGGGCCAGTGCATGCTGGAGAAGCAGCGCATTCTGGTCACTAACATTCCGCCCAATTACGTACATGTGAGTTCCGGCCTGGGCGAGGCCGCTCCGAATAACATTATCGTTCTGCCGGTGTTGTTTGAAGGCGAAGTAAAGGCGGTAATTGAACTCTCAACTTTTCACGTTTTCAGCGACACGCACCTGGCGTTTCTCGATCAATTAACCGAAAGCATCGGGATCGTGCTTAACACGATCGAAGCAAATACCCGAACTGAAGATCTACTGCTGCAATCGCAATCACTCGCCGCCGAGCTGCAAAGCCAGCAGGACGAACTTAAGAAAACGAACGAACAACTCGAGAAACAGGCCGAGTCACTGCGCGAATCGGAAGAGTTGCTGAAGAGCCAGCAGGAAGAGTTGCGGCAAACGAACGAGGAGCTTCAGGAAAAGGCAGCATTGCTGGCCCGGCAGAAAGCCGAGGTCGAGGCCAATAACCGGGAAGTTGAAGAGGCGCGCGCGGAAATGGAAGAGAAGGCCGAGCAACTCGCGCTGACTTCAAAATACAAGTCGGAGTTTCTCGCCAACATGTCGCACGAGCTGCGGACACCGCTCAACAGCATGTTGATTCTGTCCCGACAATTGGCCGAGAACTCAGATGAAAACCTGTCAACCAAGCAGGTACAGTTTGCTGAAACTATTCACTCTTCCGGCTCTGACCTGCTTTCACTAATCAATGACATTCTCGATCTGTCGAAGATCGAATCGGGAATGATGGGAATCGAAGTCTCAGATGTTTCCATCGACGACATCACTGAACAATTAGAGCGCAACTTTCACCAGGTGGCGCAAGACAAGAACCTGGCCTTTTTCATTGAGCGTAGTGACGATCTCCCTCAGGACGTGTTAACAGATGACAAGCGTTTGCAGCAGATACTGATGAACCTGCTGTCAAACTCTTTCAAGTTCACTGAGCAGGGGAACGTGCTGTTGAAGATTGCCGTGGCCCCCAAAGGTGAAAGGTATTTTCTGGATTCGCTCAATCGTGCGGAGCAAGTCATCGCATTCTCAGTCAGAGACACCGGCATTGGCATCCCTATCGAGAAGCAGCGAATTATCTTCGAAGCGTTTCAGCAGGCTGATGGAACGACCAGCCGCAAGTACGGCGGCACTGGATTGGGATTATCAATCAGCCGCGAGATTGCGCGCTTGCTGGGCGGCGAAATCCGGGTGACCAGTGTCCCCGGCGAGGGCAGCGTTTTCACTCTCTATCTGCCGCATTCGTATGTGCCGGCGCGAGCCGTATTGGTTTCGGCAGGCACGAAGCCCATCAAACAACTGAAAGAGGTCGAGGCTGCCTGGACACCGGCCGAAACCTTTGACCGGGACGCCCTCGGTTTGGTATCCGCCGAATCGGCGTTGATCGTAGACGATCGCAACTCGATCGAAGAAGGTGATCGCGTGGCCTTAATCGTCGAGGACGATATCAATTTTGCGAATGTCCTTTTGGACTTCGCGCGCGAAAAAGGATTCAAGGGCATTGTGGCAATGGGTGGCCAAACGGCCATCGCCCTGGCCCGTAAATTCAACCCCACGGCAATTACCCTGGATATTCGGCTGCCCGATCGTGATGGCTGGACGATTCTGGATCGGCTCAAGCACGATCCGAAGACCAGACACATTCCCGTCAACATCATCTCGGTAGAAGCGCATCGCCAAAGAGCGTTGCGGTACGGGGCCTTCAACCATCTGCAAAAACCGGTGAGTAATGAAGATCTCCTGAAGGCGTTCGATCATCTCACCACCTACGTACAAAGCGGTCCCAGAAAACTGCTCGTGGTCGAAGACGACGCCGCGCAGCGCATGGGCATAGTTGAACTCATCGGCAACGGCGACGTTAACACCACCGCCGTGGGGACCGGTGGAGAAGCTCTCACGATGCTGAAGCAGGAACGATTTGATTGCATGGTCCTCGATCTTAAGTTGCCCGACATGACCGGATTTGAACTGATCGAAAATCTGCAAAAAGAGAACGGCCGGGCCGATTTGCCGATTATCGTTTACACCGGAAAGAAACTGACGCGAAAAGAGGAACTGCGGCTCAGGCGAGTTGCCGCATCAATCATCATCAAGCAGGCGGAATCGCCTGAGCGGTTATTGGCTGAAACAGCTCTGTTTCTCCATCGCGTCGAGTCGAACCTGCCCGAATCCCAGCGCCGCATGCTCGAACAGGTGCGGCGGCGAGATCCGGCGTTCGCCGGACGCAAGGTGCTCATCGTGGATGACGACGTCCGTAATATCTTCGCGCTGACGAGCACGCTGGAAGGCTACAACTTGAATGTGCTTCATGCCGAGAATGGCCGCGAAGGCGTCAAACTCCTGAAAGCCAACCCCGGTATTGACGCTGTGTTGATGGACATCATGATGCCTGAGATGGATGGGTATGAAGCAATCAGCGCAATTCGTCAGATGGAAGAGTTCCAACAGCTTCCAATTATCGCCTTAACTGCCAAGGCCATGAAAGCCGATCGCGATCACTGTCTGGAGGTGGGCGCGTCCGACTATATATCGAAACCTCTGGACATTGATCAGTTACTGTCGCTGTTACGAGTTTGGCTTTCCCGGCAGGATGAAGACAATGAATAAATCGCAAGCTAAAGAACGCATCAATATTCTGATGGTCGACGATAGTCCGAGGAACCTGCTGGCGCTCGAAGCGATGTTGCGCGCGCCGGACAGAAATCTGGTGACGGCGGCATCCGGTGAAGACGCACTGCGATACCTGTTGGACCACGAAGCTGCCGTTGTGCTGTTGGACGTCTACATGCCGGGGCTCGATGGTTTAGAGACAGCAGAGCTTATCCGCGGGCGTGAAAAGTCCCAGGACATTCCGATAATTTTTCTCACCGCGAATACGACCGGGGTCCGCCACTTGAGCCGAGGTTATGCACTGGGCGCGGTTGATTACATCGTGAAGCCCATCGAACCGGAGGTCTTGCGGTCCAAGGTGGCGGTGTTTGTCGAGTTATTTAAGAAAACGCAACAGATTAAGCGGCAGGCTCAGTTGCTGCGCGCAAAGAACCTGGAACTCAAGAATGCAAACCTCGCGCGGTTCAACATGCTGATTGATCTGGGCTATGAATTGTCGGCCGAACATGATCCCGTCCAGGTGCTGACAAAGTTTTGCCGCTCGAGCCGGCGGATAGTCGGCGCTGAACAGGCGGCCGTCTGCATGCTCGATCCGGACGCGAAGTCCTGCCGTCATTTCTTTCATTGCACCACGGATAAAGAGACGGTTTCGGTGAGTGTGATTCCCGAGGTGGTTCAACGAGCGTTGGATCGCCTGGTTGCCGAACGACGAACGCTGCGCCTGAGCGAAGCCGACGATTTTCTGTTGGAAGCCGAGGTCGAGTCCAGTGTCGTGGGCTCGTTTTTGGGTGCGCCGATTCTCTCGTCCGCGGGCGTCTCAGGCTGGATTTATCTGGTGAATAAAGTTGATTCCGATGATTTCAGCGAGGCTGACGAACGCCTGGCGGCGACTTTGGCTACCCAGGTATCGGTGGCTTACGAGAATGCGAGACTCTATACCGAAGCGCAGGAACACGCCCGGGAACTGAGCCAGGAGATTGCCGAGCGCGAACTGATCGAACAGGAACGAGCTCAGCTGCTGATCAGCGAACAGGCGGCCCGCGCCGAGGCCGAGCTGGCAAACCGCACGAAAGATGAATTTCTCGCAACCCTTTCGCACGAATTGCGAACGCCGTTGACGGCCATTCTGGGTTGGAGCCAGATCGTCAGCCAGAACAAACTTGACCACTCGCAATTGGCTCACGGGCTGGAAACAATCGAGCGCAACGCTCGGATACAGGCGCAATTGATTGAAGACTTGCTGGACGTTTCGCGGATTATTAGTGCGAAGCTTGAAATGAAAAACGATCCGGTGGATCTTTCATCCGTGATTGCTGCCGCCGAGGACTCGTTGCATCCAGCCGCAAAAGCGAAGGGAATCAAAGTCGAAACTTCGCAGCCGGCTTCGAATTTTGTGGTGCTGGGAGATGCCAGTCGTCTGCAACAGGTGTTCTGGAACTTGTTTAGCAATGCCGTGAAATTCACGCCCAGCGGAGGTCAAATCAACGTCAAAATTGACCGACAAGATACACAGGTCCAAATTAAGATAAGTGACACCGGCATAGGTATCGGATCTGAATTCCTGCCACACATCTTCGATCGCTTTCGCCAGGCTGACGGTTCAACCACGCGGACTCAGGGAGGCCTGGGCCTGGGGCTCGCAATCGTCCGCCACCTGGTCGAGCTTCATCACGGGAAAGTCGAAGCTCAAAGCAGCGGCGAGGACCTCGGCGCAAGTTTCACGGTCACTCTTCCCCTTGCTCCAGCTATGACTTCGGGCGCAACTGTTAATGGCGAAGAAAGAAACCCCGACAACCATCTTCTGGCGCTCACTTCGGCGAAGATCTTTCAGGGGCTGAAAGTTCTGGTTGTCGACGACGAGGCTGACTCGCGCGATCTCTTGAGCGCGGTCCTCACTCGCTGTGGCAGCGAAGTCCGCTGCAGTGCCTCTGCGGCCGAGGCGATTCGCGCTTTTGACGAGTGGAGTCCGGACCTGCTGGTGAGCGATATCGGCATGCCCAACGAGGACGGATACAGTCTGATCAAAAGAGTAAGACGACTCAAATCCTCGCGAGCTAAGAAGATCCCGGCCGTGGCACTGACTGCATACGCAGCCGAGGAGGATCGGCAACAGGCTTTATCAGCAGGTTTCCAGATGCATCTGGTCAAACCCATAGATCCGGAGGGTTTTGTTATTTCAATCGCGGCCGCGCTGGGACGCGAAGAACCAGCAGACAAAACCATTACGAGTAAGAAAGCGACTCACGGCGAAACATCCCCCGGCGAGATTCTCTTATAATACTTTTCGCCAGGCCGCTTTTGCCGCCTAACTTGATTCGGATTTACAGACATCTTCGATCAACGGGCGCAGGAGTTCGGCGACGCTCCATGCCTGTGCGATACAGCCGCGCGGACTGTGTGGCGCATCTCCATCAAAGATCTCCGACACTTGCCCCAGGCCAGCCTCGCGAAGATGCTCGGCAAAGTTATCAAGCCATTGGGCGGCGAACGTTCGTCCCGCCTGCTGTCCAAAAATCCTTGCGTGTGCCGTGAGATATGCGCCCATCAACCAGGGCCAAACTGTTCCCTGATGGTAAGCGCCGTCCCGTTTGCGCGGATCCCCTTCGTATCGTCCAATGTAATTAGGGTCCTTTGGCGACAGGGTGCGCAATCCACGCGGCGTCAGCAACTCGCGCTCGACAACCTGAAGAATGCTTTTCGCCCTCTCCTGCGAAACCATCGAATGGCTGAGGCTGACAGCAAAGATTTGGTTAGGTCTGATGGCCTGGTCTCGCTCTTCTCCGTTTACAACATCGTAAAGACAGCCGGCCGCGTCATTCCAGAACAAATGGTTGAAGCTTTCAAAAGCGCGATCAGCCATCACCGCATAACTCTTCCTGGCTTTTGAGTTCCTGAATTTATCGGCCAGGTGTTCCATGACGCGCAAAGCGTTGTACCAGAGCGCTTGAATCTCGACCGCCTTGCCGGTACGTGGAGTCACAACCCAGTCGCCGACCTTCGCATCCATCCAGGTCAGCTGCACACCGGGCTCCCCCGAAAACAGTAAGCCGTCCTTATCGACGTGAATGTGGTAGCGAGTTCCTTTGACATGCCATTCAATAATGTCCGTCAAAACGGCGTACAGATTCTGGCGGGCAAATTCATAGTCTTTTGTATGGCCGAGTAAGGATCGTACTGCCTCAAAAAACCACAGCGTGGCGTCTACGGTGTTGTATTCCGGCATTTCGCCGGCGTCGGGAAAACGGTTCGGCAGCATGCCCTGATCAAGGTGCCCGGCAAACTCGGACAGAATGCTCCTGGCAATTTCGTATCGTCCGGTGGCCAGAGTGAGTCCCGGTAGCGCAATCATCGTGTCCCGGCCCCAGTCCGCGAACCAGTGATAGCCGGCGATGATCGTCTTTCCGCTTGCCCGGTCCGCGATGAACTGATCAGCCGCAGCGCTTAAGGCATTGATGAGTTCCATGGCAGTTCGTTTGCTCAGGCCGAGACTTTTCCGGCGAGCGATTTCCTGTCCGCGAAACTTATCGGTCTCGTGCACATCATGGGTCGCTGTCGCAGCAACGATCCGGGCCCGATCCGAATTCTGTAAATCGAAACTAATTGCGAAAGGACTAAACAAGTCTTCGGCAAAATCCAGGCCGCGTTCCTGCTCAACGCGGTACTGGAAATTACGGTACCAGAAACCCCTCAGGTCGAGGGCAGCCGTGTCATAAGCGAAGTGCAACTCAGGAAGATCGTCATAGGGCTTGATGACAATGTTTCGATCTTTGAGATGAACGAGCGGATTGAGCGCGGCGTTCTCGTGGGTAGTGCTGTGATAATCCCGGAAGGCAATCAGTGGACGAACTTCAAGGGAAACGTGAGCATTGTGAAGTGAGCTGTCAGCAGTCTTCGGCAAACCAAACTGGTATTGGATTACGGTCGCGTTTTCTCCCTGTACCATAAACACCGATTTCTCGATCTGAAGTCCTTCGACTTCGTAGGTAAACACCGGAAACGGATCCAGGCGGAAGCCGGTCTGAAACCTAAACCCCTGCGGATGGACGATGCCGGGATATTGATTGGCGGACAGCTCGTAGCGCCGTCCGTCAATCATTAGCGTCTCTTCCAGTTTTGAAAGCAGCACGACGCGGCCGACAGGTGGCCTGGTCGCTGCGGTCAACAATCCGTGATAACGGCGCGTGTTGAGGCCGATGATCGTTGATGACGAAAATCCACCAAGGCCGTTGGTTTCCAGCCATTCGCGGCTGAGCGCCGATTCGAGATCGTTGCAGACGCCATGGTCGAATTGAATCATAAAGTGGGCCGGACTGAAGGATTAATGCTGAGCCAGTCGGGCAGCGAGATGCACATCCTGCCGGCAAAGCAGCCTGCGACTTCGCAGGTGTCAGGTTAGCGCGAGAGTTGTCAGGATTTGTTGCCCTCGGTCATTGAGTCACACGTAACATGACCACCCCGTGCCCGGGAATTGTTACAGAGTATTCGGGTCCCGGCCATTCGATATTCTGGTGTAGCCAAAGATCTCGCAGGTGCGCCTTTTCACTGATTCCAAGATCCGCCCAATGCACGGTGAGTTTCGCAGGATCGGCGGCGCGATTGAAGAGCGCCACCGCGCGGGCGCCACCCGAGAGCGATCGGGTCCAGATCTCCTGATCACCGGACTTCCAAACTTGCTTGCCCTGCTTTCCGTCCTTGTCCTGATCGACGGCGATCACTTCGCGGTTGGTGAGAATCGCGACTATCTCAGGACTCATGTTGCGCAGATCGTTTCCCGCCAGCAGCGGCGCGGCCAGCATGCACCAAAGACTCATGTGAGTTTTGTATTCCGTTTCACTCATCGCGCCGTTGCCAATCTCGAGCATGTCCGGATCGTTCCAATGACCCGGCCTGGCCCACGAAGCGAGGTCGTTCTGGCTGAATCCGATTCGCGTCATGGAATCCCAGGCATCGCGAATATCACCGGTGGTGCGCCAAAGATTGCCGCCCACATCAGCGCCCCACTTCCAGACATCCAGGCGGCCGTACTGGCAGAGGCTGTAGAGGATGGGCCGCTTCGTCTTCAAGAGTGCATCACCCATTATCTGATAGACAGCGGGCATCTCTTCGTCAGTGTAAAGCGTGCGCGCCCCGCACCAATCGTATTTCAGATAATCAATTCCCCAGGCAGCGTAAGTACGCGCGTCTTGTTCCTCGTGGCCGTAACTACCTTCGTATCCAGCGCAGGTATTTGGCCCCGGTGAAGAATAGATTCCCAGCTTCAGTCCTTTGCGGTGCACGTAATCGGCGAGCGCTTTCATGTCAGGAAACTTTTTATTGGTTTGAATATTCCCGTTCGCGTCCCGGCCGGCCTCCCAGGTATCGTCGATGTTTATATATTGGTAACCGGCGTCTTTCATCCCGTTAGTTGCCATCGCGTCCGCGATGCTGCGCACGGTCGCGTCATCCACGCGACTTGCGAACTTGTTCCAACTGTTCCAACCCATCGGCGGTGTTCGACCAAGACCGTTGTCCGGTACCTTGTGCAGTGCCGGAAGAGGATTTCGCGGAGGCAGCGTGCCTTCGCCCGCGGGGGCGCGTACGGCGACCATTTCAGTGGGCTTGTCAGTGGGCCGGCGGCGTGTTGAGACATGCAACTCGCCGCCCCCCAATGTAACTTCATATTGAACTTTGCGATCGGTCTTGCCGTCTTTCATCGCGGCGGTAATCGTAAAAGCTTCCGGGCCGCCCGAGCTTTCCGTGATGAGATAGAAGAACTGCGTCACCCGGATCGACCCGGTAATGCGCGGGCCTTCCTGCTTCAAATTGAGATAGGTCGTCCGAAAAGTACCGTCGGCATTCGGGGTTCGCACCACCCAATTACCGGTCAGAGGTTCCGCAGCAGGTTGCTGCGCTGCCACCAGTACGACGAAAAGAGTTATAAACAGGAAGAGCGTTATCGTAACAGTGGTGACAATCGCAAATTGAAGACGATGACCAGGTTGACCTTTGGCGTCCATGAGAAATCAATCCTCCTTAACGTAATTTGTTGGCGCACCAGTCCTGATGCAACGGTAGTTCATCGGGTCAGAAACTATTCTCGACACAGAAGAGATTAAACTACCGGCCGCGGCTTTGCCGGTTGCGCCAGTATGATGCTCGACGCCGGCGCGAGCCCGGCGGCCGCAGCTGTTATTCTGATCTCACCCGGCTGTTTCAGCGCCTGCACAAACGCCATGCACAGTCCATTGAAGGCACTACGGCTGCCTTCGCTTGATGAAAAGGGTTTGTCGGGCTCATGGCAACTGGGATCGCCGTTGCCCAAACCAATCAGCCGGCCTGGGCCAGTGATCTTGAAACCGACTTCGTTGCCTGCGATTGGCATCAGCCGGCCCTGGGCGTCCAGAACTTCAACGGTAATGATAGACAAGTCTTCACCGTCGGCAGCGATCTTTTGCCGATCAGTACTGAGCGCGAGTTTGCCCGGTGCCCCGGTTGTTTCCCGTTTTTCTATCAGCACTATTCGACCAGATGACGAGCCACGCGCCTCGAGCACACCGGGCGCATACTTCACGTTCCATTCTACGTGCGAGTTGCGCTCGATTTTTTTCGCTCCCAGAGTAGCGCCATTCAAAAACAGCTCGACCCGCTCCAGATTGCTGTAACACCACACGTTGATCTCCTGGCCTTCTCTGCCAGGCCAATTCCAGTGCGGGAAAAGATGCAAGACCGGCTTTGCTCCCCACCACGACTGGTAATAGAAAAAAATATCCTTGGGAAAGCCGCACGTGTCCAGCGCGCCGAAATGAGAACTGATACAGGGCCAACCATAAGGTGATGGTTCGCCGCGATAGTCGAACCCGGTCCAGGCGAAACCACCGGACACGAATTGCCGGGCGTCATAAGTCTTCCACCATCCTTCGGTGCCGTTAGCATACCCGGGATAGTTAACATCATAGGCACTGACATAGCCCTTCGCTTTGTTGTTCTCATAAATTCCGCGCGTGAAATAGCTGCTGGCGGTTTCGCTGCCGACTGTCGGCATATGTGGAAACCTGGCGTGAAAATCGTCGATGTTTTTCGCCGCCAGGTCCCCGCCTTTGCCGCCGGCGTTGCCGTAATTAAAGCCTTGCACATCGACTACGTTCGATACTCCCTGGCCCCAGGAACCATTCATCGCCACGGTTACCGGCCGCGTCGGATCCAGTTCGCGGGCCCGGCGTTTCATCGTGGCCACGATGGCCGCGCCGCGCTCAGTTCCCTGTTCGCGTTCCTCGTTACCGAGTGACCAGATCACTACACTCGGATGGTTCCGATCGCGGCGAATCAAACGTTCGAGCTGGCTCAACCCCTCCGGATTTGACGACATCAGACGCGTCTCGTCCATCACCAGCATCCCTAAGCTGTCGCAGGCATCCAGCAGCTCAGGCGTGGGCGGATTGTGCGCAGAGCGGTAGGCGTTCGATCCCATGTCCTTGAGCCGCTCGACGCGGTAGTACTGCAACCGATCGGGCAGGGCGGAGCCAACGCCGGCGTGGTCCTGATGATTGCAGGTGCCTTTCATCTTCACTGGCTGTTGATTCAGGAAAAATCCCCGATCGGGATCGAAGCGAATGGTGCGAATGCCAAAAGTAGTTCCGATCTGATCGGTAATGGCGTTGTCGCTCGTGATGGTGGTTAGTGCGCGATAGAGATGCGGTGCTTCGATAGACCAGAGCCGCGGATGATCGACCGTAGCTTGCGACTCAAAAGTATGTTTTCCCCACGCCGGAATCTTTGCCGGGCCAGCTCCGGCCGTGGCCACCACCTCACCGTTGGGATTCACCAGGCGGGACAGGACTTCACAAGACTTCTCAATCGACCCTTCGTTTTCGACCTCAACAGTTATGAAGACATTTGCGGTTTGCCCGCGAACTTCTGACCGGATAAAGGTCCCCCAGTGCGCCACGTGCAGCGGATCAGTTTTCGATAACCAAACGTGGCGATAGATTCCGGCGCCTTCATAAAACCACCCCTCGCCCATGGTGGCGTCAACGCGAACTACCAGCACGTTCTGGTCGCCGAAGTTTGCAAAGTCCGTGATCTCAAAACGGAAGGGAGCATAACCACTGAAGTTTTCGCCGATGTAATGGCCATTGAACATCACCAGGCAATCGCGAAAGACTCCATCAAACTCGATTGCAATTCGTTTGCCGGCATCCCCCGCCGGCAGCGGGAACACCCGCCGGTACCAACCGATGCTGGTCTCGGGATATTCGCGACCTACTGGTTTGGCACCATGATGAAAGAGGAAGGGTGCCTCTTTGAAGGGAAGTTCCACGGCCCAGTCATGGGGCAGATCGACGCTTCTCCAGCCGCGGTCGTCGAAGTTTGCTCGCGTCACCGGCAAAAAACTGCCCGACTTGGCAAACTGTGATTCTCGTCGTCGCGCCCCCAGACCAAAGTCTTTTGCCGGGTCATCAGCGTGACCGAACTGGAAATGCCAGCCGAAATCCAGCAGCAAACGTTCACGCGACGACGACGCCAACTGGTCGACACCGGCTGGCCCGGAGCGAGGTAACGCGCCGGGGGCGCGCGTGCCTGCTGCGGCGGGTAAGGCATTCGCTGCCACAGTTCCCGCGGTGGCGACCAAAGCTCTCTTCAAAAGATCGCGACGTGTCCAACGCGACATCGAATTTCCTCAGAGCATCAACTGTCCGCCATTCACTTCAATAGTTTCGCCGACCACGTAACTGGATGCGTCTGAGGCCAGAAACGCGATCACTTTAGCGCATTCCGTCGGCGCGCCCAGGCGGCCAAGCGGAATTGTGGCCACAAAATTTTGAAGCATCTCAGGTGTCGAAAATTTTTCGTGAAAAGGCGTGTCGATCACCCCTGGAGAAATGGCATTCACGCGCACGCCATGCGGAGCAAGTTCCTTTGCCAATGCCTTCGTGAAAGTGATCAAGCCACCCTTGGCAGCCGCGTAAGCGCCGGCACCCGGTCCGCCGCCGGTCCGTCCGGCGATCGAAACCACGTTGACGATGGACCCCGTTCCGCGTTGAATCATCCCCGGTGACACCGCTCGCGAGCAGAGCACGGCGCTGGTTAAGTTAAGATTCATAATCTGGTCCCAGCGCTCAGGTGTCAGATCGACGATGCTCTGCCGTTCAATCAGCGAGCCGGCGTTGTTGACGAGAATATCGATCAATCCCAGTTCGGCACTTGCGCGCGCCACCAGCGAACGGATCTCATCGGCTCGCGTAACGTCCGCGCGGATGGCGAAGGCTTTTCCGCCTGCGGCGTTTATCGTACGACATACCTGCTCCGCGCCCGATTCATTCTGGTGGTAACCGATGGCCACGCGCGCCTGAAGGCCGGCCAGCACAGTTGCGGTCGCGGCCCCAATGCCTGAAGACGCGCCGGTAACTAACGCGACTCTATTCGTCAGATCCAAATAGTCTTGCACGTTTGCTTTCTCGGACTGGGTTTCAGGCTGCAGACTGCAAAATCTTCCGCGCGTCGCCGAATGACCGTCGCAGCAGCCGGCGATAGGTAGCCGCTTTAGAGCTGCTGTCGCTTCACTTTTCCGAATTTAGTATCCGGCAGCGGCTGACTTTGCAGAATTGAGAACTCTTCGACATCTTTCAGAATGAACATCGGGACGTTAGGTGCGTGTTGCGCCTTGATATGGCGCAACTCAATCGCCCTGACGTCGGAAAAAATGAAGGCCGAACGCGCCTCATCTTTCAGGTAGGACACTTCAACATCACTCATCTCGATCCCTTTCACGTGCCGAATGAAGAAGCCATAGGCCGGCATCTCTCCGAACCTGGCAGGTTCAGGATAATCATTTTCGTTTTCAGGCGGATCCAGCTCGGCCTGCTGCCTGGTGCCTCCGCCTTTGTAATAGATGCGAATGTTGCTGAGCCTTACATCTTCAATGTCATGACCGGGAATGCCGCTGATGATCGAGGCGTATTTGGGTTCGGCGTTATAGACAATGACGTTGCTAATACTGACACGTCGCAGCGCGCCCACCGGCGGACCCTGCGGCCCGCGCATGCGACGGCCAAGCCGCAGGAAGATAGGTGAGTTGGCGACGTCGCGCATGGTGATGTTCGTGATCGCCACGTCTTCGAGCAATCCGCCGTCAACGGTCTCCAAAGCCAGTCCGCGACAGTAATCGAAGACACAATTGGAAATCGTTATGTTCTTGAAGCCTCCATTGGATTCAGTGCCGAACTTGATTCGTCCGGTTGGGCCGCTCACCGTGTAACGTTTGTAATCTCGCTTGAAGGTGCCGTCCAGAAGTGTGCCTTCATCATAGCCACTGACCTGACAGTTGGTAATCGTGACGTTTTCGGTCGCGCGCGCGTAACCCAGAGCGAATGAACTCTTCGGACAAATCCCGTCATCGAACGGCGAGTTGACGGTGCAGTTTGAAATCCGCACGTTACGGCAAGCATCGATGTCGATGCCGTCGCGGTTTGTGTCAATCTTTAAGTTATCAATCGTCAGATTGTCGACTCCGGTGGCGAGGATCGCGAAATGGCCGCCGTGCAAAATCGATAGGTCGCGAATGATTACGTTGCGACAGAGCTTCAGGCTTATCGATTTATTTCCCCACCCCGGCTCGACCGCGTCGCGCGGATTCGGATAATCGAAAGGCATTTTCGCTTCGCTCGCTCGGGCCTTGTTCAGCGAATCATTTTGCGGTTGAGTGCGCGACTGCGAGCCACTGCGAACGAGACCCCTGCCCCAGATCGTTCCGGGCCCAAGGATGGACACGTTGGTCAGGTTCTCGCCCCAGATCAGACCGTTGTGCCAGTGACTGTGGCCGAAGTCCTGATACTTGTCCCAGTCGTTTGGCTCAGGTGGGTCGTACTTGATGTTGTGCGACGGACTCGCGGCGATAATCGTAGCGCCGTGATCGAGATACAGCGCGATATTGCTCTTCAGGTGAATCGAAACCGATAAGTAATCGCCGGCCGGAAAGTAAACAGTGCCGCCGCCTGCCGCGGCCGCCGAATCAATTGCTTTGTTAATGGCTGGAGTATCAAGTGTTTTGCCGTCCCCAATCGCGCCGAATGCTCTCACGCTATAGACCCCGGGATCATTTGCCGGCGCCTGGTGGAAAGCGCCTGGAGAGAAAGGCGGATGAACAATCGCCAGCAACGAGACAAACGCAGCCAAGACAGCGGACGCAGTCCGGGATCTCTCCTTGGTTTTAATCATAGTCATGACGCTAATGCAGATCGTTGCCTCGGCCGCGCCCTGATTAGAGTAAGCGTGGGAGCCAATAATACAGCAACGAGCTTCGCAATAACACCTAAAATGTTACCGGTAACGACTCGGGAGGATTTGCCAGGAGCTGAAGCATCAGCCGTCATTCTTCTTCAGGGCATTGTCGTCGGGCATTCCGCTCAACTTCAGCTTGTCGCTTGCCTGATGACCGTTTGACAGTAGTTTTCGCTCTTGCGTATAGTGCGGCTGTTGGATTTGTCAATGGTGATGATTTTGGAAAGAATTCATTACTCGCGCTTTCGGGACTTCATCTTTATTTACCGCTTCTCTTTTTGGGAGGCGGACTGGCAGGCACGTGCGTGAAGGAGTGAACCCCGAGTAAAGAACTAAACGCAGCGAAAGTCATTCAGCCAGCCGCAAGCTCCGTAACGAGATTGCGGCCGGCTTTTTTACTGGCTTCCAAAATTGAGCGAAAGCTCGGGCAAATTTGTTTGTAACCCGGCCCCGTAGGATTTGGTTGCCGGACGTAGCCGAGAACGAACGTCGCAAGGAGTTACTCGATGAGCATCAAAGACTGGCGAACTGAAATAAATATGCTTGACAGCGAGTTGCTCCGGCTGCTGAACAAGCGCGCGCAACTCGCGCTTAAGGTGGGCGAGTCGAAAACTGCTTCCGGCGTGCATCTCTGCGATCATACCCGTGAGCGCGAGGTGGTTGAGCGAATGTGTGAAGCCAATGAAGGGCCACTGGATGAGCGCGCGGTGGTCGAACTCTTTCGGGCCATCATTCATGAATCGCGGCGCATTCAAACGCGGGCGGCAGATCAGCCGGACGGCGAGCCAGGTGAACATAAACTTGATTTAGGTCCAGGTCGCTTGAGGGTCGCGTTCCAGGGCGCGCCCGGCGCGTTCAGCGAGCAAGCCGCGCTTAACCTGCTTGGTGAAGAGATTACTCTGGTGCCGCGCCCAACTTTCGAATCACTCTTTGCGGCCATCGACGACCAGAAGGCTGATTATATCCTCGCGCCGATTGAAAACAGTCTCGCGGGCTTTGTTCATACCTGCTTCGATTTGCTCCTGGATAGCAATCTCTACGTTATTGGCGAAGTCATCATTCCGATCAGTCACTGTCTTATCGGTTGTCCCGGCGCATCTTTCGAGACGATTCGCAGCGTCGAATCGCATCCGGTCGCGCTCGATCAGTGCCGCCGTTTCCTGGCTGCTAATCCGCAGATCAAACGAATCGCAGCGGAAGATACCGCAGGCAGCGTCGAGCGGGTTATCAGCCGCGGCGATGCAACGTGCGCGGCCATCGCCGGAAAAGGCGCCGCAGAGAAATATGGTGGAGTGGTGCTGCGCGAGCATTTGGAAGACAGCAGCGAAAACTACACCCGTTTTCTCCTGCTTTCACCGGTAAAAGATTTCTCCGTGGCTGCGGACAAGCTGTCGGTGGTAATCGAGCTTCCGCACCAGCCGGGCGCTCTGCATAGCGCGCTTGAACCTTTCGCGCGGCGTGACATCGACCTGCTCAAAATTGAAGGCCGGCCAGTGAAAGGCCGGCCATGGGAATATTGTTTTTATCTGGATGTGCGCGGTTCGGCGAATGACAGTGAAGTCATCGAAACGCTGGCTGAGTTGCGCCGCAGCCATGTCGAGACGCGAATTCTGGGAGCTTATCGATCGGCAGTGGTGCCGACGGAGTAAAAGAGAAGACCCTGCGTAAGCAAGCGAAACTGAGAACTAAAAACCAGTCATGATTCTAATCCTAGCACCGAACATCGAACCCGAAAGCCCGAGTTATCAGCAATTGATGGCCCACCTTTCTCGCCTGCCGGATATTCAGGTGCGAGTGCATCACGAGCACGGAACCGAGCAAACGCTGACCGAGATTTATTTGATCGGCAACACATCGGCAATCTCTGCTGAAGAGATCCGAGACTTGCCCGGGGTCAAGCGCGTCGTACGTGTTTCGGAAGAGTATCGCGTGTTGGGCCGGCACCGTGGCGATCAGCGGCCATCACATTTCGATTATCGAGGCCTGCGCTTTGGCCAGGACACGCTGCATGTATTCGCCGGCTTGTGCGCTGCCGATACTAGAGAGCATGTCGAGTCGATGATGCGGGCCCTCCGCGATCATGGACAAGTATGCACTCGGATGGGAGCCTATAAACCGCGAACCAGTCCGTATTCTTTCCAAGGGCATGGCAAGGATTGTTTGCCCTACGTTTTTGAATTGGCTGGAACTTATGGAATTAAAGTTATTGCGATGGAGGTCACCCACGAATCGCATATCGACGAAATCCAGCAAGCGCTCCGGCTGACGGGTGATGCGACCGGCGTGATGCTTCAGATCGGTACGCGCAACACACAGAATTTCGAGTTGCTGAAAATTGTCGGACGCCAAAAGGAATTCCCGGCGCTGCTCAAGCGTGGTTTTGGAATCACCCTGACCGAGTCTCTCCATGCCGCGGAATATCTCGCCAGTGAAGGGAATCGCAAAGTGGTCTTTGGGCTGCGCGGAATCAAGACAAGCATGGCGGACCCGCACCGCAACTTCACGGATTTTGCGCAGGTGCCGGTGGTCAAACGCCTTACCCACATGCCTGTCTGCGTCGATCCTTCGCATGCAGTCGGTTCACGAGCCAGAGGTCCGGAAGGAATTCTCGACCTGATGCACGCAACGGCTCAGGGCGTTATCGCCGGCGCCAATATGGTTTTGGTGGACTTCCATCCCGCCCCCGACCGTGCGCTGGTCGATGGTCCTCAGGCATTGTTGCTTGATGAGTTGCCGCAGTTTCTCGAAGACGTACAAATCGCTCGCGAGGCTTACGAGAAGCGGGCGGCTCTGGCGGCGCGTTACACCGGCGAACTTCAAGCCGCAATTAAATGAAATGAGATTTGCTCGCGTGGTTCGGTATTAGCGGTTCGATGCCACAACGTCGAACTGTCCGGTCAGACGGATGTCCTCTGAACCTGAACCGATCATCACTTTGAACTTTCCCGGTTCGACTACAGAGCGCATCTGTCGATCCCAAAGCGCAAGATCTTCCCGTTTCAAAGTGAAAGTAACGGTCCTGGTTTCACCTGGCTTGAGGTGAATGCGCTCAAAGCCGTGCAGGTTTTTCTCGTAGGTCGTAACACTCGTGACCAGTTCATGAGTGTAAAGCTGGACCACTTCATCGCCTTCGCGCGGGCCGGTGTTGGTTAAGTCGAAGCTTACCGTAACATCAGAACTCGACTTGACGGTCGGAGCCCTTGCTGACGCGCGGGCTTCTGATACGACCTGCGGACTAATCCTGAGGTTGCTGTATGCGAAGGTCGTATAACTCAGCCCGTGGCCGAAGAAGTAGAGCGCTCCATTGACTCGTGTCTTCTCACCTTCCCACTGAGCGTTTGGTTTAGTCGGAAAGTTGTACGGAATCTGTCCGACCGTTTTGGGAAAGGTGACCGTCAGTTTGCCGCCGGGATTGTAATCGCCAAACAGCACGTCGGCGATCGCCGTCCCGCCCTGCGCGCCGGGAAACCAAGCTTCGACGATTCCCGGGACGTATTTGTCGATCCAGTTGATGCTCATCGGGCGTCCGTTCAGCAGGACCACCACGACAGGCTTACCGGCCCCGTACACTGCCTGAACCAAATCGAGCTGGCGTCCGGGCAGATCGAGGCTGGTCCGCGATTGCGTTTCGCCTACTGTCCGCAGCGAATCTCCCAGGACCACGACCGCCAGGTCCGAGTTCTTTGCGGTTCTGGCTGCTTTCTCGATCTCTTCCTTTTCTTTCGGGGTGAGAGGTTCAGGCAGGACCTCAGTCTCCGGCCAGTTTGCATCGGTTACTTCGCAACCCTTCGCGTAATTGACTTTCACGCGATCGCCCAGCTTGTTCCTGATCCCTGCCAGCACCGTAATCCCTTTGACGCCGTTTGGGCCGTAACGATAACGCGTGAGGCTGTCATCATCGGCGTTCGGACCAATAACAGCAATTGAGTGAATGTCTTTGCTAAGCGGCAGGGTGTTTCCGTTGTTTTTCAGCAGCACAATACTCTCGCGCGCGGCGCGCAAAGCGACCTGTTGATGTTCAGGCGAGTTCACAATCCTTGCACTCTTGTCGGCATCTTCAACATAAGGACGGTCGAAGATGCCGAGGAGAAACTTCACTCGCAGCACGTCGCGCACACGGTCATCGAGTGTCTTCATCGAAAGCCTTTGTTCTTTGACCAACTCGCGGAGGGGAAGGATGAAATCATCCGGCGGCGTAAAGTTTGTCTTCACATTCAGGCCCGCCTCGATTGATTGCCGGACGGCGTCTTTCATGTCGATCGCTACGCCGTGTTTGTTGTAAAGGTATTCCACCGCCGCACTGTCAGAGACTACGTATCCGCGGAAACCAAACTCGCCTCTTAATCGTTCCGTCAGCCAATAATGACTTCCGGTTACCGGAGTGCCGTCATAGTCGTTGTACGAACTCATCAGTCCCAGCAAACCTGCTTCTTTGATTGCGGCTTTGAACGGCGGCAGAAAGATACTTTCGACTTCATGCAGCGTGGCTTGGGGATCGGTGCGCGCCTGTCCTTCGCGCGCGCCTTTGGCAATGCTGTAAATCGCATAGTGTTTCGCTGTCGAAGCGACTCGATAATTCTTCTGCATCGCCTTCGCCATCTCGACACCCAGTCGAGAAACCAGGAAAGGATCCTCGCCGTAAGTGTCTTCGATGCGTCCCCAACGCTGATCGCGCGAAACGTCCAGGGTCGGGGCGTAAATGTTTGTGTAGCCGAGGGCTCGGCCTTCGTCAGCTTCGATCCGTCCGATTTCACTGATCAGTTCCTTGTCCCAGGTATGGCCCTGGCCCAGTTCGGAAGGGAAGCTGGTGGCCGTAAAAGCCGCTACGCCTCGCAGACCTTCATTAGTGAAATCAACCGGAATGCCCAGTCGGGTCTCTTCGATAAAGAAGCGTTGCACCTCGTTCATGGCCCAGACGTGCTTCCTGATGTCGGTGGCGTAAACGCTCTGTCCGTTTGGACCGATACCATTCAAGTGTTCGTCGAGATTGGCGATGCCGTCTTTCCAGATTTGATTCTTCCATCCTGGGGTCGGCAATTCGTCCTTCAGCGGAGGCTCAGCGCCGGTTCTGCCGCGTCCAACTCCATAGAGGGTCGCGGTCTGGCAGGTCTTCTCTTCCAGCGTCATCTGCGATAGCAGGTCATCGATCCGTTTTTCGATCGGCGCCCGAGAATCTTCGTAGACATCTTTTCGACCGTTCTTGTTCAAATCGATCCAGCCATCGTGGTAAATGCCTTTCCTGGGCGCCGCGGTTTGTTGGCCGCGAGCAGTTCTGTCCCTTACCGGAAGGAAGACTGCGCCCACCGCCAGCATTAACAATGTCGCCACCGCGCGAACTGATTTCATTTCTTCACTCGCTCTTGGACCACAGGGAAATCACAAGGTTCCGCATGGTAGTCGTCACGGGTAAGCAGCGTCAACAGCCAATTCCAATTTTAGACAAATTGAACGGAAGATCACTGACGGCAAGCGCAGAAAGCTCTTTAAGGGTTTCGAAGGTAAGCGGCTCACCATCAAACAACTGACCACGAAAGCTAAGAATAACAAGAGCTAACAGACTGGGGCGGCTAGCTATTGGCGAGCCGCCCTTACTGTTTTATGATGACCGAACAAAACATAAATGGAGGCTTGCATGAACCCCAAAGGGCCTTATGTAGCTATCGCTACACTTTGCGAACGCGTCCTGCATGAAACGGACGGAGGAATTAGTTGCATTAGACTGATGGACACAATTGCCCTGGAAGTCCCCGCGGACGCGCCCGATCCGTTCCCGCCAATAGCGTACCAGGGGATGGCCCTGATCTCATTTAAGTCCGGGGATTACGTCGGCCCAATGACGCTAAGAATAGAGTTTAAGAATCCGTCCGGAGAGTCGGGAAAACCATCTCAGGAGCACTTACTTCAATTCCAAGGCAATGAGCATGGAACAAACCTAATTATGCGGCTCAATCTGCAATTCGTTGATCAAGGTCTGTATTACTTTGACTTGTTCTTGGATGAAGAATTAGCTACGCGTATACCTTTGAGGGTTCGGATTACGCGTAAAGATGTTGAACCGAAGAATTAACTGAAGTGACGCGCTTTATCGACTCTCGCGCAATCTGATTACTAAACGCGATTTGGATTTCCTGTTCTCTTATCTCGTTCGGCTCAGCAAATGCTCTCAACTCAGCTTTCAGTGAGGCTTCATCAATTTGCTTGTCGGAGTAGAAATCAAGTGAGTGCATCACTCCAGCAACAAGATTTTTAAGAACTGGATCGCCATCCCGCTGAATAGAGGCAAAGGATTCCAACGCTAGCCAGTCCTCAAGACTATCTAGCGACTCGTTACCCTCTAGGAACGACTTCAATCGTTCGCGTATTTGTTCTTCCGATAACATGGCTGCCCAACCTCCAATAAGACGAATATCCAAGTGGGATATGTGTCGTCTGTTTAACGAAGGCAATTATCATCGCCGATTACTCAGCGGCGAATTGCAAGCTAGCATAGAACATGAACGTCCTTCAACTATTGTCTCACCTACAATCCCTCCCGGCTCCGTGAGCAGGGAGGTCTTTTATTTTGAAGGGCAAGCACTTGTAGCCGTTGTCCAAAATTTTATCACAACGAAAGGAAAGATTGCGGCCTCTGGTAAGGCTGACCCTAAGAAGTTATTTATTAAGGGGAAAGCGTACCGAATTAGAAAGAAAAGCGATCCCAACCGGAGCCGGCTAGAGAATTGGGAGATTAACGAAATTCTCGAAAAGTCGGGATTTGATGCAATGTTAACTTATCCCCGCGGATGGTGGGATTGGCTAAAAAGCTTTTGGTACAACACCATTCTGAGACATAACGACTATTAAGAGGTCCCGGTCCCAGTTAGAAGCCGATTTCGCGCTCCTGGGCAAAAGAAAGCGGTGAGTCCGGAAACGGTACTCACCGCAACTTGCGACTTATTAGAACTAAAGAGTACGTGATCTCGACTGCTTGGAGATTCACCACGAGCTTACGGGATGCTTACCAGGCGAAGCCTCCATAGAAAGCGCCATTTTCGCCGGACCTTTGCCACGAAGCGCCAAGATTATCTCCCGCGTAGAGCGCATCACGCGTGTAGCCAACCTTTCGATTGCTCAATGGCACCAGCGGCGAATACCAGACAAGATTCGGCATCTTGCAACAAAGATCGTCGGGCATCGCCTCCACGTTGATCGAAGCCAGCCGGCCCGCATTCACCCGATAGCTCTTGCCGGTGTGATCGAAACTGACGGGAGCACTAAACACCGCTGCTACGTTACCAAGCGAAGCGGCGTACTTTGTCTTGAGCACTTCCAACATCGCCCTGGTCTGTGAAGCAGAAGCACCAGCGTCGATAATAATTTCCGAGCGGCGAGGCGCGTTACTATCCGAAAGGTTAACCTCAGAAGTGACGATCGCAACGGCGCGGACGCCACCCAGGTCGACGCCATCCCATTTGCCCGAGGTGACATTCCAGGCCATCAGGGCATCGCGGCCAGTGGTGGTAACCTCGCCGTTGTAATGACAAGCTCCGGCGAACACGCTCGCGGTTCGCACCTCAACATAATCACCGCGAACGCTCACGCTCTCGGCGCGCGAACCTAAAACCAGCGCGCCCATCAAAACTGAAAACGCCAACGCTGCAAACCAGAATCTTCGCATCTTGAAAAACCTCCAAATCCCAAATCGCGATCAGGAACTACCGAAGGCCGAGCCATAGCAGGAACGCCCCGGCACGCAACGCTCAGGACTAACCTGTCGGCCATCAGGTCCTATCACTTGTTGAGTCTCCCGGCACCAGCAATGGTTGCTTGCATCGAGATAATCTTCCGCCTTCGTGGCGATCGAATCCAGCATAAAGAATTTCTTGGAACGAAGCGAGCCGCAAAAGGGGCTTTGAACCGCCTCTTTTACAGTTAGGTCGATGGCGGTTCCGTTTAGATCAAGTTCACCTTCCATCGCTTCCCTCCGAGAATTGGTCGCGCCAGGAATTGCACAACTAATTCTCTCATTAACACCTCGCTCCAGCGAAGTGCACAGGTCAAATTCAAGCGACTAACCGTTTCAACGGTTTCTCGATACGCTGTTAAAACGGCTGGCGCAAATCAACGAAACACAAGCCACCTCGCTGAAGCGAGGTGTTAATAAGCCTGCTAATAACGGGCTCAAACTCTTCCATTCACGGCCTGTGTCAAAGCGCGACGAACCAGAGTCTGCGTCAAAGGAATTTTGTAGGCGTTCTTCTCGAGCGGTTGCGCGCCTTCCAGGGCCAACCTCGCTACCTCGGTCAAAACATCAGCAGACAAACTCTTACCCGTCAAGAACTTTTCCGCGTTCGCCACTCGCCACGGTATTGGGGCCACGCCGCCCAAAACCAGGCGTGCCTGTTTGATGATCTTATTTTCCTGCAACTCGACAGCCGCGGCGACCGAAGCCAGCGCGAAGTCCATCGACTCTCGCTCTTTGAACTTTAAGTAAGTCGAGCGGCCCGCGAAGGCGGAAGCCGGTATCTGAATCTCGGTGATTAGTTCCTCGTTCTTCAGGACGTTTTCGCGGCGGATGCTTCCTTCGGACGGCAGAGTAAAAAATTTATCCAGGGGAATTACTTTTTTACCTTCGCCGCCGGTGACCGATACGCTCGCACCCAAAGCGACCAGCATAGGCGCCAGATCGGAAGGATGAACAATGTACGACGGACCACCGCCGAGGATGGCGTTGTATTTATTCTCGCCGGTTGCCGCAAAGCATTCCGAACCGCCCTTCTTCAAACAGACGGCTTCTTCCAGCCGGTAGTACCAGCAGCGCGGCCGCTGGCAAAGATTACCGCCTACGGTGCCGAGATTTCGAATCTGCGGCGTAGCGATAGAGTGCGCGGCTTCAGCAAGCCCGGGAAAACTGCGACGCACAACAGGATTCTCTTCCAGTTGAGCCAGCGTCACCAGGGCGCCGATTCGCAAGCCAGTCTTTGCGTTACCCTCGATCCGGTCAAGGCCGCGCACGGTCTTTAAATTAACCAACCGCGCCGGACGGGTCAGGTAATCCTTCATCGTCGTAAGAAGATCCTGGCCGCCGGCAATCGGCCGCGGTGCTTCATCTATGTCGCGAACAGCGGGCGGGGTCGCGAGCAACTGAACCGCTTCACCTACGCTTCGGGCATTGATCCACTCGAATGACTTCACGCAGCTCTCCTCCCGTTCAGCGCCATCAGGATCTTGTCGGGAGTGATTGGCAACTCGCGCACCCGTACGCCGCAGGCATTGAAGACGGCGTTGGCGAGCGCTCCAAGCGAGGGAATGATGCAGGCTTCAGCAATGCCGATGACGACCTCGCGTTTGTCGCCATCGTCGATGATGGGAACCATCTCCGGAATCTCGAGCGCGCCGGGCAACTTGTAATCGCCAAATCCGGGGTTGAGTTGCAGGCCAAGCTTCGCGTCGATGACGCGTCCTTCCCAAAAGGCCATGCCCAGTGATTGGATCATGCCGCCGTTAATCTGGCTTTCCATGGTGAGGCGATTGAGAGGCAATCCGCCGTCCTGGACCTGGACCATCTTGATGGGTCGCACTTTTCCAGTTTCCACGTCCACTTCAACCTCGGCAAAGCAGACACCGTGCACGCCCCGGCCCTGAAGATCGGAACGCCACTCACCATGAGCGGTGACACCGGCCGCGGGAAGTGCCGCACAGATTTGCTTCCACGAAAGTGATTTGCTGCCCGCGGTGACATTGCCGTTGGCGAAGATGATTTCTTCCGGCTTCGGGTTCCCAAATAGGGGAGCAATCTTTTCGGCGAGGGCCAGGCGCGTCTTGATCGCAGCATCTTTTACTGACGGAGACAATGAAGCGGCGGTGGTCGAGCCTCCGGAAGAATTGGCACTGCCCAATTTTGAGTTTCCAATCTGCTCGGCTACATCCTGTATTTGCAGTCCCAACTCTTCGGCGACGATCGCCCGGGTGAAAGTGCGCGTGCCGGTCCCCAGATCCTGAGTCCCGACAGCAACGTTGACCGATCCATCGCGCGAGACGCGGACTTCAACTTTGCATTCGCTGTTGCCGCCGCCGCCCCAGGTTCCGACGGCGCAACCCAGGCCACGTCTTAACGGCCCTGGATTTGCACCCGGCGTCAAATTTCGTTTGTCCCAACCAATTTCCCTAGCGCCACGGTCCAACTGCCGGTGATACGCTTCATCGCGCAGGTTCTTTTTGCGAAAGGCGACCGGGTCCATTCCGATCTGATAAGCAAGTTCATCCATCAAAGACTCCATCGCGAACGATGCCTGGGGATGGCCGGGCGCCCGCATGGCAATCGACGAATCTTCATTGGTGTGGAGGGCAAACACTTCACGGTAAAACTCGTCGGCGTGATAAACGTAAGGTTGACCTGCCTGTGAACCTCCGCCGAGACCACCAAGTCGATACTGGGTCGCGCGCACGGCGACGAGCGTGCCATCCTTTTTCGCGGCCGCTTTCATTTTTTGCCAGGAGCCCGAGCGATTGCCCGCCATTACGAACTCGTCGTTACGAGTGAGCATCAGCTTCACCGGCGCCCTGGTCTCTTTGGAAAGTTTGCAGGCGAGCATTCCTTCGATGCCGATTCCGAATTTCGAGCCAAAGCCGCCGCCCATGTGTTGCACGATGGAGGTGATCGCGCTCTGCGGCAACGAGAGCGCATCTGCAGCATCGCCAGGAATCGTGAAAGTTCCCTGAGTTGACGCATACACCGTTGCTGCATCGCCTCCCGAGTAGTCGACGACCACTCCATGTGTTTCCAGGCAAGCGTGATGGATACGCGGAGTGCGATATTCTGCTTCAACTATCGCGTCGGCCGAACTGAAGGCAGCCTCAACCTTTTGCGGGTCACCGGCTTTATTTTTCTGCTGAAGATTCTCTTCTTTCTCGTCGGGCACGACCTTGGGTGCGCCGGGTTTGATAGCGTCTTCGGCGCGCACGGCGTGCGGCAGGACTTCATAGTTAACGACGATCGCGCGCGCGGCGTCCTGAGCGATCTCCGCGGTCACGGCGGCGACCGCCGCGACCGGCGCTCCGGCGAAACGATACTCCTGCAGCGGTGATTGAATGATTGCTTTTACGCCGGGAATGTTCGCCGCCGCCGAGGAGTCGAATTTCGTTAAACGCGCGTGCGCATGAGGACAGCGGAGGATGCGGCCGTAGAGCATGTTCGGGACCCGCATGTCGTAGGTATATCGCGCCGCACCAGAAACTTTTATCGGACCATCGACGCGAGTCAGACGGTGATTCAGAAGCATATGCCTGTCATTTGGTCCCCATCCGGGACCGGCGTCTTCGTCGACTTCAATCTCGACCATTGTCTCGACGCCGTTAATTACCCTCGGGACTCTGATTTTCTTTTTCTTCTTCGGCGGCGCCTGTGGTTGTTGCATTCCTCTACTCCAGGTGATGGTTGCGTTAGCGGTTGCTCGCGGCATTTTTCGCCGCTGCCAGGGCGGCTTCAAAGACCCTTGGATAAGTACCGCAACGACAGAAGTTTCCTTTGCATGCTTCGCGAACTTCCGCGAGTGTGGGGCTGGGGTTCTTTTTCAAGTAAGCGGAAATAGTGGTTACAAATCCGGGCGTGCAAAAGCCGCACATCAACGCGTCCTTCTCGACAAATGCAGCCTGTACCGAGTTGAGTTGTTCCGGCGAGCCCAGTCCTTCGACGGTGGTGATCTGTTTACCTACTGCGTCGACGGCCAGGACCAGGCACGAATAAACAGGTTTGCCGTCCAGCAGGACAGTGCACGCGCCGCAGGTCCCCATATCGCACACCAGCTTTGGCCCGGTGAGCGGTGGGTCGAGGCGATCGCGCAAAGTCGTCAAAAGTGTCGTTCGTGGTTCAACCTGGGCCGTTCTTTTTTGCCCATTGATCTCGAGGACGATTGGGACTGAACCGGACACTGCGCCAGACGTTTTTGTCTGCGCTTCGGCTTCCGTCGTTTCGGCTTCGATCCAAAACTTATCTACTACCGCCGCACCCGCGCCGGCGATTCCCACGCCCTTAAGAAAATTTCTTCGACTGGGATCGTGTGAGCGCTTTCCCTCGTCTTTTGATCCTGGAGGTTTTTTCATTTCGTTTCGGCCCCTGGGGTCTCACGTCTTATCCTGATTACCATGCAGCGAAAGCCAAACGTGTTGACAGTGTCAGCCCCAACAAATAGAATCCGTGGCTCGTTACCGGTAACGATGGAAGCTGCGCGATAGTTTTAACGTTCGCTACACTTTATAACTTTAAGGGGAAATCAGGCAAGGCCTTTTGTATTCCGTGACCAGAAAATCAAAAAGTTTGATGTTCGCTCTGCTAGTAACGGCCGGATCAGCTCTAATCTCCGGAGCCCAGCAGTCGTCGAAAACGACGACGCCGAATAGCAATCCTCGGGTGTGGTTACTTGATGCAAAGCAGTTGGAGGCGGCGCGGCAGCGGATCCGCGAGGGGGATAAGAATTTGGCGCCGGCCTGGGCCAGGTTAGAGCGCGAAGCACAGACCGCGCTTAAGCAAGGTCCATTCTCCATTGTCAACAAGGATGTAGTGCCGCCGAGCGGCGACAAGCACGACTACATGAGCCAGGCTCCATACTTCTGGCCCGATCCCAGGTCCGCGAATGGTCTCCCTTACATTCGCCGCGATGGCGAGCGCAATCCGGAAATCAATAAGATCACGGATCATCGCAGCCTTGATCAGCTGGAGTCATCAGTAGAGACGCTCGCCCTCGCTTATTACTTCAAAGGCGACGAAGCTTATGCGGCCAGGGCCACGCAATTGCTGCGCGCATTCTTTCTCGACCCAACCACACGGATGAATCCGAACCTGCAATACGCGCAGTACATCCCGGGTGTCAATACAGGTCGGGGTATCGGTCTGATCGAGACGCGCGGATTGACGCAAGTCGTCGACGCAATCGGATTGCTGGCGGGATCAAAAGCATTGACCGAAACGGATCGGCGCGGTTTGCAGGAATGGTTCGGAAAGTTCCTGCAATGGATGCTTGAAAGCCAAAACGGCCGGGAAGAGGCAGCGGCGAAAAACAACCACGGAACTTACTACGACCTTCAGGTAGCGTCATTCTCTCTTTTTACCGGCAAGAAGGATTTGGCCATTAGAGTGCTACAAGACGCGCGGCAAAAACGCATCGCCACGCAGATCGAGCCGGATGGCCGCCAACCGTTGGAGTTGGCCCGCACGAAGGCGTGGAGTTATAGCGTCGGGAATCTTGACGGTTTGATGTTGCTGGCAACTCTGGGAGAAAGTGTCGGAGTTGATTTGTGGAATTATCAAACTGCTGATGGACGCAGCATTCGGAGAGCACTCGATTTTCTCACGCCGATCGCGTTCGATGAGCGAAAGTGGCAGTACCAGGAACTCGGCGGGCTGCAATCGCGAACTTTGTTTCCACTGATGCGGCGTGCGGCGAAAGCATATAAGGACAAGCCGTATCAAGCATCAATGTCGAAGGTGCCTGATGTTGATGCTGCGGATCGAAGCCGATTGCTTGGTCGCGATCTCAGCCGGGCAAAACAAGCACTACGATGAAACGCGAACAATTTGGACTGCGCCGGCAACGATGGCGCTTTGGATGCGACCAGACGATCCAAAGCGGCGTCGCGCTCTGCTTGCCGCCGCACTCCAAAATTGTCGCCGCGCTGCTCGCGCTTATTATCTCAACGCAGGCAACCTTCGCTTCAAACGCCAACAGACTGGGCCTGACCGGTTCGATAGCGCCGACGTCATCAACCGACTGGTCGGTGGCCGTGGTTGAATCGACGATGAAGCGCTATCCAACCGCTGACTCCCTCAAAGGCTGGGGCTATGCGAAGTCACTCTACCTCTTCGGCGTCTACCTCGTTTATCTGAGAACGAAAGATCCGCGCTATCTGGATCACATAAAGTCCTGGATCGATCTGCACATTGACGACAAAGGGACCATCAATCGTCCGATCAACGCGCTCGACTATATGCTGCCCGGCAATCTCCTGCTGATTCTCTATAAAGAAACCAGGCAGGAGAAATACAAACTTGCCGCCGAGAATATCCGCAAGACTTTCGATACCTATCCGCGCACGAAAGATGGCGGCTTCTGGCACGCGAATACACCGAGCCGGCAATGGCAGTTATGGGCTGACGGCGTTTTCATGTCGCTTCCGTTTTTGGCTCGTTACGGGCAGATGTTCGGCGACAGCGCGTACGCTAACGATGAAGTTACCAAACAACTGCTCATTTATTATCAGCACCTGAATGATCCTGCGACGGGTTTGCTTTGGCACGCGTACGATGAGAGTGGCGCCCAGCCCTGGGCCAATCCAACCACGCACACGTCCGCTTATCATTGGTGCCGGGCAATCGGTTGGTTCGGCATGACCCTCATTCAAATCCTGGACATTCTGCCGAAGAACCATCCTAAACGAAACGAACTGATCCAGATCGTACAGCAACTGGCAAAGGCTTATGAGAAATACCAGGATCCGAAGACAGGACTTTGGTATCAAGTCGTTGATAAAGGTGACGTCGAAGGGAACTGGTTGGAAACATCAAGCTCGAGCATGTACAGCTACATGATGTGGATGGGCGTAAAGCGCGGATACCTGCCGAAACGTTATGAAGCCGTAGCGCAAAAAGGTTATCGCGGCGTGATGACCAAACTTTCAATGGGCGCTGACGGCATGACGAATCTGATCGACATTTGCGAAGGCACGAACGTCAGTGATCTCGCCTATTACTTCGCCCGCAAAAGAAACGTGAATGACTTTCATGGCCTGGGCGCATTTCTGATTATGAATGAGGAGCTGGGCGCGGGGAGTTTGAAATACAAACCGAAGGCATTGAGTTGGAAAGCGGATTAATTTGGAGTGCGAATTAATGGGTCGCGTGGCGACCACTGAATTTAGCCCTGCCTTTCAAAGCAGGGTATCAATGTAGGCAGATAGCGGGCGTCGCGATAGCGACGCATGAAGTTACCATTTCAGCCGTCGCTGACGCGACGAATGATCCGAGCGGTGCACCTGACCCAGCCTTAAAAAAGGTTGGGCTAAAGTCACATCGCCGCTACGCGGCCGGCTATGAAGAGTTCAAGCTACTCGCGTCGTGAATTTCTCGCCACGTCGATTGCCGCGCCGCTATTGATCGCAAATCTCCGACCTGCGAACCCGGCCGGAGAAGTTATCATCTTCAAAAGTCCGAACGGACAGGTTCAATTTGTCCTGTTTACGACGGGCCCCCAATTGCGATACCAGATAACGCGGGCGAATCGCGTAATTGTAGAGTTGTCCCAATTCGGACTTCTCCTGGGCGGCACGGATCTTTGCCGCGACAGCACCATCAGCAGGATTGAACGCTATCGGATCAGCGAAGAGTATTCAACGCGCGGCATTCATTCATCAGCGGTGAACAACTGCCTTGGCGCGCGGATCTCGATCAGACAACCGGCGAGCAAGACGGATTACGTTATGGAAGTGCGTGCTTTCAATGACGCCGTCGCGTTTCGCTTCATAGTCCCGGGAGAGGGACGAAGGGTCCCGGACGAAGCCACGACATTCAAACTACCTTCCGGCAGCACGGTCTGGTTCCATGATTTCGAAGGTCATTACGAAGGCGTGCATCAAAGCAAAGAAATCTCAGCTGTCAAAAATGGCGAATGGGCGGCGCCGCCTTTGACGATCAAACTGCCGGACCGAAGCGGTTATGCAGCCATCAGCGAAGCGGCGCTCCGGAACTATGCCGGAATGGGTCTGCGCGCGGACGGCGAAAGAGGATTCACCACTGTCCTGGGTCACGCATTGCCGGTGAGTCATCCATTCGATCTCCGTTATGGAAAAGATGAAGCGCGCCGGCTGTCACAACCGGCGGCGATTGACGGTATGATTACAACACCCTGGCGCGTGATCATGATTGGCCCAAACCTCGATACTCTCGTCAACTGCGACACTATTAACAATCTTTCGCCGCCGCCGGACAAAACGATCTTTCCTCAGGGATTAAAGACCGGTTGGATAAAGCCTGGTCGCGCCGTCTGGCGATATCTCGACGGAGGCGAAAACACCTTTGAAGGAATGAAAGAGTTTTCGCGTCTCGCGGGCCAGTTAGGGTTTGAATACAACGTTGTCGAAGGCTTCTGGCAACGCTGGACGGAAGCGCAGATGCGCGAGCTGGTCGATTACTCAAATCAACAAAACGTCAAACTTTGGTTTTGGAAGCACAGCCGGAATCTCCGCACGTCTCAAGCTCGTGAAGAGTTCTTTGCTTTACTCAATCGTGTTGGCGTCGTGGGCGCAAAGATTGACTTCTTCGATCACGAGGCGAAGGAGATCATTGATTTATATCAGGTATTGTTGCGGACCTCCGCTGAGCACAAGATCATGGTCGAGTTTCATGGCGCCAACAAACCCGCGGGTGAATCGCGGACCTGGCCCAACGAGATAACGCGCGAAGCGATTCGCGGTCTTGAATACCGGAGCATGAGTCTGCGATCAAAGCACAACACGACGCTGCCGTTCACGCGGTTTCTTGCCGGTCACGCCGATTATACTCCCGTGCATTTTGGCGAACGGCGCCGGGAAACTTCATGGGCGCATCAAATCGCGACCGCGATTGTTTTTACTTCGCCGCTGATGATTTATGGCGCGCATCCGCAACACATTCTGGAGAATCCGGCAGCCGGGCTGATCAAGACAATCCCCAGCATTTGGGACGAGACCATCGTTCTCGCGCCGTCTGAGATCGGCGAGCTTGCCGCCTTTGCGCGACGCAACGGCGACGTCTGGTTCGTGGGAGTAATGAACGGGCTAACAGGCAGGACAATTCAGGTTCGTCTTGATTTTCTAAAGCCAGGAAAGTATCGGGCGACGCTGGTTCGCGATCAGGAGAATGAACCAGCAGCAGTGAAGATTGAAAATCTGTCGATCACTCGCAGGGCCAACCTGGCTATTACGATGCGTGCCGGTGGAGGATTTGTAGCGAGATTTGATCCGGACTCGCTTAAGCCAAAATGAGAAACCAAATAACGCCGGCGGCTTCGCCGCCCGATGTGCGGAAAGGCTTTGCCTTTCCGACAAGCTTAAGTAAAGGATCGGGCTGTGCCCGCTGCTCCACCTCAGCCATCGGGGCGTAGCCCCGGTGAATTAACTAACTCGACTTCGGAAGGTCGGAGACCTTCCGCACATCAGGCGGCACAGCCGCGAGATTATGACGGTTGATTCTTCGACAATGCCTGCATTCAGGTCCCTGACAATTTGCGCCGTGATATTGCATGCTGCTATGCCGGCCCTTGCTCAAAAATCGTTTGACGTTGCCACCTTCGATCGCGCGCGAGTTCTCAAAGCCGCCAATCAATATCTCTCGGAGAAGCCAATCACGATTACCGCTTCATCAAGTCCGCGCAGCGCCGGCGGGCCACACGACTTTTTTTCAGAAGCTGATTACTGGTGGCCTGATCCAAAAGATCCGAATGGGCCTTACATTCAGCGTGACGGCATGTCGAACCCGGACAACTTCGTCGAGCATCGGCGTGCCTTGATGCGATTGAGTGTGCAGATCCCGGCACTGATCGCCGCCTGGAAGCTGACAAAGGACAAGCGCTACGCGCAACATGCGGCGATGCATTTACGGGCATGGTTTCTCGACGAGCGCACTCGCATGAACCCGAATCTGCAATACGCGCAGGCGATTCACGGCCGGGTGACCGGTCGCGGCACCGGCATCATCGACACCATTCATCTGGTCGAAGTTGCCCGCGCCCTTGAAGTGATCGAAGGTGCGGGTGCGTTGTCAGCCGGCGAACTGCAAGGCATCAAGCAGTGGTTCGCGGATTATCTGGAGTGGATGAGCACGAGTAAGAACGGAATCGAAGAACGGGAAGCGAAGAACAATCATGGAACTTGCTGGGTGATGCAAGTGGCCGAATTCGCTCACTTTACCGGTAATCAGGAACTACTCGAGTATTGTCGCGGTCGATTTAAGACGGTGTTAATGCCAAATCAATTAGCCGCCGATGGAAGTTTTCCGCAAGAGCTGCGACGCACAAAGCCTTACGGTTATTCGTTATTCAACCTCGAGGCGATGGCGATGGTTTGCCAGATACTGTCGACGGCGGAAGATAATCTCTGGACCTTTGAATTACCGGACGGTCGCGGCATGCGAAAGGCGATTGCTTACATGGCGCCTTACATCAGGAACAAGAGAGCTTGGCCACTGAAGCCCGATGTAATGTACGACGCGGAGTGGCCCATGCGACAAAACAGTCTGTTGTTCGCCGAACTTGCTTTGAAGCGCGGTGACTATCTTGATTTGTGGAAATCGCTGCCGGCGGATTCAAATGTTGAAGAAGTTATTCGCAACTTCTTTATTCGGCAACCGGTGTTGTGGGTGGGTTAGTAGTTTCTGCCGAAATGAAGAGAGGTAGACTTCAGCTGCCACGATGCATTCGTCTTCCGCAAAAGAACTGGCCTGGGGGCTTATCGGTTGTGGCGACATTGCGCACAAGCGCGTCGCGCCGGCTCTGCGCGATTTAGCGGAGTGTGACTTTGTGGGAGTTAGCCGTGAGCGCGGCGAACTCGCCGAGTCATTTGCCAGAGAATTCAGCGCGAGAAAGTGGTACCCAACCTGGCAGGAGCTCTTAGGTGATGAAGAGCTTGATGCTGTTTACATCGCTGCGCCGGTTCACGTGCATGCCGCGCAAACAATCGCGGCTGCGGAAGCCGGAAAGCACGTGTTGTGCGAGAAGCCTATGGCGATGAACGTGGCCGAATGCGATCGAATGATTGCGGCGAGCCGGGCCAACAACGTGAAATTGGGCGTCGCTTACTATCGCCATTTTTATCCGGTGGTTGAGCGTGTAAAGGAAATACTTGGGTCGGGTGAACTCGGCCGCCCGGTCATTGCTCAGATTAACTCTTTCGAATCGTTCGACCCGCCGCCTGATCATTCGCGGTACTGGCTGCTGAGAAGAGATCGATCCGGTGGCGGACCAATGTTTGATTTCGGCTGCCATCGGATCGAGGTGCTCACAAATATTCTCGGCCCGATCAAGACAGTCAGGGCCATGATCGCAAACGTTTTGTTTGATCGCGAAGTGGAAGATACCGCAACAGCTCTATTTCAGTTCGAGCGCGGGGCCTGCGGGGTCCTCTCAGTCACGCATGCTGCGCACGAACCCCAGGACACGCTCGACATCTTCTGCTCTCGCGGCTCGCTTCATGTGCCGCTCCTGAATGAGGGTTCAATACGCATTGTCGGCGCCGGCGATGAACGAAGTGAAAGACATCCGCCCGCGGCGAATTTCCACGTGCCGTTAATCAGAGATTTCGTCGAGGCTGTGATAAATAAGCGTGAGCCTTGTGTGGATGGAGAGACCGGCAGGATGGTCGCGATGATCGAAGAGAAAATTTACGCCAGGGGCGGCGAAAACGAGGGAGAACCCGGATGAATCGAACGCGAACGTTAATTGTCTTACTCGCAGGCCTGTTTCTTTTGTGCAATGTTGGTCAGGCAGCCGTCAAGACTCTCGACATTTACTTCATCGACGTCGAAGGCGGCGCGGCGACGCTGATTGTGACCCCCACCGGACGATCCCTGCTGATTGATACAGGCTTTCCGGGCGATCGCGATGCGGGGCGAATCGCCCACGTTGCGCTTGAGATTGCGGGCCTGAAACAGATCGATCATTGCATCATTACGCACTGGCATCGCGATCATGTTGGCGGCGTTGCGGCGCTGGCAAAGTTGATCCCGATCAGGAACTACTACGACCACGGCCTGCCGCAGACGATTGCGGCCGACATGCAGGCGGAACTTATCGAAGCATACAAGCAAACTACGCAGGGGAAATCGATCACCCTGAAGCCAGGCGACGAGATCAAGCTACAGAGATCGCCGAAGTATCTGCCACCGCTCGACGTTCTCGTGCTCGCTGCAGGGGGCCTGGCGCTGGGCGAGCAATCCCGCTCGCCGCAGGTTCGACCTTGTGGAGAAAATTTCGAAGCGAAACCTGACGACGTCAGCGATAACATCAACAGCGTAGGCATTTTGATCACCTTCGGGCGCTTCAAATTTTTCGATGGTGGCGACCTGACCTGGAATATCGAAAACCGTTTGGTTTGTCCGAAAGACTTAATCGGTCCCGTGGATCTGTTTCAGGTGGATCATCATGGGATGGACTCGAGCAATAATCCGGCGCTGGTGCGGTCGCTCAAGCCGCGGGTGGCTTTGATTGATGATGGTCCACGCAAAGGCGGAGAAGCAGGAACGTTTGCGACGCTGAAGAATGTCCCTGAGATCGAAGCGATTTATCAGCTTCATCGCAATCTGCGTACGAGTGATAAAGACAACGCCATGGCGGGTTACATCGCCAACGAAGAAGAGAATTGTCAGGGGAATTTCATCAAGGTGTCAGTTGAGCCAAACGGCGAGTCGTACACCGTCAGCATTCCGGCAAAACAGATTACCCGCAGCTATCGAACTCGATCCCGATGACGCGCAGATTGCTAAGCGAGGAACCATTAGATCCATGAAGCTGACCTTCATTGACTGGACCATCATGGTCATCTATTTCGTCTTTGTGCTCGGCATAGGCTTCGCTCTGAAGCGTTATATGAAAACGAGCACTGACTTTTTTCTCTCCGGCCGCTCAATTCCCGCGTGGATTACTGGTCTGGCTTTCATCTCGGCGAACCTTGGCGCGCAGGAAGTGATCGGGATGGGAGCGTCCGGCGCCAAGTACGGCATCGCGACCAGTCATTTTTACTGGATTGGAGCAATTCCGGCGATGGCTTTCATCGGCGTTTTCATGATGCCCTTTTATTACGGCTCGCGAGCGCGGTCCGTGCCGGAGTATCTGAAGTTACGATTCGATGAAAAGACCCGAGGCTTCAATGCAATTTCGTTCGCGGTTATGACGGTTCTGTCTTCAGGGATTTCGCTCTATGCGATGGGTCTGTTGCTGGAAACATTGCTCGGCTGGGATTTCAGCTTCAGCATTCTGATGGCCGCCTTGATAGTTCTCGTCTACGTCTTCCTCGGCGGATTGACTTCAGCAATCTACAACGAGGTGCTGCAATTCTTCCTGATCGTTTTTGGCTTCGCGCCGCTGGTGTTTCTGGGATTGAAGGACGCAGGCGGCTGGTCCGGACTGCAGGCGCGGCTGGCGACAGTCGCGACGACAAACGGCTTCGCCTCGGGAGCATGGAGCGAATCATGGAAGTTCATGGGCTCGCCGTCGTCGAACCCAATGGGGATCGAATGGTTCGGATTAGCGATGGGTTTGGGATTTGTGTTGTCATTCGGCTATTGGTGCACGGACTTTCTGGTGGTGCAACGGGCGATGGCTGCAAAGTCCATGTCGGCAGCCCGGCGGACACCGTTGATTGCTGCGATACCAAAGATGCTGTTTCCTTTTCTGGTAATCCTGCCGGGAATGATCGCCATCGCCTTGACATACAAATCAGGCGGCTCAGGATTTACGTTGCCCAAAAAAGCTGACGGAACTTTTGAGTACAACATGGCAATTCCCATGATGTTGGGTCATTACTTTCCCACCGGAATGCTGGGCGTGGGCCTGACCGCGCTGATGGCCAGTTTCATGTCGGGCATGGCAGGGAACGTCACGGCCTTCAATACAGTTTGGACCTACGACATTTATCAGTCGTACATCAAACGCGGCGCCAGCGATCAGCACTACCTGTGGATGGGACGTATGGCGACTGTGTTCGGCATCGTGATTTCAATCGCGGCGGCGTACGTGACCACGCGATTCAATAACATTATGGATATGCTGCAATTGGTGTTTGCTTTCGTCAACGCGCCCCTGCTCGCAACCTTCCTGCTGGGAATGTTCTGGAAGCGAACCACTGGTCACGGCGCCTTCGTTGGGTTACTCGCCGGCACGATCAGCGCGGCGATTCATCAGGGATTGACGCTGCCCGTGGGCGCGCATGCCGGCGTCAAAGGGGGCTGGTTCGGAGCAGTGCATTTTTACCCGAGCGAATTAGCCCAGGCTTTCTGGACCGCGATCTTTGCGTGGTCTGCCTGTTTCGTAGTTACGATTCTGGTGAGTGTTGCCACGAAGGCACGCAATGAAAAACAGCTGGTAGGTCTGGTTTATTCTTTGACGGAACGACCGAAAGAAAAACTGCCATGGTACCAACGTCCGGCCGTGCTCGCGGTGATCATTTTGGTCGGAGCTATTGTGCTGAACATCATTTTTTGGTAGCGGTGCCAGCTTAGGGTCGGGCTTACGACCGACCAGGCAGGCGGTAGCCCGCTTCTAAACAAGGAAGGAATGGAACGATGCGACTTGATATTCGACTGCCGATTGGGCTGCTCTTCTCATTGCTCGGCGTATTGCTGGTGGTGTTCGGTTTGATCGCGGACCAGACGGTGTTTCAGCCTTCATTGGGAATCAACGTAAATCTCTGGTGGGGCATAGTGATGCTGGTTTTCGGCGTGGCGATGTTTCTTTTGGGCCGTCGCGGCACAGCAACAGCTCGACTGACCGAAGAAAGTCCCGAGGGAATTAAGATTGAAGAGACAGAGCATCAAGCAGGTCTCGAGGAGTGATAACAGCCAGAGAATTAAGCACTGCTTTTCGAAATCTTTACGGCGGCGAGCCAAAACTTTATCGCGCTCCTGGCCGGGTCAATTTGATTGGCGAACACACGGATTATAACGATGGGTTCGTCATGCCCGCGGCTGTTGATTTCTCGACCTGGGCTGCGGTTTCACCGCGCAATGACCGGTTCGTGTCTGTTTTCTCAGAGAATTTCGACGAGCAATTCAGATTCAGCCTGGATGATCCTGCCCCGCAAGCCCGACGGCATTGGAGCGACTACGTCAGAGGAGTCGCTGTCACTCTGGAGCAATCGGGTTATCGACTAGGAGGAGCAGAGCTTCTCCTGCGCGGCGATGTGCCGATTGGCTCGGGATTGAGTTCATCCGCGTCCGTCGAGGTGGCAACCGGTCTGGCCTTGTTGGGAAATTCCGGTGTTTCGGTTGAGCGGGAAGAGTTGGCACGGCTTTGCCAACGCGCAGAAAACGAATTTGTCGGCATGCGTTGCGGAATAATGGATCAATTTGTCTCCTGCCTAGCTCAGCGCGGAAAAGCGTTGTTGCTCGACTGTCGCTCGCTCGCCCATGATCTTTTGTCCCTGCCTGACGAGGTGCGATTGGTGATTTGCAATACGATGGTCAAACATGAATTGGCTACCGGCGAGTACAACCGTAGGCGAGCGGAATGCGAGGCTGGAGTCAGCCATCTGGTTAGCGCCCTGCCCAGGGTTCACGCGCTGCGAGACGTTACTGAAGCCGAACTCGAATCGCACAAGGATGGTATGTCCGAGGTCGTGTATCGACGTTGTCGTCACGTGGTTACCGAAAATAATCGGGTACTCGAAGCGAAGAAGGCCCTCGAAGCTGACAACCTGCCGGAGTTTGGAAGACTAATGAATGAATCCCATCGGAGCTTGCGTGATGATTATGAAGTAAGTTGCCAGGAGCTGGATATTATGGTTGGGCTCGCCCAGGAAATGCCGAGCGTTTACGGAGCCCGTATGACGGGCGCAGGATTCGGCGGCTGCACCATTGCTTTGGTATTTGCCCGGGGTGCGGAGGAATTCAAAAGAAGAATCGCGCGCGCTTATCAAGCGACGACCGGAATCACCGCCGAAGTCTACATCTGCCGGGCGGCGGCAGGAGCACAAGAAGTCACAGAGGATTTGTAAGAATAGACCTGCTCGCCTGGATTCTCTTGAATGTCTGCGTTTGCAAGAATGCTCGATGTGAAAAGCCCGCACCGACGTTACAATCCGCTCACCGGCGAGTGGGTCCTTGTTTCGCCGCAAAGGACCGCGAGACCATGGCGGGGTCAACATGAAGAAATCAGATCAGAAATCCAACCCGCTTATGATCCGGACTGCTACCTTTGTCCCGGAAATGAACGCGCCGGCGGCGCGCGAAATCCAGGCTACCTCGGCACTTTTGTTTTTGAAAACGACTTCGCGGCACTTCAACAGACGACACCGCCAGACAAGCTCGACAAAAATGGATTGATCGTTGCCGAAGGGGAAACCGGCATCTGTCGGGTGGTGTGTTTCTCACCACGACATGACCTGACGATGGCGCGCATGGGCGTGTCTGATATTCGCGGCATAGTGGACACCTGGGTGGCGCAGTATTTAGAGCTGGGTCAGCTTCCGTTCATCAATTGGGTTCAGATCTTTGAAAATCGCGGCGCGATGATGGGCGCCAGCAATCCTCATCCACACGGACAGATTTGGGCCAATTCGAACCTTCCCAATGAAGCGCACAAAGAAAACACTTCACAGTTACGCTATTTGGCCAATCGCCGGACCTGCCTGCTTTGTGATTACCTGAACCTGGAACTGGGCGCCGGCGAGCGGCTGGTTCTGAGTAATCAATCATTTCACGTCATCGTGCCCTTCTGGGCAGTCTGGCCATTTGAGACGATGGTCATAGGCAAACGGCACGCGGCCGGTCTGGATGAATTGACGATGGCCGAACGAAATGATCTCGCGGACATTCTCAAGCGACTGGCAACTCTTTACGACGATCTCTTTCAGACGTTGTTTCCTTATACGATGGGTTTTCATCAACGACCGACCAATGGCGCCACGCATCCGGAGTGGCATCTACACTCCCATTTTTATCCGCCGTTATTGCGCTCAGCGGCGATTCGAAAATTCATGGTGGGCTACGAACTCCTGTCCGGCCCCCAGCGCGATCTGACTCCCGAAGAAGCAGCGCTGAGACTTTCGGATCTCCTTAAAAAAACATAATTCCGCCGGGGAACCCCAAATAATACTTGACAGCGTTACCGGTAACGGCATAGTATCCGTTACCGGTAACATACGATTACAGGATCCGAGCCGGAAGGGTGACCATCTCTGGCCCATTGACCTGCAATCATCAAGGGGTACGGAATATTTTCCCGGCAATATTGGTTCTTATTTTCGTTTGCAGTAGACCTCGCCAAAGGAGAATAGTTGGGCGCGGCGACAGCCTTCAAAGCGCCCGCACCAGAACGGGAGTTGATGTTTTCGCCGGGCACGGGCCCTGGGGCGCGTCTCGCCTCAAAGTTAAACACGAAAAGAGGAGGCCACAATGTCGAGTCTTAATCATCGAGCAACGCTGCTTTCCGGCTACGTATCCAGCCTTGATCATATCTGGTCAAGGCTTTTGTTTGGCCTCATCACAAGCATCTTGCTGAGTTCGCCGGTGGTCGCACAGACAGTCACCGGCACGATCTCGGGCAGCGTAACCGATCCAAATGGGGCTGTCGTTGCGGGCGCGAATGTGACGCTGATCAATGATCAGACGAACGACAAAAGGGATCAAGCCACTAATGAATCGGGCAGATTTAACTTCGCTTCATTGCAGCCGGGCGGTTACACCCTCAGGATCGAGCATCAGGGATTTGAAACTCTCTTGCGGACGAAAGTAGTTCTTAGCGCAAACGAGGGTTTGGCGCTGGGCGAGATTGCCATGAAGACTGGACAAGTCACAGAAACGGTGACAGTGCAGAGCGAAGGACAGGTCGTTGAAAGGGAAAGCAGCGATCTTCAAGCACGACTGACGGCCGACCAAATTAGTTTAATCTCGACGAAAGGACGCGACATTACTTCGCTGTTGCGCCTGATCCCGGGAACGTCGAACGACGATGACATTGAGGCGGTCGGAGAGGGCTTCGGCACGAACTTACCCAATATCTCCGGACAACGTGGACGCACTACGGTAACCACGATCGATGGTCTGAACGCCAGCGAACCGAGCGGCTCCAACAAGATCAGCATGACGATCAATCAGGACGCGGTGGCTGAAGTGAAAGTGCTCCGAAATAACTACGCTGCAGAATATGGCAACAATGGGGGCGCCTTGATCACGATCGTGTCAAAGGGTGGTGGCAAGGATTACCGCGGCAGCGCGTATTACTTTCTTCGTAATGAGGCGCTTAACGCTAACAACTTTTTCAACAACAAAGGGGGATTTCCACGCGCCCTCTATCGACATAAGGTCCCGGGCTTCAATTTCGGCGGCCCTTTGCCGCTGCCGAACTTAGGCGAAGGTGGCCCTGCCCTGTTGAGGAACAAAGCCTTTTTCTTTGTATCGATGGAAAAGCCGCACACGGTAACCCCAACTGATCCGGTCACCGTAACCGTGCCGACGGCTTTGGAGCGAATCGGTGATTTCTCGAAGTCCGTAGTATCGTGCAATGCGGCCGGAGTACCCACGTTTGTGAGTCTTGCTGATCCCGCTCATACCAGCGGATCCGCAATCGTCAACAATATTGTTCCGGCCGATCGAATCAACAGGAGTGGCCAGGCTTTGCTCAAATTCTTCCCACTGCCCAATTCCCCCACAACGTGCAATCCGGGCCGCTACATTTTTCAGCAGAGCGTTGACGTACCGAAGCACAGTTATGTTTACCGTTTCGATTTCAGGCCAACGAGTAAAGACACCGTCTACTGGAAGGCCCAGTGGTGGACTTCGGACAATGAAGGACTAGGCACCTCCGGCTGGCCGAGCGGCGAAAACAATCGCTGGGGAATCAGCTCTCATTATCTTTACAAGGACAATGGATGGTCTGCTAACTGGGTTCACATCCTCAATGCCAGCATGGTCAATGAGTTTACTTTCGGTATGCGACACGATTCGGAAGGTTTCATACCTTCGACTGGAGTCATCGATAAGTTGGCCAGGACGGCAGTAGGCTATGTGGCGCCGCAAATCTTTCCCCAGAACAATCATCTTGGCACGATTCCAAGAGCCACTGGCTGGAGCGGAGTTACCGGCACGGCGGCTAACATTAATTGGCTCGATCGCTGGGGTGAGACAGGTAACGACTACATAAAGCCCTCTCTCGCCGATCATATCTCGATCAGTCGAGGCAACCACAGCTATAAATTCGGCGGCTATTTCGAGCGGCTGCTAAACAGCGAAGCGCCGGGTGGCCAGTGGTCCGGGGTTTTTAATTTTGGTAACAGCTCCTCGAACTTCCCAGCTTCACTGGGAGGCTCCGGGTATCCCTATGCAAACGCGTTGCTGGGCAATTTCCAAACCTATACTGAGTCGAGCGCGCGGCCTTTCACTAATCTCTCAATTAAGACGTTGCAATGGTACGCGCAGGACGAATGGAAGGTTAATCGCCGACTGACGGTAAATTATGGAATGCGGTGGGCATATGCTTCACCGTTCACTCAGTTCGATAAGCAGGGCTCAAACTTCGATCCTTCGCGCTACAATCCAGCTAACGCACCGCTGCTCTATCTGCCGGCATGCGCAAAGCCAATTACAACGGCCGCGTGCGCTACCGCCGACCGCCGCGCTTTTGATCCCCGCACGCCGAACGTACTCTTAACCAATGTCAATCTGGTAGGCACGTTTGTCAGGAATCCGGATGGCTCTGTGGTTGGTGATTTGAACAATGGTTTAGCACTGGGAAACGATCCGAATACTCCGAAAGGATATCGAAAAACAAATGCCGTTAGTTGGGAGCCACGACTTGGATTTGCGTGGTCGGTAAATGATAAGACCGTGCTCCGCGCCATGTATGGTGTCTATCACACTGTGCGAGTCGGTGGCGGCACCACGGGCGGCAATCTGGTTAACAACCCGCCCGCGAACCGATCGTTTGCGATTGGTCCGTGCGCCGGCTGTAGTATCGATAATCTGGTGAACATTATCGGAGGCGCCCTCAACTCGCCCAGCTCACTCAATACAGTGGAAATTAACTCGAAACGACCGACTATCTACAACTTTCAATTTGGAGTACAACGCGACATTGGTTACAAGACCGTGGTGGAAATCAGCTATGTGGGATCGTTGGCCAGGCACCTGGGAGAAAGACGGAACATCAATCAAGTTCCCGACAATGCGCACTTTATTGATCTGAACCCCCTGGGGATCAATTGTGCCATCAACGTCAACCAGGCTTGCACCAGAAATCCTTTTTCGGCGGCTAACCAAAACGGAATACATACGACCGGGGTGATCGGTGATAACTTTCTGCGACCGTACAGGGGCTACGGCGATATCACGGAAACAATGTGGTCCGGCACTTCGAGCTACAACGCGCTGCAAGTCCAGGTGAATCGTCGCTATACGCGAGGCTTTCAGTATGGGGTGGCCTACACTTACTCAAAAACTTTTGATTACTCTAAAGACGACGACACCGGCGATGTGAATTTCGGTCGTCCCTACAAGACCTTTAATTACGGACCTGCCGACTTCGACCAGACGCATATTTTTACGGTCAATTACATTTATGACCTGCCCAGGTTAAGTCATCATTCGAGCAATCGCATCGTCAAGCTCCTGCTGGACAACTATCAGATTTCCGGCACCACATCCTACGCGACCGGCAAGCCCAAGACATTCGGAAGCGGGACCGGATTGAACTGGTCTTATAGCGGCGTGAATTACACCATTAGCGCCGGACAAACCTATCTCGGTACCGGGCTATCGTGCGCACCGGGGTTCGCTTTGTCACCGGGATCGACCACCACCTGCACCTGGACCGGTACGACGGACTTTACCGGCGGCGACATAAATGCGCGCCCGGTTCTTCTCTGCAATCCTAACGAGAAGGTTGGGACGAGAGATGCGAGCGGATTGCTCTACGCGATTAACCCCGCTTGCTTCGGCCCGCCGAGCGCGGCGGGAAATATCGGGAACTTGCAGAGAAACCTGCTTCGGCTGCCACCCATCTTCAACAATGACCTGGCGTTCTTCAAGAACATACGACTGGGCGAGAGGCGGGAGATCCAGCTACGCTGGGAGATTTACAATCTTTTCAATCATACGAATTTCAGCGACATCAACGGCTCAATGACCTTCGCGGCCGACGGAGCGGTCTCCGCGCTCGCGGCAGGCGGAACCTGCCCGGCCGGCTCCGTCGTCGGGTATGCCGCGGTTGGTGCGGCTCCAGCGCGCTGCACTTCTACTACTTTGGGTCAGGTCTTTCAGACCAACAATCCTTTCGGCTCGCCGCGATTGGCCCGGGCGCCGCGGGTGATGCAGGCGTCAATCAGAATCAATTTCTGATCTTCGAAGTCAGGATGGAATCAGGGACAGAGTGTCAGAGGCGCTGTTAACTCCATCCTGGCTTATGCGAACATAGGCGCTCGGATGGCGATCCGCTCTTCCAAATATCCACGTTCGAATTCCCCGACCGAACCGCCTGACCCTTATCGACTAAGAATGAGTTGACGACGATGATGAACCGACGAAGCTATCTTACATTGATGGGTGGTGCTGCAGGTGGCCTGGCGGTCGCCAACGCCAAAGGTTCGGCGTTCGCGCAACAGCCGAGGCCTGCCGACACCGGCGCGCCCACGACTTCAACTGTCGAGGATCGCGAACGCCGCATGAAATGGTGGCACGCGGCAAAGTTCGGTATGTTCATTCATTGGGGACTCTACAGCACACTCGGCCGTCACGAGTGGGTGATGGAGAACGAAGGCATTCCGGTCGCCGAATACGAAAAGCTCGCTCCTAAATTTAAACCAATTCCCAATGCCGCGCGGGCGTGGGCCCAACTGGCGAAACGCGCCGGTATGAAATATATGGTGATGACAACCAAGCATCACGAGGGGTTTTGTAACTTTGATACCAGGCTGACGGATTATTGTGCGCCCAGGCAGGGGCCGGGAAGAGATCTGGTGCGCGAATACGTTGATGCCGCGCGGGCCGAAGGCTTGCGGTTTGGATTCTACTATTCGCTGATGGATTGGCATCATCCTGACGGGGCTCTTTGCAAGACAGACGAAGCCGCCCGCAGCCGGTTCGTCAAATACATCCATGGACAGGTCAAAGAGTTGATGACCAATTACGGCAAGGTCGACATTCTCTGGTACGACGTGGCGTGGCCGCTGGATGCGAAGGGCTGGGAATCCGTCGAGATGAACACGATGGTGAGAAAGCTTCAGCCGGACATCATCATCAACAATCGTTCGAAAATCCCGGAGGACTTTGATACACCTGAGCAGCGGATCGAAGCTTCGGCGAACCGTCCCTGGGAGTCCTGCATGACGTTGAATGACAGCTGGGGCTATCACCTTGCGGACACTAACTGGAAAAGTCCGACGATGGTGATTAGGAATTTGATCACCTGCGCGCGGGACGGTGGCAATTACCTTCTGAATATTGGACCAAAACCCGACGGTTCAATTCCCGAGGAGTCAGTTCGCATTTTGACAACTGTCGGCGACTGGATGAGCAAAAACGGACCGACTATTCACGAATCCGATCACTGCCAGCCGCGACGAGGAAATTATCTCAGCTTCACCCGCAAAGGCAACACGCTCTACGCGCACGTACATTACTGGCCCGGCGAGACTGTGGTCGTCGGCAACCTTGTGAACAAAGTTTCGTCAGTAAAGATGTTCGAGACAAACGAGCCGGTGAAATTCGAACAGGACGATTTTCGGGTGCGGCTAAAGGGTCTGCCGAAGAAAGCGCCGGCCCTGGTCACGACTTTCGCGCTCGAATGCGACGGTGAGCCTATTTCTCAATTTATCTGGATCGCAATTTGGAGTGGAATAAGGGTGGGCAAATGATAAATTGCAAATGAAAAATGGAAAATGTAATCGATAGTCATCAGCACTTCTGGCAGGTGGGCCGGTTCGACTATCCGTGGATGAGCCCCGAGGTAGGGGTGCTCTATCGCGACTATCTGCCACCGGCGCTCGAGCCGATATTGAAGCGTTCCAGGGTGGAAAAAACCGTGCTGGTGCAGGCGAGCAACAGCCTCGAAGAAACACGCTGGTTGTTGAGTCTTGCGGACCAGTACCCGTTTATCGCCGGTGTCGTTGGCTGGGTGGATTTGACCAGCCCCGAGATCGACACCCAGTTGGAAGAATTTGCGGCGCACCCGAAATTTAAAGGCGTGCGTCATTTGGTTGAGAGTGAACCTGACGATGCGTGGATCGTCCAGGACGCGGTGCTAAAGGGCCTCAAAAAGTTAGCGTCGCGCGCTGTTTCTTACGACCTGCTGGTGCACACGCGGCATTTGAAACATGTCAATACCATCGCCGAAAGGTGTCCGGAATTGCACTTAGTCGTGGATCATTTAGCAAAGCCACCAGTGGCGCGCGGGAAAGTGAGTGAGTGGGCCCGTGAGATAAAGAAAGTCGCGCCGTACGGAAATGTGTCGTGTAAACTTTCCGGTCTGGTCACTGAAGCAAACCAGACGGAATGGCGGACAGATGATTTGAAGCCATTCGTAGACAAGGCGCTGGAATACTTCGGACCTGAGCGAATGATGTTTGGGAGCGATTGGCCGGTATGTTTGCTGGCCGCTTCATACGATCGAGTTTTGGATGCCTTTCAGTCGTTGCTTGCGGAGTTAACTGACGAAGACAGAAGCTGCATCTTTTCGAGAAACGCAAGCGAGTTTTATCGACTGCAAGAGCAGGCAAGCGCAGCTTGAAAACCCCTCCCCGCGTGAGAGGGAAACATGAATGCCGGAAACTTATTTCATCACCGGAGCCCAGGGCTGTATTGGCTCGTGGATCGTTAAAGCGCTCGTCGAACGTGGCGATACGCCAGTCGTTTTCGATCGCAGCGAAGACAAGCGACGTCTAAATGCGATCATCGGGCCGGGCGATCTCGATCGCGTCCGCTTCATTGCGGGCGATGTTACTGATGTGAGCGCCGTGAATTCGGCTCTCGAGGCATCTGCGGCGCGCCGCATTATTCATCTCGCGGGACTCCAAGTACCGTCATGCAGAACTGATCCGGTAGCCGGCGCCTTCGTGAACGTCGTCGGAACTCTTAACGTTTTTGAATCAGCCAGGACAATTGGCGTCGAACGTGTCGTCTATGCAAGTTCGGCGGCGGTTTTCGGCGCAGGCGATGCGGAGATTCCACTTGCCGAAACAGCTAAGTCCGAACCGACAACTCATTACGGGGTTTTCAAACGCACGAACGAAGGAAACGCCCGCGTCTATTTTCTCGATCATGGTTTGAGTAGCGTGGGACTAAGACCATTGACAGTCTATGGCGTGAACCGTGATGTGGGATTAACCAGCGATCCAACCAGAGCGATGAAAGCCGCGGTGCTCGAATTGCCGTTTCATATTCGCTTTAGTGGGGCCACGGATTTCCAGTACGTAGCCGACACGGCCGCTGCTTTTCTCGCTTGTGTCGATCACGCGCCGGACGGTGCTCATGTTTTTAATCTTCATGGCGAAACGGTTGAAGTCGCGCGCATCGCTCGGCTGATCAATGAAAACTCGCCTGCCGGTCACGAATTGGTGACTTATGGCGGGCCGCCTATTCCAATTGCTCCGGCGTTGGATAATACGGCAATCAAGCGAGTGATTGGCGACCTACCGTCAACACCAATCGAACCGGGCGTACGCGAAACCATGCAGCGGTTCACTGCCTTGCGTGATGCTGGACGCCTGGACACAAGTGATATCGAATCGGAACTATCCGGCGCCGGGAGAAATTAGTTTTGAACGCATCTTTGGACATTTCTGACAAAGCCTCGGCTACCGAAAACGCGGGGATGACTATGCGCGCCAGCGTTTTATGCGGCGTCGAGCGGCTTGAGGTGCGTAACGTCGAACGGCCGGCCTTAACCGGGCACGAAGTGCTGGTGCGCGTTGCGGCGGTTGGCCTGTGCGGCACCGATGCGCACATCTTCGCGGGCCATGCCAATTACAATACCGACCAATATGGCCAACCAATTCCATTCGAGGTTCAGCCGCAGATCCTGGGACACGAAATTAGCGGACGCATTGAAGAAGTCGGCAGTGAAGTGCCGGATTTACAAGTCGGAGATCGCGTCGTTCTTGATCAGGGGCTGAACTGTCTGAGCCTGAGGCGAAATCCACTGTGCGAGTACTGCCGGACGGGCGATTCGCATCAATGCGAATACTATGCTGAGCACGGCATTACGGGATTGCCCGGCGGACTGGCGGAGTTCATCGCCTTGCCGGCCGTGAATGCGATCCGAATTGGCGCCGACCTCGACATGGGCGAATCTGCGTTGGTCGAACCGCTGGGTTGCATTATCCATTCCGCTGATGCCGTGATGCGAGCCCGTTCGCGTTTTCATCTTAATGGCGCATCGTCCGGGCCGCCGGTGCGGGCGTTGCTTATCTGCGGCGCGGGACCGGCAGGATTGATGTTTGTTCAGTATCTGCGTAGGGTCCTTCATTACGATGGTTTGCTTTTGGTGAGCGAGCCGAATGAAGACAAGCGGAAACTCGCTCTGCGTTTTTGCGCCGATGCGGTGATCGATCCAGGCGAGCGTGACGCCGTGGAAGAGGTGCGCGAGTATACAAAAGGAAAGGGCGTGGACTGTTTGATTGAAGCGTCGGGCGCGGGCCAGGTGCTCGCTTTCATTCCGGGATTGATTCGAAAGCAGGCCACTGTTCTGCTGTATGGCCACGGGCATGCCGGCGTCGATTTGAGCGTGCTCAACAATGTAATGTTTCGCGAGCCGGTGTTGATTACTCCGGTCGGGGCCTCGGGCGGCTTTGAATCTGACGGTCGACCATCTGTCTATCTGCGCGCACTAAAACTCATCGAGCGACGGGAAGTAGATGTTACGTCCTTCATCACCCACCGTTACACCTCTCTCGAAGCCGTCCAGGGCGCACTGGGTGCGGACATTCACACGCCTGGTTACATCAAGGGAGTGGTGACTCTCTAACATTGCCGATTTCCGATTTCTGATTTCCAATAGCCAATAGCCGATTGTGGATTGACTGTATACTTCCATTAGCTGCGAGAGAAAATAAAGTCATTCAGAAGGTATGTTCGCTAATTCAAGACCAATCAGCAATCGGCAATCAGCAATGGGCAATGATCTCGATCGGAAATCGGCAATCCGCGTGGGCTTGTTTGTTACCTGTCTTGTCGATCAGATGTGGAGCGCCATTGGCACAAGCACAGTCGAGGTGCTCAGGCGAGCAGGTTGCACGGTCGAATTTGACGAGCGCCAAACCTGCTGCGGGCAACCTGCTTTCAATACCGGCTATCGTGCCGAGGCGCGGCGCGTGGCCCAGCGTTTCATCGAAATCTGCGAACAGAGCAAAGCCGAAGCGATTGTCAGCCCGTCCGGATCATGCACGGCGATGGTGCATCATTATCCCGCCTTGTTTCCCGACGATTCTGAATGGCGCACGCGTGCCCGGGCGCTCGCGGCGCGCACATTTGAATTGAGTTCGTTTCTGGTGCGCGTGCTGAAAATCGAAGATGTGGGGGCGCGTTTTCAAGGCCGAGTAACCTGGCATGACGCCTGTCACGGTCTGCGTGATTTAGGGATTCACAGCGAGCCAAGACAATTGATCAGGCACGTTCGCGAAGCAGAATTTGTCGAGTTGGAAAACGCGGATGCCTGCTGCGGTTTTGGCGGCACATTCTCAGTTAAGTATCCGGAAATCTCCGCCGCCATTCTGGATCAAAAGATCGAGAGCATTGAGCGCGCAGGGGTAGATGCCTTGGTCTCTGGCGACGCGAGTTGCCTGATGCAGATCGGCGGCCGCCTGTCACGAACGGGCTTGAAAGTGCGCGTGATGCATCTCGCCGAATTGCTGGCAGCGACTTGAGAAAAAACTCCCTCTCCGTTTGGGAGGAGGGATGAAGTGAGGGATTTGGCGCGTCGTCCTTACGCCTCTCCCTAATCCCTTTGCCGCAGGGAGAGAGATATTCATGGCACACTTAACCACTGAAACGTTCGCCGCAAACGCTCGGGCAGCCCTCGGCGATGTGCAGTTACGCGGTGCCCTGCAGAATGCGACGCGTTTGTTTAGCCGGCGCAGGCTCGAGGCAGCCAGAAGTCTGGGCAACTGGGAAGATCTCCGATCCCAGGCGCGAGCGATCAAAGACGAGACCCTGCTGCATCTTGATCAATATCTCGAGGACTTTGCGGCTAACGCCCAGAGAGCCGGAGCGCAAATTCATTGGGCACGCGATGCGACCGAGGCCAATGGCATTGTTTGCAAACTGGCGCGCGAGCGCAATGCGCGTCTGGTCGTCAAGGCCAAGAGTATGACGACTGAGGAGGTCCATCTCAACGCCGCTTTGACAGCTGAGGGAATCGAAGCTGTCGAGACCGATCTTGGCGAATACATAATTCAGCTCGCCGGCGAAACTCCTTCCCACATCATCGCTCCGGCAATTCACAAGACAAAAGGTCAGATTGCCGAACTCTTCGCCACCAAGCTTGGTGTCGAGCGGACAAACGACATCGCCAAACTTACCAGCGCCGCGCGTCAGGTGTTGCGTGACAAATTCGCGGGCGCGGATCTTGGTATCAGTGGGGTCAATTTTGGCGTCGCCGAAACCGGCACGATTCTGATTTTGGAAAACGAAGGAAATATTCGGCTGACTACGAGCCTGCCCAGGACGCACATCGCCTTGATGGGAATCGAAAAGGTGATACCGCGCTTCGCCGATCTTGAAGTGTTTCTGAAGTTACTGCCACGCTCGGGCACGGGCCAGCAATTGACTACCTATCAATCGTTGATTACCGGAACCAAACGCCAACTTAACGATGAAGGACCCGACGAGTTGCATATCATCCTGCTCGACAACGGCCGATCGCGCATGCTCGGCCATCCCGTCACACGGCAATCGCTCGCCTGTATCCGCTGCGGCGCATGCCTGAACGCATGTCCCGTTTATCAACAGATTGGCGGACACGCATACGGTTCCGTTTATGCTGGTCCTATTGGGGCGGTCATCACGCCGCAGTTGTTCGGCCTGGCAAAGTCGGCGCAACTGCCCTATGCCTCCAGTCTGTGTGGCGCCTGCAGGGATGTCTGTCCGGTCAAAATAAATATTCCGGAGGTGCTTCTGCATTTGCGCGCGGAGATCACACAAGGCAGTAGGCAGAGGGCAGTAGGCAGTATGCAGGAATCAGAAAACAATAACGAGAAACCGGCTAAGCGTGCCCCAGCCGAGCGACTCGCCTTTAAAATCTGGGCCGCGGTGATGAGTTCACGTCGCTTGTATGAATTGAGCGGAAGCCTCTTTCGTGTGTTACAGCGTTTTATCGTGCGCGGAGGAAAAATCGGAAGCATCGGAGGTTTGCCGGCGCGTCTGGCGCCACCGCTGGCGGCGTGGACGACGAGTCGCGATTTGCGACCTATTGATAAGAACACATTTCGTGAACGGTGGCGAAACGGACTTGATAAATCGACCTCATGAGTAAGGCGATAATCAATACATCAATGGGCGAGGCGCGGGCCACGATCCTGCAGTCGATCCGCGAGCATCTGGCTGAGAGCGGTGTTTGCCATGCCGCAATTGAGGTAGTGGAATCCGCGCCCACCACCACCGAGTCATCGATCGAACCGGATCCGGCGGCTTCAGAGGATGGATATAAGAACCATGGCCACCATTCCGCCGTCGAGATGTTTCGCGAACGTGTCGAAGCCGTCGGCGGGCGCTGCTTCGTGGTGTGCGGCGAACTGGAAACGGCGTGCGCTTTGAAAGGCATCATTGCGGAACTGCGCGCGACTTCTTTGCCCGCAGAGCGGATCGCATCGTCGAATGCACCTCTCCTGGCCCGGTTGGCGCGGGAGATAGTTGAGTGTGCCGAAGTAACCGTCGCACCGAGCGCAGCCGAATTGTTCGATTACGACGTCGGCCTGACGACAGCCCAGGCGGCGATTGCCGAGACCGGCACGCTGGTGCTGGAATCGGATAGCGAGAACCATCGTCTGGTCTCGCTCGTGCCGCCGGTGCATATTGCCATAGTCAATGCCAAAGACATCTGCCTGACGATCGGGGACGCTCTCAAGCTGGTACGAAGCCGTGAAGTAGCGGACATGAGTCGGACAATCACGTTTATTACCGGGCCCTCACGTACTGCAGACATCGAGTTAACCCTGACCGTCGGCGTGCACGGACCGAGGGAGTTGTACGTCATTGTTAATACCTGATTGTTAACCAGGATAGACGAACCCAATGGAAATCATAAGCTTCACGACGAAAGAGACGGGCCGGCATTCACCGCGGGTGGGCGCGCTTTTGAACAACGAATACTTGCTGGATTTTGAACGTGCTCTTAATGCTCATCCGCCGAATCATCTTGCCTGGTTGGATATGGATAGCTCGTGGTTTCAAAATTCGCACGAGAAATATTCAGCGCTTGCGCGTGATGCGAAGGCTCTCAATCAGGCGGCTGAAAAAGGCCGGTTAACGAAGAGAAAGGACGCGTACTGGCTAGCTCCGGTCCCTCGTCCGGGCAAATTGATTTGCATTGGACTCAATTACCGGGACCATGCGGCCGAAAGTAATACGCCGATACCTTCACGGCCGGTGGTGTTTTCCAAATTTTCGACGGCGGTAATTGCGCCGGGAGAACCGGTCATCCTGCCGGAAGCCAGCGCGCAAGTTGATTACGAAGCCGAACTGGCAGTTGTTATCGGGCGGCGCGCGAAGAGAGTGAGCGCGAATCGCGCTCTCGATTATGTGCTTGGGTATACCTGTTTCAACGATGTCAGCGCGCGTGATTTTCAATTTGCAGACGGTCAATGGCAACGTGGAAAGTCGTGCGACACGTTTGCGCCTATGGGGCCGACGATTGTGACTGCTGATACAATTTCAGATCCCCACAAACTTTCGATCAAGCTGGTGCTTAATGGCCGCACGATGCAGGACTCAAACACGGATCAATTAATCTTCGGCGTGCCCGAACTGATCGAATTCCTTTCCCAAACCATCACGCTCGAGCCCGGCGATGTGATAGCTACCGGCACGCCGCCCGGGGTGGGCTTCGCGCGTAAGCCGCCGGTGTTTCTGCGACCAGGCGACGTTATGGAAGTCGTTATCGAAAGCGTGGGTTGGTTGAATAATCCTTTGGTGGCGGCGGGCGAAGCGGTCGGGACTTCTGCCTGATCAAAACAAAAGTGAGAGATAAACGTGCGTAAAATCATTTCGATATTGGTTGTGTTGGCGTCAGTTGTGGCGTTGAGCTGCAACCGTTTGGGATCGAAGAACGCGAAGAAGAAATTGACGATCGCTGTTATTCCGAAAGGCACGTCGCACGAATTCTGGAAAAGCATTCACGCGGGCAGCATTAAGGCGGCGCGCGACCTTTCGGCGCAGGGCAGCGAAGTTGAAGTGATCTGGAAAGGCCCTTTGCGAGAAGACGATCGCGAGCAACAGATTCAGGTAGTCGAGGGATTCACTTCGCAGGGCGTCGACGGCATCGTGCTGGCGCCCTTGGACAATCGCGCGCTGGTCCGTTCCGTCGAAGAAGCGAGCAGTGCGGGGGTGCCGACCGTGATCATTGACTCAGCTCTCGACTCGAACTCGATTGCCAGTTTTGTCGCTACTGACAATCGAAAAGGCGGGATGCTGGCCGCGGATCGGCTCGGCCAACTCCTGGGCGGTAAAGGCAAAGTAATCCTGTTACGTTATGCAGAAGGTTCGGCGAGCACGCAGGATCGTGAAGATGGATTCATTGAGGAGCTCAAGCAGAAGTATCCGACCATCGAATTGATCTCCAGCGACCAGCATGCAGGCGCCACGCGCGACACGGCTAAACGCGCGTCCGAGAATCTTCTTAATCACTTTGGCGACGAAGTGCAGGGGATTTTTTGTCCGAATGAATCGACAACTGCCGGAATGCTTCTGGCCCTGCAGGATAATGGCAAGGCCGGCAAAGTGATTTTCGTTGGGTTTGATTCCAGCCAATCGTTCATCGACGCAATGCGCGCCAAACAGCTGCAGGGCATCGTCGTACAGAATCCTTTCAACATGGGTTATCTTGGCGTGCGTACGATGGTCGACCATCTTCAGGGCAAACCAGTCGAGAAGCGGATCGATACCGGGGTCACCCTGATCACGAATGACAATCTGGATGCGCCCGAGACGCAAGCTTTGTTGCGCCCTCCATTGGATCAGTATCTGAAGTAGCCAGACATAAACTTCAGTCTGTCACCTGATAACACCGGATGACGGGAGTCGACGCTGCGATTTCGGGTCGCGAATGATCGCCGGGACAAAAATCCAACGCTGTCAACTCGATTTCCAACCTGGCGCTCGCCTGGCCAACCGGCCGGGATCACCCCCGGCTTGATGATCGGCGCGTTGATTTAATGGCTTTAGTTCAAACCGAACATTTTGCAAAATTAAATGACCGCTATTACCAACGTTATCGTTCGGGACATTCGCTTCCCAACCTCGGCCACACTCGACGGTTCGGACGCGATGAATCCGGATCCCGATTACTCGGCAACCTACGTCGTTCTACAAACCGACAGTCCGCGCGGCCTGCAAGGTTACGGGCTGACCTTTACTAACGGCCGCGGCAATGAGACCTGCGTCGCGGCCGTCCACGCTCTGAAGCATCACGTACTGGGTCGAACTCTGGAATCCCTCACCGCCGACCTCGGCACCTTTTGGCTGCGCCTTACCTCAGACAGTCAGGTGCGCTGGCTGGGGCCGGAGAAGGGTGTCATTCATCTCGCCACCGCCGCGCTGGTAAATGCGGTCTGGGACCTTTATGCCAGGGCGTCAGGCAAGCCGTTGTGGAAACTTCTCGTCGATATGTCACCTGAACAAGTTGTGTCTTGCGTTCCTTTTCGGCACATCACTGACGCTTTAAAACCGGAGGAAGCAGTCGAGATGCTGCGGCGCAACGTAATAACGAAATCAGCCCGCGAAGAGGAGATGCGCAAAACCGGTTATCCCGCTTACACGACTTCTGCCGGGTGGCTGGGTTATTCAGACGAGAAGATGCGCGGTCTGGTGCGCGAAGGATTAGCTCAGGGCTGGACCCACTTCAAAATTAAGGTTGGGCGGAACCTCGAAGACGACATTCGTCGCGCGCGCGTTATCCGCGAAGAGATCGGCGCTGAACTCAAGTTAATGATGGACGCGAATCAGGTCTGGGACGTCGACCAGGCCATTCACTGGATGAAGCAGTTGGCAGTATTTCAACCGCATTGGATCGAAGAGCCGACGTCGCCCGATGACGTGCTCGGCCACGCCAGGATTGCGAAAGCTCTTGCGCCCATAGGCGTGGCTACTGGCGAACACTGCCAAAATCGCATCATGTTCAAACAACTGCTGCAAGCTGACGCAATTAGCTTCTGCCAGATAGACAGCTGCCGGCTCGGCGGCGTGAATGAAGTGCTTGCGGTGCTCCTAATGGCCGCGAAGTTCGGCGTGCCGGTTTGTCCCCACGCGGGCGGTGTCGGTCTCTGCGAGTATGTGCAACACCTGTCGCTGTTCGATTACATTGCGGTAAGTGCGTCACTCGAGAATCGAATCATCGAGTATATCGATCATCTTCACGAACACTTCGTCTATCCAGTGACAATGAAGAATGGTCGCTACATGCCTCCGCTGGATTCGGGATACAGCATTGAAATGAAACCTGCGTCGCTTGATAGCTATGAATTTCCGGAGGGCGAGGCCTGGAATGCATGACGGTCCTGCCGCTTTACAAACGGGCGGTGGGCAGTGGAAGTGGAGAGGAGAGAATCAGATGAAACGCCCAATGTCTTGTTGCGTCCTGCTGTTTGCCGGTCTCACCTGCGCGCTTGGGCAATCGGCGCAACCGACACCGGATTGCACGGATATCCAAATGCAGGTCAAGCGTTTGCAAACCAAACTGAACGATTGGCCGGAGCTGGCGCGCTATCGCGATGCGAACCTCAAGGTTATTGCGCCCGCGATAGGTGAGAACCGCGTCGTCTTTATGGGGGATTCAATCACCGATTCGTGGGATGATCCGAAATACGGGGACTTTTTCACGGGCAAGTCTTACCTCGATCGCGGCATCAGCGGGCAAACGACGCCCCAGATGTTGGTCCGTTTTCGCGCGGACGTAATCGCCCTGCGCCCAAAGGTGGTGGTCATTTTAGCGGGCACTAATGATCTCGCTGGTAATACCGGGCCCACAACGCTGGCAACGATAGAAGACAATCTCGCGTCGATGGCTGAAGTGGCAAGGCTTAACCACATTCGCGTGGTGCTTGCCTCTGTACTTCCCGTTAGTGATTACGAAACGCGAGACGGCAAACCCATAGTTCAAACACTGAAAAGACCGCCGGAACGGATCAAAGCTTTGAATGCCTGGATTAGAAAGTACGTGGCCGAAAATAACTTGACCTATCTCGATTACTATTCGGCTATGATAGACGAAAAAGGTTTTTTGAAAGCCGAGTTGAGCGACGACGGACTTCACCCTAATCGGAAGGGTTATGCAGTCATGGGCCCGCTGGCAGAAGCAGCCATTGCCGAAGCCCTGAAACGCCAGAGATAATCGCGAAAGCCGGGTCACTGCGCCGAACTGGACAAAAGATGCCTACCACTCTTGCTGATATCGCGCGTGCTTTGGGCGTCTCAAAGATGACGGTCTCGCGGGCCATCAACAATCATCCCGAAATCAGCCCTGAGACGCGATCCCGAGTTCTGGAGGCCGCTCAGCGCATGAATTACCGGCCAAATCAATATGCGCGGGCGCTTACTACCAATCGTTCCTTTCTGTTGGGCGTGGTAGTCCCTGATCTTATGCACTCGTACTTTGCCGAAATCTGTCGCGGAATCGAGTCAGTAGCGAAGCCCTTAGGCTACCAAAATCTGATCTGCAGCACCGACGAAGACGCGCCCAACGAACAAGTCGAGATAGGAGCTTTGTTGCCACGCACTGATGGATTGATCCTTGCCTCGTCAGCGGCGCCCGGCGACACAAAGTTCTATCGCCGTATCATTCGCGAAGGCGCAAAACTGGTATTGATGGATCGGCAGCTCGAAGGCTTGCGGTCCCCGACGGTAACCACGGACGATGTAAAAGTAGGAATGCTGGCGACCGAACACTTGATCAATCTGGGACATCGGAGAATCGGACATTTGAAAGGCACGGTTGCCTCGACGGCGGCGCGGCGATTCGAGGGTTACAAAAAAGCGTTGGCGAAACACAGATTGACTCTCAATGAGTCACTGGTGCGTGAGTGCGGCTTCACCGAAAAAGATGGTTACGAGTCGATGAGTGCGTGGCTCAGGGAAGGCAGCGTGCCCTCCGCAATTTTCGCGGCCAACGATCCGGCCGCAATCGGAGCGATGAGCTCGATCGCCGAAGCTGGTCTTCGAATTCCCGAGGACGTGGCCATCGTGGGCGGCGGGAACATTCATTACGGGGACATGCTGAAGGTTCCGCTGACCACGGTCGCGTGGTCGACCCTGGAGATGGGGCAAGCAGCAGCAAGGCTTTTAATAGAGCTCGTCGAAGGCAAAAAGGGGCGCAAAGAACATCACGTTATTGTCGAGCCGGAACTGGTTGTGCGGGAATCGTGCGGCGCGACGAGAGCCGTTCTCGCTTAATTCCTCGAACGGTTTCTTCGGCTGCGAATGATCTCAAATTCGGCGCGCTAAAAATTTCAATAAAAAGTTCTTGACAAAGTCCTTGGTCGAGGCATATTGTTCGCACCTCGAACAATATGCCGGTTTATGCGTAAGATCAACACCAGGGATTTCAAAGTTGCCCGCCGGAGCACATCGCGTGACATCAATCGACGCATTGCTCTTAATGTAATCCGCGAGCGGCAACCGATCTCACGCGCAGATCTCGCACGTCACATGAAGATGACTCGCGGGGTAGTGAGCGTCCTGGTCCAGGAGTTGATTACTCAGGGATTGATTTACGAGGGTGCTACTGGCGAGGCTGCCCGGGGACGCAAACCTACCTTTCTCCACGTCAGTACGCAAAACCGTTTAGCGATCGCCGTTGATGTGCGATTCAGCAAGACTTATTTGATGTTGTGCGATCTTTCAGGACGCCAACTTGGGATAGAAATCTTTGAAACAGTCTTTTCGTTACCTGGTTTCGTCAGGGACCTGGCAGCCCGAATTAAGAAAATACTCAAAGGGCGGGGTGTTAACGTCGCGTGTGAGGGAATCGGGCTGGTCGTTCCGGGTATGGTTGATCAGCGTACCGGAAGGATTCTGAACGCGCCGGCGCTCGGCTGGCGCGGAGTCGACATACAATCAAAGCTTTCAGCAGCAACCGGCCTGCCCGTACACGTCGAGAATTCGGGCCGCGCGTGCGCACTGGCGCAACTTTGGCTCGAGAAAGGCGAGACCACAACCGGCCATAACTTCGTTTACATCAGCGTCTCAGATGGTGTCGGCACCGGAATCGTAGTAAATGGCGAGCTGCTTCGCGGGCGCGATCACGTGGCCGGTGAGTTTGGGCATATGCCGTTTAGCCTGGACGGCCCGAGGTGCATGTGCGGCGCCAGAGGATGCTGGGAGGCATATACGTCCAATCTCGCTATCCTGTCACGCTATTTTGGACGGAATTTGTCCAAACTCAGTCCAAAACATCTGAAGCAGGTCGAAAGGAAGTCCTTTACGATCCTGGACTTGATTACGCGCGCCCGAAGCGGTGACGCGCGAGCACTGAACGCGCTTCAGATAAGCGCGCGTTTCCTTGGTCTGGGAATCGCAACCATCGTTAACACAGTCAATCCGGACGGTATTTATCTCGCCGGCGAAATCACAGCCGCATGGGATTTGATCGAAGGGGTTGTTCGCTCGGCCATTGCTGAACGCGCTTTGACGGACGCGGCAGCACGCACGCCGCTGCATGTGACGTCAGCGCAGGAATATCCGCGATTGCGGGGAGCCGCAGCGCTGATCGCCGCTCCGACTTATGCCGCTCCGCAGGTCGCGTAAAATTCAGCGGCTATCGTTGAGAACCAGAAACTGGAATTAGTATTCGCGTTCTCAAGAAATTGTAGAACCAGGGGCTCGGGGATTTTACATCGGCAAATCACGCTGGGACACGTGGGCTCAGCTTCTTGCCTGCATCTCGAATCTTTCTTTGGAGGTGATCAAAATGCAAAAGACAAATAGTTCAGGGCGAAGCGGTTTGACGATGACGAGAGTCAGTGCGCTGGTCTTGTTGCTGATCTCTGGTGCTCTCAGTGTACAGGGACAGACGATCTTTGGTCGCATTTCTGGCACGGTAAAAGATACCGCGGGCGCGGCCATTCCGAACACCACCGTCACGGTTACTAATCCGGCCAACAATCTTACGCGCACGGCTACAACAGACGACGACGGGTTCTATACGGTGACCAACTTACCCGTCGGCAGCTACAGCGTAGAGGCAGAGCGAACTGGTTTCAAGAAAGCCGCCCAATCGGGTATCTCGGTGGTGGCGGATGCGCGCCTAACGGTTGATGTCACGCTCGAGGCGGGACAGGTAACTGAGACGGTCCAGGTCACAAGCATCGCTGGTGAGACAGTAAACACCACCTCGGGCGAGGTAGGGCGTCTTGTCGATCAGCGGCAGGTGCAGAATCTGGCGCTGAATGGCAGGAATTACATGCAACTGGTTACGCTGGTTCCAGGCGCCGCCATCCTCGATGAGGATCAACTGGCACTCACCACCAGTTTGAGCATCAGCCAGGCGGCGATCAACGGCAACCGGCCCAACTACAACAGTCTGACCGTTGACGGTGGCTTCAATATGGACTCAGGCAGTAACAACAGCCAGATTAACAACGTCGGAATCGACTTTATTCAGGAGGTCAAGATCCAGACCTCGAATTTTTCAGCCGAATACGGGCGTAACTCCGGCGCTTCGGTTAACGTCGTTACCCGAGGAGGCGGCAATGATTATCATGGCAGCGTTTTCTATTTTCTCCGCAATGATAAACTTGACGCGCGCTCATTTTTTTCTCCTGTAAGAGGGAAACTCCGCTTTAACAATTTCGGCTGGAACTTTAACGGCCCCATCAAGAAGGACAAGTTTTTCTTTTTTGCTGGTCAGGAGTGGAAGTACATACGGCTGGATTCGGCGCCGGTGCGTCGCACGATGCCAACCAGAGCGGAACGAGGGGGCGATTTCTCGCTCCGCTTGCGGGGCCCGGACGGTGTCATCGGCACCGCCGATGACGGAGTTTTGCGCAATCCTGCGAACCCAGCCAATACGTGCGTTGCCCCGACTTTCAATCCTGATGGCAGCATCAAGACTGCTGCGATCCGGACCGGTTGCTTCGCCGGAAACGCCATCCCTCCTGGCTTGCTGACTGCTGACGGCAAAGCTTTTGCCGCAGTTTACAGCGCCATGGAAAAATTGGCCGTGGCTTACACGGACACACCCACCGGGAACAACGCCACTTTTCAGCAACCCAATCCCTTCAACTATCGCGAAGACAACATCCGCCTGGATTATCGTTTCAACGACAAGCACAGTATCTATGGCCGTTACCTCCACGATCATTATGACCTGATTGATCCGTACGGAACGTTCATCACTTCGCAATTGCCGACAATCCCGACCAATCGTTTACGGCCGGGCGCAAGCTATCAAGTCTCCCATACCTGGCTGATCAGTCCGACGAAGATCAACGAAGCCAAGATAAACGTTTCGTACAATGGCCAACGCATACCGCCCGTTGGTGAATTTTGGAAGCGCGCCACCTACAACCTCACTTATCCGCAGCTTTTCTCAGGCGGTCTTTACGACAATGGCATTCCGAACACTACTATTACCGGCTTTGCCGGTTTCAACGGCCCCTCGGGATCCCTTTTGTCACCGACCACTGATATTGCACCCAGCGACAATTTCACCCTGATCCACGGAAAGCACTCGATCAAGATGGGGGTTGTCGTGGTTCGTAATCGAAAAGATCAGAACGGGCGATCCGGTTACACGGGTAATGTTAATTTCGCCACCAGTGGCAATACGAAGACCACGCAGAACGCGTTCGCGGATGCGCTGCTGGGGAACTTCCGAACTTACAATGAAGCAGACAATGATCCGATCGGATTTTTCCGCTTCAATCAGGACGAGGCCTATGCAATGGACAGCTGGAAGGTAACTCCCAAACTTAGTCTGGAGTTTGGGGCGCGCTACTACCATTTTACGCCGACCTACACGCAGGCGAATAACATGGCGAACTTCGATCCCAGTCGTTACGATCCGAGCCAGGCGGTCACCATTCTGGCCAACGGCAACATCGATCCGACCAAAGGTGGAAATCGGTTCAATGGTCTGGTGCGCGCCGGCAATGGCATTCCGTCTGATCAGGTAGGACGGGTCAGCGCTGCGAACAGTCCGCTGTTGCAGGCAGTTCCGACCGGGGCGCCACGTGGCTTCTATCAACCGGCGAACAGGTTGGCGCCCAGATTTGGTTTTGCCTATGCGCCGTTCAACGACACGAAGACTTCTATCCGCGGCGGCTTCGGTATGTACTACGATAAGGTTGAGGGCAACCTGATTTTTTCCCAGGTTAACGTTCCGCCATTTATCAGCCAACCACAGTTCGAGAACGGGAACCTCGGGAACCCTTCCGGTGGTACGCCTTCGGCGCTGGCGCCATTCGGCCCCATCAGCGCGATAGATCCCAATCTGGACATATCAGAATCCATGAGCTTTAGCCTGGGGGTGCAGCGAGAATTGCCGCATGGCTTCTTCGTCGAGGCCACCTACGTTGGCAATCAGGGAAGGCACTTGATTCGCCAGCCGGATCTGAATGCCGCTCCGTTCACCGCGTTGGCGGCCTTGGCCGCCCTCAACGCAACACTACCAGCCTCGCAACAGATCTCAACCAATACGGTGCGACCCTATAAGGGATATACCAATATCAATTTCCGTCTCTCGGACGCCAATTCAAATTACAACGGGATGCAGTTGTATGCCGCCAAGCGCAAGGGCGCTCTTGAACTCACTGCCAGCTATACGTGGTCCAAGGCCTTAACAGACACCAGCGGCAATGGCGATGGATTAGACGTCGGTGAAGATCCTTTCAACCGGCATTTCAACTATGGACCGGCGAGCTTTGATCGCCGCCATATCTTCGTAGCTACGTACGACTATCACGTTCCCTTTCTGCGCGACATGAAAGGCGTGGGTGGCGCCGTCCTCTCCGGCTGGGAAATCAGTGGCATCACTCGTTTCCAAAGCGGACAATATTTTACGGTCACGGCGAATACGGCGATTGGTACTCGACGCGCCGATTATGTCGGCGGTTCGGTGCTGCTTCCCAATCCTGGGCCGGATGGTTGGATCAATCCCGCCGCATTTGATGTTGCGCCCGCCGGCCGCCGAGGCAACTCCGGTGTAGGTATTGTGAAAGGTCCGAGTCTACAGACCTGGGACTTCTCACTTCGCAAGCAGTTCAGGCTTACTGAGCGATTTAGACTCCGTTTCCAGGCTGACATGTTCAATGCCTTCAATCGTGCAAACTTCAGAGCGCCTTCCACGGTGCGCACGAATGGGGGTTTTGGTACCATCGGCGCCACGGGTCCGCCGCGCAATATTCAATTTGGCCTCAAACTAGACTTCTGACATCCTTTAATAGTCAGTTCGAGTCCATAACGATTGCTTCTGCCTTTCTTTCTCCAGTCGCTCGGACCTGAGAGCTTGGCGATGCAGTGTCGTTTTCCGGAAGTGGCAAGGCCCCCTTTAAATGCCAAGGGAGTCTGACGACCCTCGCGGGGATACGACTGGAGTACTGATTTCCTGAACGAGTCGCAAGATGAAATCTCTTGTTCTGCTTATCTTTCTGCTCGTGGTAATCCCCACTGCAAGGGGACAGCAGGTTGACCTAATCGCAAACACGGACGGCCGCAAGACCATCAGCCTTGATGGGCAATGGCGAACAATCATCGATCCCTACGAAGCGGGTTACTATGATTATCGTTACCAACCGAGCGCCAACGGCTATTTCAAAGATGCCAAGCCGAAGAACAAAAGCGATCTGATTGAGTATGATTTCGACAGTTCCGGATCCTTGAACGTGCCCGGAGATTGGAATACTCAGGAAGATGGCTTGCTGTTCTATGAGGGCACCATCTGGTACAAGAAGGCTTTTGATTATCAGCGAAAGCCGAACACTCGTCTCTTCGTCTATTTTGGGGCGGCAAATTATCTTGCGGATGTTTATCTCAACGGGGAGAAAGTCGGGCGGCACGAGGGCGGCTTCACGCCGTTCAATTTTGAAATAACGAATCTCGTTCGAGATACGGGCAATTTCCTCATTGTCAAAGTGGACAACAAGCGCCGGCGTGACGCCGTACCGACACTAATCACAGATTGGTGGAACTATGGTGGACTCACTCGTCAGGTGAAGCTGATTGAGACACCCGCCACATTTGTGCAGGATTACTTCATCCAGCTTCAGAAAGGCTCGCGGGAACTGGTCAGCGGCTGGGTTAGACTTAACGGCAGTAAGCCCAGTCAAAAAGTGGCGGTGCGAATTCCCGAAGCCACGATCAGCAAATCCTTCACCACCGACGCCAATGGATATGCGGAGATTAGTTTCAGCGCCAAGCTAACATTGTGGTCGCCAAACAATCCGAAACTCTACGATGTAGCAGTGGAAGCAGAGACCGATCGGATCACGGATCAGATTGGCTTTCGCAGCATTGAAGCCAGGGGAACAGAGATTCTCTTGAACGGCAAGCCAATCTTCCTGCGCGGCGTGTGCATCCATGAAGAAGCGCCTTTCCGCGGGGGGCGTGCCTACAGCCGTGAGGATGCTCTTACTCTGCTGCACTGGGCCAAAGAGTTGGGTGTTAATTTTGTCCGCCTGGCGCACTATCCCCACAACGAATTCATGTTAAGGGAAGCCGATCGGCTCGGTATCATGGTCTGGTCGGAGATCCCAGTCTATTGGACGATCCTTTGGGAAAACCCGGCCACGCTCGAGAACGCCCGGAATCAACTGAGCGAGATGATCGCGCGTGACAAAAATCGCGCCGCGGTGATTGTCTGGTCGATGGCCAACGAAACACCCGTTGGCGAGGCGCGTTTATCGTTTCTCAGAAAACTGACCGAACGGGCCAGGAGCCTGGACCCTACGCGAATGATCTCGGCGGCGATGGAACGCCACTATGTCAACGAGCAAACGCAGATGATCGATGACCCGCTGGGCGAGTATCTCGACGTGCTCGGCTGTAACGAGTATGTAGGCTGGTACGACGGCCTGCCCGAAAAGGCTGATCGTCTGGAATGGAAAATGAAGTATCAGAAACCGTTAATCATGAGTGAATTCGGCGCGGAAGCGCCCTACGGAAATCATGGCGACCCTTTGACGCGATGGACCGAGGAATACCAGGAGAACGCATATCAACACCAGGTGAACATGTTGAAGAGAATCTCTTTCCTGCGTGGCACATGTCCATGGATCCTGATGGATTTCCGTTCTCCGCGCAGGCCTTTACCAGGCATCCAGGATTTTCACAATCGAAAGGGATTGATTTCTGATCATGGTGAGAAGAAAAAGGCTTTTTACGTAATGCAGAAATACTATCAAGAGCTGCAGGCGACCTCGCCGCAGTGACGGGAACAACAGTTGAACGCAAAGTATTTCATAAAACTTCTTTGTTTGGGTTTTCTGGCGACTGGTGCAGCCGGTATGGCCGCACCCCGCGGCAAGGTCCTGAAACTGTCCATCACGAATCCCGCCAACGAGACCCGGCTGCACGAAAACATTGTGGTCAATGTTGCGGAACTGAAGCGCATCGCGCCGGACTTCAAAGCGGGCGACGTGATCATTACGACCAGCGATGCTGCCACCATCGAAGAAGATGCCCGGACTCTACAAACGGTCGAATTACCTTCTCAGGCGGATGATCTGGATGGCGACAACAAATATGACGAGCTCGCTTTCCAAATCGACCTGAAACCCAGGCAGACGCGGATCGTGACTATCGCCTACGGTGATACGTCAACTATCCAGCGCTTGCGTGACGACTATCCCAGAGGCACGGCAGCGAAATTTACGATGAAGTTCGACGGCCTGGCCTGGGAGTCAGAAAACATTGCCTGGCGCATTTACTTTGATAAGCGCAACGCGATCGATGTTTATGGGAAGCGCCGCCCTGGTCTTTATCTCGAAATGTTCGGCGCCCCTGAATACGTTTACCATTGGGAGTCTCCACTGGGTCGCGATATCTACCGCATCGGAGATGCAATCGGTATCGGCGCCGTGGCTGCGCTGGTTGATGGCAAGGTGGTAAAGGTTTCGGACGTCAGGGAACGAAAGTGGCGGATCATCAACGCCGGTCCGGTGCGCGTGATTGTCGAACTTGCCTACAAAGGATGGCAGGTGGGCGGTCGTGAAGTGAATCTCACCAGCCGCATGACGCAATGGGCGGGCGAGCATGGCTTTGAACATTTCATCACCGCCGATGGCGCCGATGGTTTGACACTGGTTACCGGAGTCGTACGTCATCCGGGGTTGCAGGAAAAAATTTTTCAGCCGACAGCGACCGAGCCCGCTTTAGTTAGCGCGTGGTGGGGTCATCAAGTCGAAGAGGAAGGACCGCCTGCGACTGCAATCCACAATCTCGCGGACCAGAATCTCGGCCTGGCCATTATTGCGCCGGGAAGGCAAAGCAAGATGGGCCCGGATGATTCGCTTAACCTGCTGGTTCAGCCGGAGGTGGCCAATCAAAAGGCGAGTTGGTACGTGCTCGGCGTTTGGGACCAGGAGAACAGCGACAGCCTGACTGTAACTGCACCGAGCGCCGATGCGAGGTACCGCTACGGCACGATAGTGCAACCGGCGACAACGCCAAAGACATTCGCTGCTTTTCTGGATCTGGCGCAAGAGGCGCGCCGCCGGATTACGCAACCGGCGAAAGTCGTGGTGCTCTCGGCTACGGCGTCGGCGCAATCGGCGCCACCCGACACGCTGAAACCCGCGCGCGCCAGGACTTACCCTGAAGCGATTGAACTACTGCGCCAATCTGCCGAACGTACTGCCGTTAAGTGGGAAGCAATTGTCTCGAAGAGTTCGCCTGAACAAACGACCCGCGACAATGGCGAAGGATTTTTCACCGAAGGCGACAACCAAACCGGTGAATGGAAAGCGCAGAAGGGGTTTTTCTGGACGGGCAGCTTCTGGGTTGGCGAGTTGTGGCGGCTTTACGGTAAGACAAAAGACGAACGCTTTCGGCGCTGGGCTGAGCTTTGGAATGCGCGCCTGCTGGGAAAAGAAATGACTGAAAACCATGACACGGGTTTTCTCAATTATTACTCGTCGGTGCTTGGCTATGGTCAAACGAAAGATTCGAAGTATCGTCAGGCGGCGCTGCGCGCGGCAGACCGCCTGAAGCAGCTCTACAATCCCAGGACGGAGCTGGTGGCCGCATGGGAGGTGAATGGCGACGACACGATCATCGACACAATGATGAATCTACAAATATGGTGGTGGGCGTCGCGAGAGACAAACGATCCTCAATGGCAGACGCTGGGGCTCCGGCATGCGCTGAAATCGGCGGAGTGGCTGATTCGCGAAGATGGCTCAGTGATCCAATCGGTGCATTACAATCCGGGAGATAACCGTCAGGAGTTCAACTCGTCGGCATCGCCGTCGCAAAGTGCGAAGTTTCCCAACTCCGCACGCCCGGGAGAAAAGGTTTTCACGCATACGCATCAGGGATTCGCGGCCGACACAACATGGTCGCGCGGCGCGTCTTGGGCGCTTTACGGTTTTTCGGTTGGTTACGCCGAGACGAAGGACCCGCGCATGCTTCAGACAGCAGAAAAGATCGCCGGTTATGTTTTGAATCACCTGCCGGAAGACGCCGTGCCGTGGTACGACTTTGTCGATGAGGGCGTGCATTTTCGTAATCGCGATACCTCGGCCGCGGCGATCCTGGCAGGCGGGCTCTTGCGGCTCTCGGAATTAACCCCGGACAAGACGAAAGCCCGGACTTACCGCACTGAAGGTGAACGCATCGTACAATCACTTATCGATCGATATTTGACGCCGGTCAATGCTAACGATAAGACGCCTCCGGGTGTCTTGCGTCATGGCTCGAGTACTCGGCCAGGCGACGTTGCTTTGGTCTACGGTAATTACTATTTGCTCGAAGATCTTCTCTGGCTCGAGGAGCGAAAAGCCAGTAGGCAGTAGGCAGAAAGCAGTAGGCAGCACAGCGAGAACCGGATCCTGATCGGACGTGGAACTAGCCCGACGTGGGATGGGCGCAAAAAAAGAGGACACAATCATGAGTACACAAATGAAAAAGACGGATGACCAATTAATATTCCGTAAGACTAATGCGCGAAAAGGCCGGAATATTTCGATCACGCCGGAAAACAGCGCGATGAAGCATCTTGTTTACGGCCGGATTATTCTTGACCGCGAGAAGCCCAGCGAGAGGTTCTCAACCGGCTCGTTGGAGACCGGTCTTATCTGTCTCTCGGGCGAATGCACCATCAAGGCAGATGGGCAGACAAACAACATCGATCGATACGATTCAATTTACATTCCGCGTGATACCGAGGTTGAGATTACGACCGGCAGCTCAGTCGATCTCGTGGAGTGCTCTGCCGAAGTAGAAAAGAAGTATCCGCTGCAGGTAGTGCGTTACGCTGACGTGGAGAAGGACGGATCACTAAAATTCAAGACCGGCGGCGCGTCGAATTCGCGCACCGTCAACATTACGCTCGGCAAGAACGTCGAGGCCGGACGGATTCTCGCGGGCTTCACCACTTCCGAGCCGGGGCACTGGACAAGTTGGCCGCCGCACGAACATGCCGCAATTCTTGAAGAACTGTATGTCTATTACGACATGCCGGCGCCGGCCTTTGGAGTGCAGTTCGTCTACACGGACCCGAACGAGCCGGAGTTCGTCGGTGTAGTGCACGATGGCGACGCGGTGATTATGCCGAAAGGCTTTCACCCAAATGTTTCTGTGCCCGGTCATCCGATCAACTTTGTTTGGATGATGGCCGCGCATCGGGAAGTCGAAGATCGGCAGTTCGGTGTCGTGACCGTGCAGCCCGGATTCGATCAGGGAGGGAGTGGACTGGAAGCCAGCCGTAAATAGTGTTTGCAGCCGCATAGCGGCGCAATCTTTATAGATTAAGCCGACGTTAATGGCGTCAGCTCCGTAGCAGCTTAATGTGCCGCCCATAAATGGGCTGAAGAGTTCAAACGTAGCGACTTGGGCCATAAATATCTCGTGCCTCCGGCACGAAGACTTGTCCGAGGAGATTTGAACCGATGGATATAAGATTCAGTCGCGCCGTAATGATCGCTCTCGTTATTTTTGTGTCCACTATAACGGCCACCGCGCAACGAAAACCCAGCGAAGCAACCCGTCCAGTCGTGGTGCTGTCATCGCAATCACTGGATGATCTGAAAGCGAAGCTGCAATCGGATAACAAAACCGAAGAATTGATCGACAGCGCGGGCATGCAGTTGCGCGTGGCGGTACAGCACGAGAAGAACAAGACGGGCGCTCCAGCTGAGTTGCATGACGCTTCGGACGACGTTTATTACGTGCTCGATGGCGGGGCCACGCTGGTACTCGGCGGAAAGCTCGATGCGCCCAAAGAGGTCGAGCCGGGCGAATGGCGCAGCCCGCGGATTATTGACGGTAAGACATACGAAATTACCAAAGGCGATCTGGTCATCGTGCCACGCGGCACGCCGCACCAACGCAGCACCACGAACAAAAACTTTACCATGGTCTTGATCAAGATCTACAGCGAGCCTCTAAAAAAGCGCAGCTAGTTGTTTTCGACATTCTGCGATACTCGGGAACGCCTGCGTCCCTTAGCGCGCAGGTCTCCCACTTCGCCTTCATTAGGCTTTGAAGTTTCTTCTGAGGCGAACGCGCGTTGCGCAAGTTCCAGATGTTCGCCCATCGCAGCTCTCGCCTCATCCGACTTACGAGCGCGAATCAAGCGGTAAATTGTGCGATGAAACTCGGCAGATTCCTTTAAATCCGTAGCGCGTTGCACAGTGGCGCGCCGACGCTCATACATAGCAGTCGAAACCATATTCATAAGCGCAGCCAGAATTTGGTTGCCGCTGGCGGCCGCGACGGCGCGATGAAAACGAATGTCGTGGACGAGGTACTCCTGCGGATCATTCAGCGCAGCGTACATCTCAGCGACCTCTTCAGCCATTACGGCCAGGTGATCGGGCTGAGCATGTTGAGCCGCGAGTCCAGCAAGCCCCACCTCGAGCAGCTTGCGCGTTTCAAACATTTCATCGGGTGTGAAGCGGTGAAGCTCGGCGAGCATTCGCAGTGGCTCACTATCCAGCGCCGGCGGACCTTCAGCGATATAAGTGCCGGAGCCGTGGCGCGATGTCAGGACGCCAATAGCGGCGAGAAATCTCAACCCATGCCTCAGGCTGGCTCGGCTGATTCCCAGGCGCTTCGCCAATTCACGTTCTGGTGGCAACCGATCACCGGGTTTGAGGGTACCCTGGCGGATCATATCCCGAACCTGAATGACGACTTGTTCGGCCATCAAGCCATTCTTTTCTGGTCTGACCACCTGGAACCGGCGGAGTTCAATGGAACCGTTGTCGTCTCTGCCCATTTCTTTTCAGCGCGATGGCCCCGTCTCCGTGAAGCGCTGCGCCTTGCGATCACCCGTGTGCGCATTGTAATCGATTTTTGTTCGGTGACAAGGATAATGTGAAATATCTCGGCCAGACGAGAAAAAGGGGTTGACGGCGCGCCGCGTCCCGTGATAAAAGGTGCGCCAGTTTCACAGGTGGTCAGACCACTTTGGTTTTTCAATGATGGATATGTCAGCGACCGACGCGCGAGAATTACGCCCCGCCTTTGCTGAAGTTTTCGTCGATTAGCGCCCGTAGGAAAGGATCGCTCCGATGCATAATCATTTTGTGGGACAAGTTTGCGGCGCCGCGCTGCTGACTCTACTTGCCTTTGTATTTGCGCCTGGTCAGGAGTTTCGCGGCTCAATCACGGGAAAGGTGACTGACCCGAATGGCGCGGTCGTCCCGGGCGCGGACGTGACCGTTAGAAACATCGAGACGAATGTCGAAGCGACGGCTACAACGAACGACGAGGGTAGTTACGATTTTCCGGTGTTGTCGCCTGGAAAATATGAATTGGTGTTCACGAAGCAGGGATTCAAGGTTGAGGCGCGTCAACAAATCCAACTTCGAGTGGCAGAGAAGTTGACAATCGACGTGCAGCTTCAAACAGGCAGCGTCGCAGAAACGGTGACCGTTGTCTCGAGCCCTGTCTTAGAAACCGGCTCAGTGAGCATCGGCACTACCATTGAACGCAGGCAGATTTCTGAGTTGCCTTTATCTGAAGGAACTGCGTATCAACTAGCAACGTTGGCGCCCGGTGTTGCCTATACAGGTAATCCCCAGTTCACTGCTCCTATTTCGAACGGTAACCTGGCTGCCTTCCGGGTGAACGGAGCGCCTCCGCAAAATCAGATTACGCTGGACGGCTCGCCCAACTATGCTTTTGATTTTGCGGTGGGCTTCTCGCCCCCGGCGGACGCGGTGCAGGAATTCAAGGTGCAAACGAATGTCTTTGACGCGCAGCAGGGTTACTCCGCAGGTGGCACGGTGAATGTCGCCGTGAGGAGCGGCACGAATGATTTTCATGGGTCAGTTTATTACTTCAATCGTGACCGAAGTCGAACAGCTAATAACTTCTTCTCAAATCGCAGCGGCCAGGCTCGACCAATACGGACCTATCATCGTTTCGGTGGTGTCCTGAGTGGCCCGGTGCGCATTCCGAGGGTTTACAACGGTCGCGACAAGACATTCTTTCTTTTTTCGTATGAAAGATTGCTGGATAACACGGCTGAGCCGCAGCTATTTTCGGTGCCGACTGCGGCAATGCGAAATGGCGATTTCTCGGCTTTGATTACGGATCGCACGAACGTTGCCAACTCAGCCAACACGATCATCTACAATCCGTTCACCGGAACGACCAGCGGCAGCAACGTCGTCCGCGCGTCATTCGGATGCCCGACTTCCGGCGCGGTCCCTGCTAACTGCAACATAATTCCCTCAAGTCTTTTCAACCCAGTCGCGGTCGCCCTGCTTAAGTACTTTCCGCTGCCGAACGTTGCCGGCACAGCCAACGGCACGCAAAACAATTATTTTTCCAACGTCATCCGCCACGAGAAATACCGGGCCTGGCTTACCCGCATCGATCACAAGATTAGCGATCGCCAATCAGTCTTTGGGAAGTACTACCACAGCTTTAATCCGGAGGATCGGTATAACTGGGCGGCGGCCTTTCCCGGCAGCTTTGTCAACGGCACTTCGATTACTCAGGGATTCGAGGACCGGACCAACGATGGCGGCAATATTGATTACACGAACATGATTTCTTCAAAAACGGTATTCGATCTTCGCGTGAGCTTTAACAATTTTACTCAGGAGCGGCATCCGGGGCTGGCACTCGATCCTTCAACATTGCCATTCTCAGCGCAGGCGATCGCAGCATTTCGTGGTTATCAATACTTCCCGATGATTGAGATCCGGAACCTCGACGCGATCAGGCCGATTCGCGCCGATCTGGGCTCAATGCGGTCGGATTGGAACGCCGGCCGTTTGCGTCCCTTCATGATGGGCTCAATTCAGCCGACGATGACCAGAATATTCGGGAATCACACGACGAAGTTTGGTTGGGACTTGCGCATCGTGCGCGAGAATTTTATCAGCAATGGCTATCAGGCCGGCCGTTTGTTCTTTGACGGAACTTACACTACCCCCGCCTCCAACTCGTCCACTACCTTGCGCAACGCATTTGGGCGAGACATCGCTGCATTTCTAGTTGGCATAGCAACAGCGGGCTCAGGCTCGACTGCCAGCCAAATCGATAACTCGATCAATTATTCAGTCCAGTCGATCTATCACGGATTCTTCTTTCACGATGACTGGCGCGTGACTTCGAAGTTAACGCTGAATCTCGGACTCAGATACGAATTAGAGGGTGGATTGAGTGAACGCTTCAACCGCATTCAACGCGGCTTTGATTTGACGACGACCAGCCCCATCGATTCGGCGACGCGCGCGGCTTACACGACAGCGTACAACGCGAATCCCAGCAACTTTCTCTTGCCACCCAATCAATTCAAGGTGCTTGGCGGTTACACCTATGCCGACGACAGCAATCCCGCCGCGTGGACAACTGACCGCAGTAATTACGAACCGCGATTCGGCATTTCGTACGCGCTAAATCAGAGGACCGTAATTCGCGGCGGATTCGGAATTTTCATGGCGCCACATCAGAGCGAGATTCAGGCGCTCGGTCTTCAGCAGGGATTCGCGGGCACGACGCCTTTCATCGCGACCAACAATAATGGCCTGACTTTTGTCGCTAACTTGACGAATCCGTTTCCGAGCGGAGCGCTGGCTTCTCCCGGTTCAAGCCAGGGTTTGCTAACCTCAACCGGAGTCGCGGTGGGAACTGCTGACGCACCGGCGCTACCCGTAAATAGAAAGAATTCAAAATTCGCGCGGCTGATTTTCGGTATTCAGAAGGAGTTGCCGGCCCACTTTGTCTTGGAGGCTAACTTCGTGAGTGCGTGGGGTTACAACATGCCGGTCAGCCGCAACTTCAATTTCGTTCCCAGATCATTCCTTGGAACTGATCCGGCGACTGATGCGGCAGCCAACAGTCTGCTCGTGGCGACGATTCCGAATCCGTTCAAGAATCTTCTCCCCTCGACCAGCCCTTTCAACAGTACGAACACCATTACCCGCGGCCAATCCTTGTTGCCGTTCCCGCAATTTACCGATCTGTGGATTCAGCAGTACAACGGCTCCAACCGCTACAACGCGTTGCAGCTTCAGGTCTCACAGCGCCTCTCGAAAGACCTGACCTTGAGCGCGTCGTACACGCGTTCTCGTTTGCGCGAGAAGCTTGATTACCTGAATCCGACGGACACGACGCTTGAATCGCGCATCTCGCCTGATGATCGGCCGGATCGTTTTACGGCTTCGGTCGTTTATCAACTACCTTTTGGGCATGACGAAAGATTTGGGCGAAAGAGCAATTGGCTGGTGAACGCGATCCTCGGAGGATGGCAAGTCAACGGTACGTATGAATGGCAAAGCGGTGAGCCGTTTACGCTGAGTCCGACGCAGGTTTGGTATTACGCCGGCGACGTGAAACAGCTCAAAGCACTAACTGGCCAAAACAACGGCCCGGGCCAGAAGTACGGAATTGATGTTTCGGCTTTTCAGATTCCCCTGGTAAACGGCGTAGGCATTGTGAGGCTCAACAACTTCAATACTGGCCTGCGAAACGTCCCGACGACGCTGGATGGCGTGCGCAATCAGCCCTTCCTGAACGTAAACCTCTCGATCTCGAAGAGTTTCAAATTCACTGAGAAGACACGGCTGCAGTTTCGCGCGGAAGCGATCAATGCATTCAATCATCCATACTTTGGCAACGGCATCGGCCTGGATCCGAGCACTGCGGGCACGTTTGGGTTGGTGACGACGCAAAGGAACAATCCCCGCGATATACAGCTCGGTGTGAAGTTCGTCTTCTGATGAACTCGCGCCCGGGCCGACAGCAAACCTGGGCCGTTCCATATGATTGCAGGAACGGCACAAGGTTCCGGAACCTGCAGCTCAACCTGACAATGAGGTGCGGAAGAGCAGTGAACGCAGTTTTGTTTCTAAGTCTCCTGACTTTGGCGCTTGCGCCCGGCTCAGCCGAGCCGAAACGGGTTCCGCTCGTCGAAACCAACTACGCGAGCGCGAGGGTTAATCTGTTCAGCAAGACAGATCGCCACCGTATTGTTGTAGCCACGGATGGAAGTGGAGATACGACGACTGTGCAACAGGCGATCGATCAGGTGCCCGAAAACAACATGCGTAGGTTCGTTATTCATATTAGACCCGGTACTTACAAGGAACAGATAAAGATTTTGCAAACAAAGCCCTTCATCACCCTTCAGGGCGATGACGCTTTGAAGACGACGCTGACATTCAATCTCAGTGCAAAGACCTCAGGCGACACGAGGCTTTCGTACAGCGCGTACATTGGCGGCAGCGACTTTCGCGCTGAGAACATTACTTTCGAGAATACCTACGGCGCTGGCTCACAGGCAGTCGCCGCTTACGTCAATACCGATCGGGTCGTGTTTCGAAACTGTCGCTTTCTCGGTTGGCAGGACACGTTGTTCGCGCACGGCGGCCGGCAGTATTACAAAGATTGCTACATCGAAGGTCACGTTGATTTCATCTTTGGCAACGCGACGGCCGTTTTCGAGAATTGCACGATCCACAGCAAAGGTCCCGGTTACGTCACCGCGCATTGGCGTCTCAGCGATTCCGAGACAAATGGTTTTGTGTTCTTGCACTGCAAGTTGACCGGCGCCGACGCGGGCAAGGTCTATCTGGGCCGGCCATGGAGGCCTTATGGTCGCGTCATTTTCATCGAATGTTGGATGGACGGGCATATCAAATCGGAAGGCTGGGATAATTGGCACGATCCCGCGCGTCAAAAAACGGCGCGCTTTGCGGAGTACATCTCAAGCGGCCCTGGGGCAAAGCCTGCAGAGCGCGTGGTGTGGTCTAAGCAGTTAAACGAGCAGGAGATTCAGCCGTTTGCGACCAGGAGATTCCTTCGGGGGGTCGATAACTGGAATCCGTTGAAGTGATGATAGCGGAAATGTCATAGGTTTACATGAGAGGAAGATTGGGGTTCTGGGTTCTCATTCATACCCGGCTTCATTCAGCCGGGTGATCTGAAGTGTCGGGCGAAGCGGAAACGTTTAAACGGTTTCCCAAACTTAACTTGCGCAGTTCACCTGGCTAAAAGTCAGGTGTGAATGAGACAGGATTGGTCCGAACCATCTTCAGCTCACAAATAACGTCGATCGCCGGAAAGTTGTGGTTGGAAGAATTGGATACGTTCGCACTTTGATGCAGAAGGCAAAACGAAGATTCTTAATCGCTTTGATGATACCAGTCGTTGCGTTCGGCTGTTGGCTTAGATTCGATCAACTTGCGCAGGCCAAGGCCGCGCCAATCAATTGGCGCGATGCTCTTAAACAACCGCGCGAATGGTACGGAAGCTCTGAAGCTTTGCGCATCGCTGATAATTTGATCGCCTATCAGCGCGAATCGGGCGGCTGGCCAAAGAACATTGATATGGCTGTTGACCTGAGCGAACGACTGCGGTCGGATGTGGCGAAAGAAAAAAGATCGGACGATTCCACGATCGATAATGGCGCGACATACAGTCAAATGATTTTTTTGGCGCGGGTTTACACGCTGAAACAATTGCCGCGACATAAAGAGTCGCTTCTCCGCGGAATCGATTACCTGCTGAGAGCGCAATACGACAACGGCGGTTGGCCCCAGTATTACCCGATCAAGAAAGGTTACTACCAGCACATCACCTTCAACGATGAGGCGATGATGGGCGTAATGCGACTCTTGCGTGATGTCGCCAGCAATCAGCGCGATTACATTTTTGTCGATGAAGCACGTCGTGAGCGCGCCGGGAAAGCGGTCGAAAAGGGAATCGAATGCATTCTCAAGGCTCAGATTGTTGTCCGCGGAAAACGAACCGTTTGGTGCGCGCAGCATGATGAAGTTACATTGGTGCCCGCTCCGGCTCGCGCTTACGAACATGTATCCTTAAGCGGCCAGGAGAGCACCGGCATTGTCGAGTTTCTGATGGGAATCGAACATCCCGACCCGCGCGTTATTAAGGCAATCGAATCCGCAGTCGCGTGGTTCAAAAGCGCGCAGGTCAAAGGTGTTCGTTGGGTTGAAACGACGGGAACGCCGGTCGATCATGTCGTCGTTGCGGATCAGAATGCACCGCCGCTATGGGCTCGCTTTTATGAAATCGATACGAACCGGCCCATCTTTAGTGGCCGGGACAGCGTCATTAAATATAGTGTCGCGGAAATCGAAAGCGAGCGGCGCAACGGATATCGCTGGTACACCGACGCACCGGCGAAGCTTCTCAATAGAGATTACCCGGCGTGGCTTAAAAAAGTCCGCCCCGGCAAAAAATGGCTCTGAAGGGAGTAAACGTTGAGAGTTCAACCTTTCGCTTGTTGTTCCACAAAAAAGGGCTTGAACTCTAAAGATCGGATCAGGGTAAATGTTGGAACGTCGAGACTTTCTCAAAACTTTTCTGGCTAGTGGCACAGGCGCGCTCTTACTGTCGGAGTCGGCACAAGCTCTTACGACAACCCTCCGTTTGTCTCAGGCAGACGGTCCCTGGGAGATCCTCTTTCCGCAAATTCTGAATCGGATCAAGGCACCTGTCTTTCCGAAGCGAGATTTCAACGTCACAAAATTTGGTGCGATGGGTGACGGTAAGATTGATTGCACAGATGCATTTCGCAAAGCGATCGATGCCTGCCATCGCTCTGGTGGCGGTCGTGTCGTCGTTTCTGCCGGAGAGTTTTCGACCGGCGCGATTCATCTCAAGAGCAACGTCAATCTTCATCTGGCTAGAAGAGCCACGATCAAATTCAGTCAGGACCCACGAAAGTATCTGCCGAATGTGTTCACGCGTTGGGAAGGTATGGAATTGATGAGCTACTCGCCGCTTATCTATGCCTTTGAGCAAAAGAACATCGCGATCACCGGCGAAGGGATCATCGACGGCCAGGCTGATTGCGAACATTGGTGGCCGTGGAAAGGACGCACGGGCTGTGGCTGGAAAAAAGGTGATCCCGAACAGAGCAAAGCCCGCGGTCTGCTTTACGAGTACGTCGCGAAAGGCACCCCCGTGAGCGAACGAATCTTCGGGGAAGGAAGTTATCTGCGTCCGATGTTCCTGCAGCCATATCGCTGTCAGAACGTTTTGATCGAAGGAGTCACGCTTAGACGTTCGCCGATGTGGCAGATTCATCCCGTGCTCTGCACGAATGTGACCGTACGCGGCGTGCACATCGAGCGCGAAGCCAACGCCACCGACGAAACTGGGCCAAATACAGACGGTTGCGATCCTGAGTCATGCCGCGATGTTTTGATCGAGAACTGTGTGTTTGCGACCGGCGATGATTGCATAGCGATCAACTCCGGCCGCAACAACGACGGGCGACGCGTGGCCGTGCCCTCGGAAAACATCATCATCCGCGGCTGTCAGATGAAGGACGGGCATGGCGCCATTACCGTCGGCAGCCAAATCTCAGGCGGCGTCCGCAACGTCTTTGCCGAGAACTGCCACTTCGATAGCCCGAATCTCTGGATGGCGCTGCGCTTCAAGAACAACGCGTTGCGCGGTGGCCGGCTCGAGAATTTTTATTATCGGAACATAAAGGTTGGCCAGGTGCGTGACGCGGTGCTGACCGTCGATTTCAACTACGAGGAAGGCGATAAAGGCCCCTTCACGCCCGTCGTCCGCAATGTCGTTGTTAACAATTTGTGCAGCGGCAAGAGCACGCGCGTGCTCGATCTTCAGGGCTTCAAGACGGCGCCGATTTACGATGTGCGACTGGAGAACTGCATGTTCGATAACGTGGCGAAGGAGAACATTCTCAAGAACGTCCAAGGTCTCGCACTGCACAATGTGCGCGTAAATGGAAAGCTGCTGTCAGAACCGCCTGCGGTAGCGGGCGGGTTGTACTCGCCTGATGCAATTGCCCGATGTGATGAGCACAGCTTTGCAGGCGAGTCTGTCAGTCGCAAGACAAACTTATGATTACACGAGGGCGTTTGCTCAGATTGATCTGGCTCATATTGGCTGCCAGCGCCAGCTGCGTTGCGGCCCCGCAACAAAAGCCGATTACCATTTATCTCGCAGGCGATTCGACCATGGCCCGGAAGCTGCCGGAGAAACGGCCTGAAACCGGTTGGGGTGAGATGCTCGGTGAATTTTTTCAGGATGGCAAAGTGATCATCGACAATCGGGCGCAGAACGGCCGCAGCACGCGCACATTCATTTCCGAAGGACATTGGCAGGCGATCGTCGATGCGCTACGGCCGGGCGATTATGTATTCATTCAGTTTGGACACAACGATGAATCGAAGGAGAAAGTTGATCGCTATACGCCACCGGCCGACTATCGAAACAATCTAATCAAATTCGTTTCCGAAGTGCGGGCCAGGAAGGCGACCCCGGTTTTATTGACTCCTGTCATGCGGCGGCGATTCGACAAGGAAGGGAATTTACAAGACACGCACGGCGAGTATCCGGAAATCGTGCGATGCGTTGCCGGTAAATACAAAGTCGCTTTGATCGATATGCAGCGCAGCAGCGCAGCCGTGCTGGCGAAGTATGGCGCGGAAGAATCGAGAAAATTGTTTTTGCAACTGAAGCCTAACGAGAAATCGAATTACCCGAACGGCATCGAGGACAATACGCATTTCAATCCGCTGGGCGCGGAAATCATGGCCGGTTTGGCGGCGGATGGAATTCACGAGCAGCGGCTGCCAATCGCCAGGTTCATGACGACGCGCAAGACTCTTCAGGAGATCGCTCGATGAGTTCGACATTCGCCCCATCAAATGCTCAAATCGACCGACGTGTAGCCGGCGAGAATGTGTGGCTGCGGCGTGCGGACGTTGATGAGCGAGCTGAACTGACGGCGCACTCTCCGCATGCTCTGAAATATGAAGTGCTTGAGTCGGAAGAAGCTGTTGGCCGCGCGATGCTCGATGAAATAGAAAAGGCTGCGCATGAAAAGGAGGGCGATCTCACGGTCGTGATCGTGGGCGGTCGCGGAGGTCAGGCATTGCATCGCTTGCTTGGCGAGACATCGAAGACGAACCAAATAGATCGGTTGCTCAGTCGCTTGAATGTTTTTACGCAGGATGCGCTGGCGCCGATGCGCATGGACAATGCGTTCAGTTTCGTGCGCGACTTTGAGAGGCTGTTGGGCAGGTCCTTTTTTGGAAAGGTAAGGAGCTTCACATCGATGCAAACGGACGCGCAGGATTTGGAACGCGGACTGATCATGTATCTGGAAGCACTCGAATCGCGAAATCCGATCGATATTTTCTTTCTCGGACTTGGGCCGGAAGCCAATGCCGCATCGCATGTAGCGTATGTCAAGCCCGGGTCGGGAGCAGCGGCCAGAGACATCGCGGGCCTGATCCCGATCTCGCCGAGCATCCTTGAACATCACATCACGAAATTCAAAGCCGGCGGCGCGACGTTCAATGAAGCTGACGAAGCGGAATGCCGCCGCGCGACGCACATTCTGACGCTGGGCCCTGCAGCCATTCTGAGCGCAAAAAGAATAGTGCAATCGATTGTCGATGCGGATACTGCGCCGGCGAAACGAGCGAGCTTTCGACGGTTAATCGAAACGGAAATCTCTGACGATGGTGAAACGCGCGCGCGACAACTCGATGAGAATCCCGGACTGTGGGTTCGCCTGAACGGCAACGTGCGTTCGCTAATTCTGCCGAACCTTCTAATGGCTTTGAAGTAACGTGAGGACTAATGACATTAACACTAACAGCGACGCCTTTAACTGACTACGCAATCATTGTCGATCCGCGGGACAACGTGGCCATGGTCAAGAAAGAGACGACGATAGGTCTTGAGCTATCTCTTCCTGAGGGACGCGAAGTAAAAGTGAATTCCGCAGTGCCGCCGGGCCATCGATTCGCCACGCGCACAATTCCGAATGGTCAATTCGTGCTGCAATACGGGCAGCCGATTGGAACTTCGCTGGGGATCGAATGCGGAGGTGCGATAACTCATGAAAACATGTCCGACGACGTGCCGATGATTCGCGCCCTGCCCGAGGATCTGCGAACTCCCGCGCCGGTATACTTTGCGGAGAGCGAACGCGCGAGCTTCAAGGGCTTTCGCCGGTCCGATGGGCGAGTGGGCACGCGCAACTTTATTCTGATCGTGCCCACCAGCATGTGTGCGAGTCACGAAGCGCAGCAGATTTCCATCATCGCTGAGTACACTCTGTATAGCCGGCAGAAATACCCCAATGTCGACGGGGTGGTAGCTATTCCACACAATAAAGGTTGTGGCTGTCAGGATGGATCAACGATCGATATCATGCTGCGCACACTTTCGAACTATGCGGATCATCCGAATGTTGGCGGCGTGATTCTGATCGATCTCGGTTGCGAGAAGACTAACCTGGCTCAAGTCGAAAAATATTTGCTCAAGCGGGACAAGTCTTTCAACAAACCGGTCACGAAGATCGGCATTCAGGACGTTGGCGGAACACAGGCGGCAATCCAGGAAGGTCTCAAGGAAGTCGAGGGCATGCTGGCCGAAGTGAATCGAGCAACGCGCGAAGAAGCCTCGGTCAGTGAATTAGTAATGGGCGTGAAGTGCGGCGGATCGGATGGCTTCTCGGGTATTTCAGCCAATCCTTCGCTGGGCCGAGCAGCCGATCTGCTGGTTCGATCTGGCGGCACGGTCCTGATCACTGAAGTGCCGGAGTTTTGCGGCGCGGAACACATTCTGGCGAACCGAGCCAAGGACTTCGAAACCGGCCGCGCCGTCTATGAGATGGTCGATTGGTACAAAGAATACGCATCGAAATTCGGCGCCGTGCTCAATCAGAATCCGAGCACCGGAAATAAGATCGGCGGCCTGCTCAACATCACGATCAAATCACTCGGCGCGATCGCCAAAGCCGGCACAACACGCGTGGAAGGTGTCGTTGGATACGCCGAGACTCCAAAACATCGCGGTCTAAACTTGATGCTGGGTCCCGGCTACGATCAGGAGTCAACGCCGGGTTTGGTCGCAGCAGGAGCAACTGTGATTGTATTCACGACCGGACGTGGGACTACGATCGGAAATGCAATTGCGCCGGTCGTAAAGTTGGCGTCGAATTCACCGGTGTTCGAACGGATGAACAACGATCTCGATCTATCTGCCGGCGGAGTAATCGACGGCACTGAAACGATCGACGAGGTAGGCGGGCGCGTGTTCGAACATGTCGTTAAGGTAGCCAGCGGCTCAGTCCTGGCTAAGGCTGAGATTCACAAGCATCGCGAATTTCAGTTCTGGGCCGAACAAACCGTCTCTTTGTAGCAGACAGATGTCCAATTCAAAAGTAGAATAGCTGGCCGGGATTCCATTTAAAGCGAGTGTCAACTTTGATAATGCCGCCTACGCGCTTCCGATATTGTAAGCAAACGATTTGATCAAACATCGTACAAAGTCGGTGGGCCAACCTTGAAGGTCGACCAGGCGAAACGTCAATGACTTACGCTCCACTCGATCTAATCGGCAAAGTTGCAGTCGTCATTGGCGGCACGTCGGGAATTGGCCGAGCCGTCGCGCATGGCCTGGCCGAGGCCGGCGCCGACGTAGTTGCGACCTCGCGGCGGGCTGAACAGGTCGAAGCAGCAGCCAAAGAAGTCGAAGCACGGGGCAGACGAACCCTGCGGGTAACTTCAGACGTTGCCGATCGCTCGTCGTTGGAAAAAGTCCTGGACGAAAGTATTGCCGCCTTCGGAAAAGTCGACATCCTGGTCAATTCTGCCGGGCAAACCAAACGCGCTCCGACTCTCGACTTTTCCATTGAAGACTGGAACGAAATTTTTGAGACGAACCTGACGGGCACGCTGCGCGCCTGCCAGGTCTTCGGTCGTCACATGCTCGAGCGCGGGTATGGCCGGATAATTAATATAGCGTCGCTCTCGACCTTCGTCGCGCTCCTGGAAGTCGCCGCTTACTCGGCCAGTAAAGCTGCGGTGGCCTCGCTCACAAAATCCCTGGCGATTGAATGGGCGCCGCGCGGGGTCTGTGTTAATGCAATCGCGCCCGGAGTTTTTCGCACGGCCCTCAACCAGAAACTTCTGGATGAGACTGAGCGTGGCCGGGAGTTTTTGCTGCGCACGCCCATGAAGCGTTTTGGGAAAGTTGAAGAGCTGGCCGGCGCGGCCGTTTTTCTGGCGTCGGATGCAGCAAGTTTTGTTACCGGCGAGATTCTCGTCGTCGACGGCGGCTTTCTCGCCAGCGGCGTTAACCAGTAGGCGCGGTTCGCGCAAATTGATCCGGGGATCGAGATTCTTCCATGGACCAGGTAAGCGAATCGGTGAAATCAACAGCGTTTCCTAAGTCGCAATCAGAGATTGCTCCGCCCCAGTCTGCCGGCGCCAGCGCCACGGGCGCCGCCGCGGCAGTGCTTGAAAGTGTAGACGCCCGGATTGGTAACTACCGCTGGGTCATCTGCGCACTGCTTTTCTTTGCGACTACCATCAATTACATCGACCGCCAGGTCCTTGGCATACTGGCCACCGACGAAACATTCAAACACACAATCGGCTGGAGCGAAGCGCAGTACGGCTACGTTAACACGGCATTTCAAGCTGCCTATGCGTTGGGGCTGCTCGTCGTCGGGAACCTGATGGACCGGTTCGGCACGCGCAAGGGTTTCTCACTCGCGATCGTTTTCTGGTCGGTTGCCGCCATGGGTCACGCTTTGGCGCGTTCGGCGTTTGGCTTCGGCTCAGCGCGCTTCGCACTGGGCCTGGGCGAGGCGGGTAACTTCCCCGCGTCTATTAAGACGATTGCCGAATGGTTTCCGAGGAAAGAGCGCGCCCTCGCGACCGGCATTTTTAACAGCGGCTCGAATGTGGGCGCCATCGCGGCGCCTTTGGTTGTGCCGTTCATCGCTATCAACTACGGTTGGCAATGGGCCTTCATTATCACCGGCACCCTGGGTTTCATCTGGCTCGCCTTCTGGCTCATGACTTATCGCCGCCCGGAAGAGCACTCACGGCTGTCGAAAGCTGAACTCGCATACATACGATCAGACGCGGCCGAACCGGCGACAAAGATACCCTGGGCCCGGCTCATCCCGCACCGGCAGACGTGGGCATTCGCGATCGGCAAGTTCATGACCGATCCAATCTGGTGGGTCTACCTTTTTTGGATGCCGAAATTCCTGAACACGAATTACGGGTTGAAGATCACGCAGATCGGCCTGCCGCTGGTTGTCATTTATCTCGCGGCTGATGTCGGTTCCGTCGGCGGCGGTTGGCTTTCGTCGACCCTTATCAAGCGCGCCTGGTCTGTGAACAAGGCGCGTAAAACAGCGATGCTTGTGTGCGCGCTGGCGGTCGTCCCGGTCATGTTCGCCGCGCGCGCTTCGAACTTGTGGGTCGCAGTCGCGTTCGTCAGTTTAGCCGCGGCGGCGCATCAGGGTTGGAGCGCGAATATCTTCACGATGGCCTCAGACATGTTTCCACGTCGCGCCATCGGGTCGGTGGTTGGGATTGGGGGAATGGCGGGCGCGATTGGCGGCATGCTGATCGCCACCACTGTCGGATTGATACTTCAGTACACAGGCTCTTACCTTCCGATCTTCGTTATCGCCGGCAGCGCCTATGTGGCCGCGCTCGCGATCATTCATTTGCTGGCTCCCAACCTTGAGCCAGTCAAACTTGACCGCGCAACAGATTGATCCATCGAAAAAGACAAGGCCTGACGGTCACCCTCCAGGTACGCCAATCCTAACCCGCCGCGCCGGCAAAAGTTCCTGATTGTCAGGCATATTGGTCCCGCCAGAGTAACAGAATTCCCGTGGGTGGCTTGACAGCCACTTGGGAAAACGGTTATAAAACCACCTGTTAACGTTAACATATGCACCGCATGACGAAACAAACTAAAAAGCCGGTGACTCTGGCGCATATAGCCGCCGAGGCGGGGGTTGCTTCTATGACTGTGTCCCGGGTGGTTAACCAGAACGGTTACGTCAATGCCGTAACTCGCGAACGAGTGCTTCGTGTTGCACGAGCGATGAATTATCGACGCAATGGCCTTGCGCGCGGGCTCAAGCGCCAACGCACAGAAACAATCGGACTGGTGCTGGGCGACATCGCGAATCCGTTTGCTGCCGAGTTGGCCCGCGGCGTGCGTCAAATACTGGAGAAACGTGGGTACACTCTCTTTATCTGCATCAGCGAGCAAAGTGCGAAAGAAGATGTGCAGGCGTTTGATTCGCTCGCCGATCACCGAGTGGACGGTGTTATCGTCGCGACGCGCGCGTCGAAACTCGGCAATGAGCGGCTGCGGGAATTGATTGAGTCGGGAACCCCTGTTTCCCTGATTGGCAGAGACTTCAGACATCCGCAGGCGGATCTGGTGACCGCGGATAATCTCCAGGGAGGTTACGAGGCGACCAGGCACCTGATTGATCTGGGTCACAAACGAATCGGTTTTATCGGAGTTTCCTTAACAAAAGGCGTCAGTCTGAGACGTTTTCAAGGTTACCTTGAAGCATTGAATGAGCACGGCCTGGCCGTTGATGAAAAACTGATCGTGGGCGGGCGGAACGGCAACGATCAGATGCCGGGGTATTCTACTGAAGAGATGGGTTACGACGGAATGACTCAGCTTTTGAAGATGAAAAAGCGACCCAGTGCGGTCTTCGCGCGTAACGACTTCACGGCGGTTGGGGCTTTGAACGCAGTGCAAAAAGCAGGATTGCGGGTGCCTGAAGATATTGCGGTTGTTGGGTACGACGACATCCCGCTGGCTTCGCACACCTCGCCGCCATTGACCACGGTCCGTCAACCCACTCGTGAACAAGGAAGCGTCGCCGCTGAATCGCTTCTGAAGCGAATTGAGGGTGAGCGTGACTTGCCTCGCACAGAGAAGATCTTTGAATGCGAGCTCGTCATGCGTGAATCAACCAGCAAGTAATCGGAAAACTCGTTGCGGTTGGTATTGGCGGAATCCCGGGCGCGGACAGCGAGTAGCATTTCCAAAACGCCAGGAATGATCTCAGCGAATGGTTTTTACTGTTCGCTTTATTTAGCAAATTGTGTGTTAGCGATAACAGGCCTCGATTACGAATCAGTGAAATATTGCCGGAATAAAGGAGAGTTGTCATGGCACAGACAAACGAAGAAGGCGCGCGGTTACGGACCATCGGCCAGACAAACAAATCAAACGATGAACGAAGAAAGGGCTTCGGCCTTCTCTTGTTCGTGACGATGACCGTATGTTTGCTGTTCTCAAGCCTGGTGAACGGCCAGCAAATCAATGCCGCGATCTCAGGGACGGTGACGGATGAAAACAAGTACCTATTGCCAAACGCCTCCGTCGCGGTTGAGAGCAGTCAATTAGGGTTGCATCGAACGGCCACGACTAACACGGAAGGGTATTTTATTGTGACGAACCTACCGGTTGGTCTTTACCGGGTCACAGTACAGGCAGAAGGCTTCAGCAGCTTCATCCAGGAAAATGTAAAGGTCGATGTTGGGAATACCCTATCGATGACGATCAGCTTGAGCGTCAAGCAGATGAGTCAGCAAGTCAACGTCACGGACACCTACTATCAGACTCTCAACAAAGAGAATGCGAACGTCGAGACGTTGATTTCCGGCACGCAAGTCACTGAGATCGCGCTCAACGGCCGCAACTGGACGCAGCTTGTCAATCTGGCGCCCGGCACGAGCGCAATCAACAACGATTCGCAGCAAGGAACGAACGTGCGCGTGGATGACACCGCCATCAATGGTTTGCGCCGGCGTACTTCCCCAACGCTTGACGGCGTCAGCAACGTCGATCACGGATCAGTAGCAACGCTCGTTAATAACATCAGCGTCGATGCGATTCAGGAATTTAAACTTGTCTCCAGTCCTTACAGTGCCGAATACGGCTCGCAGGCTGGTCCTTCGATCAACGTGGTAACCAAGCGAGGCACTTCTGATTTTCACGGTTCGTTCTTCGAATTCATTCGTCACGACAAGCTGAACGCATATCCGTGGGAGAGCCAACAGCAGACCACTCCGCAAAAATCCTACCTGCGCTTTAACAACTTCGGCGGATTTGTTGGCGGACCGCTCTATAAGAAGAAAGTTTTCTTCTTCGGCGGGCTCGAATGGAAGCTTCCGCGCACCGGTACTGGAGTCAACGAGTCCGTACCGACCGAAGCAATGCGACGAGGCGATTTCAGCGCCTTCCTGCCAATCGGTTTGCCGGCTGTCTATAACTGCTCTACAACAATCCCGAATCCTGACACGATTAATAAGGGACGCTTTATCCTTTGCGACAAGTCCGCTTCGACCAACGGTACTCCGTTTCCCAACAATATTATTCCTCTGGCGAAGATGTCACCGAACGGGCTGGCCCTAGCGAAACTATGGCCGCATCCCAACGCCGGCCTCGATAGCTATATCGCGTTTCCGATCATAAGACGAAATGTTCGGCAGGAACTGCTGCGCGTCGATTATCAATACAACAACAACGTGACCATCTTTGGCCGTTGGCTTCGAGACAGATTCGATTCGGACAATCCTCTGGGCTCCACCTTTGACAATCAGAATTTGCCAATCGCGCCTGACAATCATGTTCGCTTGGGCAAAACGTTCATGGTCAGCTACACGCATGTTTTGACGCCCACGATCGTCAACGAAGCTCTCGTATCCTGGCAGCGAAATGATCAGGCAGTCAATTATCAGGATGTTAATCAGATTTCACGCAGTGCGTATGGGATAAACTTTACCGAGATTTTCCCGGCCAATCGATTGAACAAAATTCCTGAGTTCTCAGTCCAGGGTTATTCGACCCTCAGCGGTAACGGTTTGCCTTACACCATTAACGCGCGCAGTTGGGAGGTGCGCGACAACCTGACGTGGGTGCGCGGCGACCATACTTTTAAATTCGGAATGCTGTACGTCAACAGCAACAAAGATGAGAACACTCGGGTACGCGACGGCGGAACGATAACGTACAGCACCGGCTCGACGGCCGGTTCGGCTTTTCGTCCCCAGGACAGTGGCAATGCTTTAGCGAACTTGCTGCTTGGCGCTTATACGCGCTACACGGAAACCTCGAACACGACCGTAGCGCCCACGGCATACAATCAGATCGAAGCTTACGCGAACGATCAGTGGCGTGTGAATCAACGTCTGAGTTTGATGTTGGGCCTTCGTCTTCAATATCTGCCGTGGCCCCACACTGAACTGGGCAACATCGTCGGTTTTGACCCGAGCCGCTTTGATCCGGCAAAGGCTCCTCTGGGCAGCAGCATCTCGGGCGGTGTGATCAATCTGATTGCTGATCCCACGGGCCAACTAACACGCGCTCAAGGATATTTCGATCCCTACAATGGATTGGTTCTGCCGAAAAACGCCAATGTTACCGACCCGAATCTGCAACGACTGAGAACTGATCGACCAAGCGGTCTGGCGGATAGCGGCAACGCTCTCCTGGCACCGCGCTTGGGTTTCGTTTGGGATCCATTTGGAAAAGGCAAGACCGTGATTCGTGGCGGCGCAGGTACGTATTACGACCGCACGCTCCTGAACCCAGTGCGTGACGCTGGTGTGAATGCTCCTTTTGCAACCGTGGCCACGATTACGAACGGCAGACAATTCACTACTCCCGCGAATTTAACCGGCTTATTAGCCTTCAACAATCCTCTCGATACCGTGGGTGCCAGTGGCACCGGCAAGCCGCTGGTCCAGGCACTAACGGTTTTTGATTTCACGATGAAGCCGGGCGCGGTTTACGCCTATAGTTTGGGCGTACAGCATGAACTGCCCTGGGGCGTCGTCATCGACGCCACCTATGTCGGCAATCAGGCGCGTCATCTGACTCATCGTCGCGACATAAACTTTGTGCTGCCAGAAGTGGCTTTGGCGCGCAACTCTTCCGGCGCGTTCATTAACGCCACCACCGACACGGTTCGGCAGTTCCTCGGTTACAGCACGATCCGAGTTCAGGAAAACACCGGCTCGTCGAGTTATAACGGAATGCAAATAAGCGTGCAGAAACGTGTCTCGCGTGGATTCACCATGAGCCTGGCTTACACCTGGAGCAAGTCCCTGAATAACTTCGACACGGAAACTTCTGACTTGCGCGTGCCGTTCGACGCCGGCCTTGATAAAGGGAACGCAAACTTTGATCGGCGACATGTGCTCGCGATAAGTTACGTCTACGCGATACCGTTCTTCGAGAAACGACACGGCCTGACACAACATGTGCTGGGCGGCTGGCAAGTGTCAGGCGTCGTGGCGTTGCAGACCGGCTTGTTTACCAGCATCAGCGGAGGAAGTCGCGCTTCAACATCGCCGAGCAATGGCTTCGGAACCAACGTCGATCTGGTGGGAGATTGGCGCGCAGTTCCAGGTGGACAAACGCCGACTCCGGTCTTTGTCAACGGCGTCTATGCGAGCGGTGGCTGGATCAATCCGGCCGCGTTCGCTGGGCGCACCGGTTTGATCGGGAATGTCCCGCGCAACCTGATCGAGATGCCCGGCACGCAGAACTTCAACCTGTCGTTGATGAAGAAGATTCAATTGACTGAGAAGTTCCGGCTGCAATTTCGTGGGGAAGTCTTCAACCTGTTCAATCATCCGAATTTCAAGACGCTAATTACAAATCTTAGCGCTTTGAACTTCGGCGCGTTGACGCAGACAGACGATCCGCGAGTTTTACAGTTCGGAGTGAAGTTGTTGTTCTAGAGGGTCTTTTCCTCTCCCTTTGTGAGAAGGTTAGGGTGAGGGATTGAAGGGGAGAAAAGGAGTAACTCTTTTCTTTTCCTCAGTCGTAGTCCCTCACCGCAGCCTTCTTCAAACGGAAGAGGAAGTTTCATCAACCTGTTATCAAGATGCTCGAAGCTCAGAGAACCGAAAGGATCGCTGCCCTGTCTGCCTTCAAAGTGCCC